>JAAUXT010121537.1_pt1 | contig 34530 bp, 20 predicted proteins | sample 7278171 | NCBI WGS metagenome assembly JAAUXT01 (sample SAMN14350112, study PRJNA611818) | marine sediment metagenome | isolation source: surface marine sediment (1.8m) | place: French Polynesia: Moorea | collected 2018-08 | reverse complement strand
ATGGGGAGGAGTGTAAGGCATGACGTCAGCGTCACAATATTTAGGACGTTGTTGATCGGCAGAACGTATACACAAACCAAAAGGAAGTATTACTCTAATTTGGTTCACACGTTCTCAAACACCAATGTTCACGATTTGGCGACGACGCGCCGTGTGGAGCGGGCCGCAGTCCTGGTTGCGCTCGCAGCCCGCGCGGAGTGGCGCTTGAGTGGCCGAGAGTAATGGTGACGTTGTACTCTCCAGGAAATTACCCAGGAACCCGCGTTCTGTGCCGAAAATGACAATATTCAAAAGCTTTGTAATTGGACAGACAGCGCACACACAGCTGGCCTTGCGAACAGACCAGACTCGCAGAGGCCCAGACAGGAGGCACCTCTTGGCATAAAGCCCTCAAATATTGAAAAATGCTCGAATTTCCTGAGTTTTATGAAATATCAATATAAGCTCATTAGGATTGGCACAATGATGGAACAATTCCAGGAGAAATGTTTTCATCCGCTGTGAGGAGGCTCAATCCTGTTTCCCTGATACCACGGGAAATGTTTTCCGTACGTAATGTGCTGTATGTAACCAGAGTTTCTCTGCAGCAGAGCTGTCAGTGAAGTTCGCTCCTTTTCCGGCAACTTGTTCTCTCGTTCCGTTTGTGAAGCCTTCGTTCATTTCTGTGACGCAGCCTGTCGAAACTGTTTTCCAGGTGATGATCCACGCAACTTTGGCTTGGATTTTTAGAGAGAGCTTTGGATCTTCAAAATTCAGCAAAAGAAACACACAACCCAACATCAACCTTTGAATCACTGTACTCGAGCGACTTTTGCGAAATTGTTCGGCACGTTGAACGTTCTCCAAGATTTGAAATTCACGTGTGGAATCCAGACACGTGAGAACATGAGGAGACGCGGCGCATCAGCTTCTGCGCAGGCGCGGCCGCTCCGCGTCCCGAAGAACATCTGCACAATTGCTCTCTGTCAATACGAAGGGGATACTGCAATATTCTGATAAAACAGATGAGGGCCATTTTCTGCGAAATGCAATTATACACGTGACAATACAAAGAGATGGGAATTATCGGATTGCAGACGGCGTGATTGCGTTCTCTAAATGCCTAACGTCGCTAACATGTGCAAATTGCTGCGATTGATTCCGCCCTGCGTCTTCTCACGGCGGGGTCGGTGTGCGGGGCGCGGCTGCAGTGCCGTCCGCGGGACATGTGCGCGGCCTGGTCCCCGGCTCAGACACAGTCAAGATATCTTGGTCAGGTCGCTGACTCCTGTCAATAGCTCAAGAGTCCGTCCCGCCCGACGCCACCCGCCTCTTCCGAGATGTCAATACGATTCTGAAGAAAATGTTGCGTCTGGCCTGTAAATTTCACCACAACATCCATCCATGGATGTGTTTGATTTGGACAGCGAATGCATCGCCCCCGGAAATCGACCGCGCCCAGCCTCACCTCAGAAAGCGATGCAAGGTGTGTCATGGTCTGTGTTTCAGTGCGAACAAGCTGTTTGACGGGGAGCACTACAAGCGCTTCTGGATCACGGTGCGCTACAACGGCGCGGCGCGCTGGCAGCCCGGAGGCGTCTTCGCCATCGCCTGCGCCCTCGACATGAACTTCTACCCGTTCGACGACCAGAAATGCACGATGGAGATCGAGACGTGGGTGTACACGGCGGACAAGGTGAACCTGAGCAACTCGATGACGACGGTGGGGCTGGACACGTACATCCCTCACGGGGAGTGGTCCATCATCAGGACCGAGGTGAAGGGCGTCAACGTCATTTACCGCTACTACCTGGACGAGCAGTTCCCGGAAGTGTACTGCACCATCTACATCCGGCGCAAACACACCTTCTACTTCATGTACATTCTCCTGCCCTGCCTCATGCTCTCGGGAGTACTGCTGATGATCTTTCTGCTGCCGGCCGACAGCGGCGAGAAGGTGTCTCTCGGGGTGTCCATCCTCGTCGCCATTTCTGTGTTTCTGCTGCTTGTCGCAGGCAACGTCCCCGACACCTCGGATGCTATACCAATCATTGGTGAGTAGTCGTGTAGTGGCGCTCGCAATTACCTGCTGATTCCCCGCGCGTCTGACCTTTCCCGGGGAAGTGGCGCCAGGGACGTCGCCTCATTTCGGAGGAGACGGGACCGCGGCGTGTGACCACAACTGCCTCGGCCTCAGATGCGCAAGACAGCTTTGGAACGGCAAAGAAACTTTGATATGAAAACCTTACTGAAAATGTGCTTTTGACGCTTCAAGTGTTTGGAACCAGAAATCACATTCTTCGCAGTAATTTTCGGAGGGAAACGGGCGAAGTGGATGAGCGGAAATCCGCCCTGCAGTTTCATGGGCGTCAACAAATGGTGGGAGGAACTCGGGGCCTTCAAGATGATTTAAATCGGAATTTTGGCTGCATGACCAGACTGACTAACAAATTGCCGGGGCGCGTGTGTTCTCAGCGATCAATGGTCTGAGTGTTTCGCTCGATCTGAGCCGCTTCACACAAGCGCAGTGCCAAGATTCATTTTTCATTTCTGATCGACTGCAAAAACCTTCTGAGAAGCCTGGAAGAATGTGAATGAACAAAGAATATTTTGGCCCGGAACAAAACACTCGACAATCGTATTCACCAAACTTTCCTCTTCCTCTTCTTTTCCAATTGCTGTGTGTCTTCTTCCAAACTAATTCTCCACACAGGAATCAAAGGTTGCGTTGCTTTCATCTAAATTTGGAAACTCGGCGCTGAACAGCTCGATACCGACGTCATCGTGTCTCTGGAGAGCGCAGACAAAAGCGTCGAGAATATGACGCACTTGTCCTCGTTCAGATGTGGGAAACTACTTGATTGGATTTGAGTGCTTTGATAAGTTTGCATGAAACAGCGCAGCGACTGTCTTCGGTGTTGCGTTTCTCCTCGGCTTTGAGCTGTCGCTTTGAGTCAGCACATGCGCACCATATCTCAGGCCTGACAACTGGAATTTTTCACTTTTCGGGAGAAAGTCAAGACTTTCACTGCTCTTTCATCACAAAAGTGTCAGGAATTTGTACCAAGTCATCCTGGATTATTTCAACCGTATTTTTCTTGTTCCTTGCAGCCATTTACCTGACCTACTTCATGATGATCACGACCCTGGCCGTCGCCTGCTCCGTGATCGTCATCATGCTGCACTTCAAGAGCATCGAGATCCGGCCGCCTCAGTGGCTGCGCGTCTTCATCTTCCGCTACCTCTCCCGCGCCGTCTGCATCGACCACAACCAGAAGTTCTCCAACATCGTGGCGAAGCCGCGCGCCTCCGCGCAGCCGCCGCCGCGCCGCGAGACGACCATGACGTGGTCGGAGACGGCCACCGAGGAGATCCGCTCGCAGAACTCACACACTTTGACCCCGGACGGGGGTCCGGACAGCTACGAGCTGTTCCAGCACCGGCTGCACAGGAGGTCGCCCGCCATAGAGGATAACAGTGTGGAGAGGGAGCCGCACCACGAACACTCCAACACGCTGCGTTCCCCGTCCACCGCAGACCCCAAATACTCGTACGCACAGGAGGACACGCCCCTCGGCGACTTCGGCCTCCCCGAGGTGAAGAACGAGTGGAAGCAGATGGCAGAAGTGATGGATCGATTCTTCTTCTTTCTCTTCTTGTTTTTCCTCATCGTCCCCACAGCGACCATTCTGGGCATCGTGAGACTCTTCAAACCAGCGCTGTGACTTGTGCATATGATTTGTGACATTTCCTCTGACTTTATGCCAACACGACAGGTGCGTTTCATGTCGACGAACGTTTCATCTCATCTCAACGGAACTCGGTGAGAAAATAAATTCTGGGCTGGAGACTCAAACATCCGACGAGAACGTCCCAGATTTACTCCGAGGGAAAACCATGAATTTTGTCCATGTCTCCTGCATGTGGAGTGGTGACATCATCCAACAGACAAGAGGCCAACTGCATCTGTGGATGGATGCATGTTAGTCGTTGCGTTTCCATTCTGGCTGGGTTTTTTCACTTGTGGAGAAACTGCTTTGCGTTGCAATCTCATTTGGTGAAAGGCCAGGACCTTGTCAACTCTTTTGTGAAATATCTTCTCGTGTACCATCTTCGTGCAGCTCACCCAGCTGCGCGAGACTGTGGGGCTGCTCTGCAAACTTTTGTATCAAATGTCAGTGTAGAAAACGTATTTGTAATGTGTGTTCCTGTTCCGTTTCTACTGACTTATCTGTGTCTCTGTGTCCGTGGATTCATAAGCTCAAACAATTTGGAACACCAGAAGGAACCTTTTTTGTCGTTTTTGAAGTCGGCAGTTGAGGGTGCTTCAGGGTTGAGAAAACTCAGCGACTGTTCGTGAATCCAAAAGGAAAATTTCCAAATGACAAAACATGAGTTGGACGTGTAGATATCACACAACTAAGATGTCATCCCTGTCACAAGGGAGGAATAATAATGCATGAATCTGTAGAGTTTCATCTGTCACTCACTCACACTGAGTACTGCATGAGTACTTTGAGTACTGCACAGCCATTCCGCGTTTCCCCCCTGGTTTCGTTGTGTCAGAACTTCCTTTCACACACCTTGTGTAACATACGAACGAACTACAGTTGAACGGTGGTAGAAATGCTGCTGTGAACTGGCCGCACGAGCCTCTAATAACGAGAATGTGAGCACCACCAGAACAACCTGCCTCGGCGCGGTGCACAACGCTCGGCCGTCTGAAGCTCCAGAGACAGAGGTGCAGGCGAGGCTCACTCTATCTTGCCGACTCAGTGTACATTGTGTAATATTTGTACATACAACAACAGTTTTGTGGCCTTTCTGTAGATCTGCATTCAATTCAACACATTTCTTCCTTTTTCGGAATTTCTTGCAAGGCACCCTGTGTACCCAGAATCACGAATATTGTCATTCGTCAACGAAGCGAGACAATGCCAATAAATTTCTAACAAAACGTCAACTGAGTGTGTTTGCGTAAAGAATATTTTCCCGCGATTTCAGACCCATTGGCTTCGAACAACAAGGACAAAATTTGCTTAAGAAAGATCTGGTGGGGTGGGGACAGCGAGCAGGCGTTTCTTGTTGAGTGTGAAACGAAACACATCCGCGTGTGAATGGTTTCCTCCGGGAGAGAGTTCTGGCCAAGTGACGACCGACTCCGACTGGGTGAACGGGGGGAGGGGCACCCACCACACTCTGTTCTGCAAACAGGTGCCGAAAAAGTACATCTCAACGACTGCAAGTACAAGAGTACATTTTCACGGAACAGGATCTGGACTGCCCATCCTCTCTTGATCAGTGCTCTTGTTGGGGTGTACGAAGTGAGCTGTGGTTGGGTTCCGTTCTCCGTTCAGCCTCAGTGACAGTAGCTGAACCGTGATCGATGGAGCGTGTCGCTCGCGCCGCCGTAACCACGCTGCGTGCACCGCCCGAGCGCATCGCCGAATCGATCTCCTCGTTTCCTGACAACTGCAAACAACAGCGCGCGCGGCCGGGCCGAGGCGAAGCAAAGCACGAGACCGACCGGCGGATCCGAGTCACCGACTGTGGAGAAAACGAGGATTGGGCCTCGACAAGGCAGGATCTGGGATACGAGGTGTATCGTGTGTCTCCAAACAGAGGTACGTCGTGCACTGCACCGTCGCTCTTCTTGCTCGTTAGCTACTGCCTGCTGACAACATCGATTTGCACAACTTCTTCCTCCGTGAATCTTTCTCTCCTGAGTATAAATTTGCTTTCTGCTTGGTTGTTTGTGAGTCGAGTGGGTGTAACGTGTGTCAGGTTCACATCGACGGCAGCGAAAAAAAGATTTCGCAAAAGGATCTCACTTTGTGAATTCCTGACAGCATTTGCCTCTTGATCGGCGGCATCCAATTTCTGGACTCCATGCCAGTGACAGATAGTACTCAGCTGGAAGTTTACTCAATATGAACATTGTCGATGACCTCCGTCTGACAAAGAAACCCCGACTTGAACTCAGCTCCAAGACAAATGGGCGGGAGACGCCAGAAGTCGCGGGCGTCAGGTCGGGCGGAGCGGGGGCGTTCCCCGGGTGCGCGGGCGGCTGATTGCCGGATTCGCCCAAAGAGGGAGGGACAGAGGCACCATCAATTTGTGGCATTCAAATCAGGCTGCAGGTTCGGCGAGTCCGGCACCCCCGTCCGTCTCCGACGGACCCGCCAGGTTCAGCCGCTGGTTCAGCCGCAGCTCTGAAATATCCATCACCTCATGCAGTGCGAAGGGAAGTCCACGCATGGACAGTTTCGCCCAAACAAAATTTGCAACCAACCACAATTTTTTGCGTGCGCAAAAATTCACTTGCACTTCACACACACACACCAAACAACATGAGCGCGTCGTGCTGCGAAGGAACTGCCGAGCAATAAATGGGGACTTTTTACACTCTCTCTTGACATATCAAGTGAAAATCAATGAAGCTAATATCGGGACTGCTTGCGGAGGTGTCCACCAACACAGGCAGACAATAAGACAGCGACTCGCGCGGCTTCCATGGTGACCACCAGTCACCGACACCTCTGCCACTTCTCCACCTACGTCTCCCTCAATAAAGACGACAAGACTTCCAACCGAGAAAAGCGATTTCACCGCATCTAACGCTGACGAGAAACTTGACTGAGGAAGTGTGGAAACCCCAGGGAAATTGGAAAACTTCTTGGAAAAAGTGACACCTAGTCGCTGCTACTTTATATCTTGTTGACACCATAAGCGCTCGAAGGGATGGAGGTGCTGAGTTTTGGAGGCAGTTGCTGTGGCCCAATTGACAGAAATGTTCTTTTGCTGGAGTACAACGGCGTCAGGCCGCATCACTCGGTCAGGTAGGAGGCGCTGCCTGCGTGGGTGTGAGCATGATGTTGATGTTTTTCTGCGGCTCCGTGTGTTGTGTTCTGTTATTTCCCTGAAGCGGACGCAGTCGATAAACAACTGCGTCGTGAATGCCGCGCTTCTATGGATGTTTTGTGCGAACTTCCCTTTGTGATCCTCCGGTCTAACGAGACAGCGCAGCGAGGCAGTCATGCTCGACTCTTGTGTACAATCGCTCAGCTTCCATCGCCTGCCACCGTCGAGGATCCTCGGAGCTTCATCAAGTGTAACTCTGTTTTCCAATTTCAGGGGCTTCGTGCCGTTTGATCCGGGTATGGCGGTCTCCGCGCCGTACCACCGGAAGTTGGGTAGCGCGGGGTCGGACGGGCGGCGGGTTCGCATCAGGGCTGAGGCGCGCGACTCGTGGGCGACGCTCTCCTCGCAGGGCCCTGACGCCGGCGCCGCCGCCGGGAGGCGCTCGGCGCAGAGGCCGAGCTCGGCGCACGTCCCGAGCACCGAGCCGCTGCCGGCGCTGCGAGCCCGCCGGTGGAGGCCCGTCAGCGCCAGCGACGCGTCCACACGAGCGCGCGCTGCCATCGGGAGCGCTTCGTACGCCAACTCGCGAGGGAAGATACCCAAACCTCCAGAGAAAGCCAATCAGGATCCGTCGCCCACGAAAGCCAAACGTGAGTTGACCAAGTTGGAGCGGAACTACAGGAAGTCGAGACTGATGAGGTTCACGTACCCGACGCAGATGCACGCGTGGGTCGGGCCGCGGCCGCACGAGGACAACTACCTGATCACGCGCTCAGTACCGCGCTGCCTCCAGCGCGCCTCCTGCTACTCGCGGTTACCCAGGAAACAGGCGTGCCACTACGCGCCGTGGAGGAGCATCACGATGATCAACAGACACTCCTTCGCCTCGTTCACGCTGCCGCACCCGCGCAACAAGAAGGAGCAGAAGGAGCTGGAGGTCAGGGCGAGGGCGACCCCGCGCGCCGCGCGGCACGTCGCTCACTCCGACGACGACGACGACGACCCGGCGCCGACGCAGAACATCCTGGAGCTGGAGCCGGCCGACGACGGGGACGACGCCGCGAGCAGAAACGGAACCTACAGCTTCTCACACACCGAGGACGAGAAGGAAGACGAGTCAGACCACGAGTACAAGAAGAGCGACAACGACAACGACTCTTACGCGAGCGACGAGTATGAAAAGGACTCTGATGCCGATGAAAATGGAAACAAGGAAGACTCTGAGAGCGACAACGCCAAAAGTGATGACGAGCGAAGTGAAAAGGCAAAGAGTGACACTGACAGCGAGAAAGCCAAAAGTGACAGCGAGCACGAAGTTGAAAGTCCACGAGAAAAGACCAGTGCCAGAAGGTCCAGCCGCAGATCCAGCAAAGCGAGTCACGCCAGCTCCACCCGGAGAGCAGCGGGCAGCGATGACGGCAGCATAGCAGATGAGACTGAAACAAAGAAACCAAAAGACGAGAGGAAAACGAGCAGTGCGAGTGAGGCTGAGATCCCGGACGACAAGAACGAAAGTAAGACGCGATCTCCAGTTCAGTCGAGGCGAGACAGCGCCGCCAGTGTTGCGGAGAGCGTTCAAGACGACGAAGATAACACCAAACCGTCAGTTCAGTCACGGCGGGACAGCGCCGCCAGTGCGGCAGAGAGCGTTCAAGACGACGAAGATAACACCAAACCGTCAGTTCAGTCACGGCGGGACAGCGCCGCCAGTGCGGCAGAGAGCGTCGCGGATAGCGGCGGCGGCGGCGGCGGCGGCGGCTCCGGCTGGCGGCGATCCAGCGCCCACAGCTCCGCCGCCGACTCCGTGCGCGACTCGGACGGGGACAACAAGGTCAGCGGCGCCAAGCCGCCGACGGCGCCGTCGAGCCGGGCGGGGTCCGGGGCGAGCAGGGGCAGCCGCGCCGCCGGGAGCCGCAGGGGGTCCGCGGCCAGTCAGCGCTCCGGCGCCAGCGGCCGCAGCAGCAGGAGGAGCTCCGCTGCGAGTCAGAGCAAGAGGAACAGGAAGAACTCGGGCGCCGCCAGCGGGGGAGGTTCTGTGTCGAGCCGGAAGAATTCTGTGTCGAGTGAGAGAAAGAACTCGGTGGGAAGTCACAAAGATTCTATCGCCAGCAGACACAACTCGGTCGTCAGCCAGGCGTCTGAGAAATCTGAAAAAGCTGAGTCTGGAATCGAGGACGAGACATCAGACCGGTAACTGACTTTCGTCTCGCCTCCGCTCCTGCCTGAGAGATTCCAAGCAATTTTGAGATATTCGTTTGCTTCTGCAATTTCCAATTTGGACAACGATTCTTTTGCGTGTACGCAAAACATGCTTTGTATTTGTTTGAGTCTGACCAGCGACACACTGTTGTTCCTCCTGGATCTACCTGGTTTTCTGGGTTTTTTTTAATTTTGCATGTCTGTCTGAATAAATTATTAGTTTTGATTTTTCGTCTTGTTCTTTGAATTGGGTTTTCCCTCACAACTATCCTTGTTTATGTTGTTGTTCTGTGGCACCAATGTGCGCTCATGGCCACAAGACCGACACGAGTTTGTGGTGCAGGCAGCGCGACGCTCACATGCCCTGGATTGAAGACAACTCGATGCGGCTTCTATTGGTGTCCTCTTCTGAAAGCGTCTTGCACCGAGACATGTTTCAGCCCATTAGATCCTCGGATTTTTTCTCAAACAGGAAAAGCATTGATCGGTGATGCCTTGGCTTCCAACAGTTGGCATGATTCTCGGAACCTGGCGTCACCAGGCATGCCTGGAGAGGGCCTTTTCTGACAAACAGTTCTGTTCTCCAAAAGTCCAAAACCAAAGTTCCCTTGTTTGACCAATTAAGAGTCCAATCCGGAACTTCCATGTTGGACAGTCTACGCAGCTGCAGGGCCATGAAACGACTTGTGTTTTTGGACAAATTCCACGCAATTCAAAACAGCTTCGAAGTCTCACAATTTTTGGAACACAATTCCACATCAAAACCATCAGATACAAAAATTTTCTTGCAGCATGAAGTGAGAACAGCGTCTGAGCCTGAGGCGCAAATGCGGCTTTCAGAGCCGCCGCCTCTCCACTCAGCGGGTCTTACTTACAGCTGTCTTTTCTTTTTGGTGTCACGGGTTAAAAGATTTTCCTGGTGAGAATGTTTGTGTTGAGACAGCTTCGCCTGATTGCAGAGCGGATGGGGAGGCGGACCGCAGCGCGAGGAAGGACGAGTCCTCCAGCTCCTCCAGCTCCTCGGATTCCTCAGATTCCTCGGATTCCAGCAGCAGCGGGTCGGAATCTGCTGATGGCGGCGAAAAGGGAGCCAAGTCCGAGGAGAAGAGGCAGGGAGACGGAGCCGAGAAGTCGGGAGCACAGAGGGAGCGCAGGGTGACTGTGTCGGACGTTGGCACCGACTCCGAGGAAGACAGGAAGGAAGCAGCGAACGCCCGAAGAAATGAAATCGGGTTTCTTTGACATTTCAACACGCAGAGAACAGTTTGTGTGGAATCTGATGCTGATACTGCAGTACTGTTTGCCTGGACTCTCTGCACTCCTCCGGCCGGTGTCACGAAATGGCCAGACACTCCAAATTATGAGGAGCCCAGGTGTCTGGCCATTTCAGTTCGGAGTGAAATGGCCAGGCACATGCCTCAAACTCCGAGTGGCCTGTGTCAACTGATATCAATGTGTGAGTTGAAATGAGAAGGCACCAGGTCAAGGCACCAGAGCCCCACAGCCAGAACTGCTGGACCCTCGATAGAGAGCCTTCGCCCGTGTCTCCTTTTGGGGTGTCTCCTCATTGTTCCACCTGCCTCAGGTCTCCTGCGCCCTGAGCCGGCGCTTTGCAATGACACTGGGAGACAGTCTGTCAAAACATTTTCTGCCACACGCGAGAAATGAAAAATAAACCACCACGCTTCTGGACGTTTTATGTGCTTGGCAAAGGCTTTGGACGTGTTGTGCCGATGTACGTATGTTTCCACTGGCACGCTTCCGTGCTTCTCCCTTTCTCTCCGCTGCTCACATGTGGTTTGACCTGGGAAGCTTTGGCTGTTCATGTTCATCGCAACAAGAAGCAAACAAACGACTTTCGATGTGTTTTTGCTTCTTGGAGCAATCAAAACGAACTTTCACCGGAAAGACGAAAGCCGGCAAGCCCGGAAAGCCACCGCTTCTCATGCATCGCAACTGATTTGGCCTGATCGGATCCCAATTTTGTGTACAAAGTTTGGGCTCGCGAATTCTGACCAGGATTACTCTCCCTTCTCAGACGCCCGAAGCCCGAGAATTCTGTCCACTTGCGTTCGTTTGAGGTGCAGTTTTGGAGCCGTACTTGTTTAGGGGACAGTGGAGATGGCATACGAAATCGTAACGTTTCGCCATCGCAGACCAGTTTCAGATCCAGAACGAGTGATTCGCTTGCAGATGGATCATCCCCTGGTCTCCAAGTGACAGGCAACCTTGTTGTTTGAATGGCCAGCAGTTTACAAAGTTTTCCACGTCCCCGGATGAAGTTTTAGTGTTGCCCTCATGAGCACGCTGTTCAACGCGTCTGCTGAGACCCATGAAGTCCTTGCGACTTGTTGACCTCCTCCTCTTGCAAATGTGCGTTTGACATCCGAAGTGGAAACAGTTCTGAGAGGGAAACGACTCCACTGAGCCACAAACATCCTGCAGACTCTTGAGAACGTCGCTGTGTCCACTTTGGGTCGGGTCAGGCGAACCGAGCCACGCGTTCGATGTCAGGAGTAAAGTTGTCCGCGCGGCGCGCGTGTCAGCCGGGTCGGAGAGATCAGGTCGGGACTGAGCTCGTCGCGGAGGGTCGGGGCGGTCAGAACGGACCTCGGCTGACGGTGTTGAAATCAACTTGCGTAAACGCACATGGTGTCCATCTCCCAGGCGCGAACCAGACCAGCGAGACTTTTGAGTAAATTTTGAGTAGCGGGTTTATTTTCATTCACCATGAGCCACAAGGGGACTTTCCCCGAACCAATTCATACAAGATTTGACATCGACTTTTACACTTTCTCGGTAACGTTGGCATGAGCAGCAGTAACTGAACCTCTCCTGTGCTATTGGCATTCAAAGATGAGAACTATCAGAAGTGTCATGAAAAGTACATTGCGTATTTTAGTAGACAATATATGAAGAAGACATTTACAAATTAGGCCTTAAGTGAACAGGCATGAAGGTCAAGGGTTACTTTCTTCTCTTTTGCATGGAACAAGCAACAATCCAACTACAGGTAGTGCCTACCTAACGCTTTTTCGCTCAAATGTGTGACATGTCTCATCTTTCGCCAGTGAAGCTTTGTACATCTGAACATTAGAGCTGTACACAGTTAGATCTTAAAAAGTATCGGGTTTCTGTACAGGATAGCTACACAGAGGTGCCAATCTATGGCGACCTTTCAACTACTTTCTGCCTGTCTTATTCACAGACGCATGTTCCAAGACACGCACACGGTTGGAGCGTGCTTCTCGTTTGTCGGATGTTGCAGGTTCAGTGGTTTGGTTGGCCAATAGCACCAACGTCGAATCTCGCTCATTGCTAACCTCAACAAAATATGAAAACGAACAAAACTAAAATACTTCAACAAGACATTAATAAAAATATTTCTCTACACGTACACTTGGCTGTTTTGCACTTGACACCGAAATCGCTACAGGTGATTTTCTGGTTGAAAGACATTCTCAGTCAAACTTGTCAGCGACTAGTTCACAAAAATACTTTTCAGATAACAAACAGATATTCACTGAGAAGCACAAAAATGCAGTGTTTTTCCGCGAACCCTCATTCTCTTGCCATCGTACATCAGCAACATACTTTTATCGGGGCAACTTTATCTCTTCTCTCCTCTCCCGCTTTTCTCAGTGTTATGTACCGCAAGGCTCTTCGCTTTTCGCATAACAGATGCTCGAGTATTATCTTTTGCCAACCGCGGCAGCAGCTTCTCCAGCGCTGCCGGGTGAGTCCTCTCCGAGCCGAGCCGGGCCGGGCCGGGCCGAGCCGAGCAGGGTACTGCTGCGGTACTGCCGGGCTGGACGGGTGCCAGGGCCCCACCAGCCGCCCGCCCGCTCGCTCGTTCGCTCGCTCGCTCGCACAGCCGTGTGTATCACTAACAGACTACGCTTACACCCCCATATCGCCAGCTTCGCCTCGCATCCCTCTTGCCTGGAAGCCATATATAGCACTCCACGAAACGGAATACTGGAGGCCGATGCTACAGACGTGTCTGGCATTCCTCCGCCTATTTCTGATGCTCAAAATAAACTAAAGACGTCCGAGTGGAAAAATCGTACCAGAAGAAACCATACTAAGAACCGTCAATTAGAAAAAATGAAATTAGAAAATGCAAAATACACAGAATGATACTTTTATCATTTACTCTTCTCTCTCTTCATCTATTTTTAACCTGCGCGCAACATAACAACGTGAGTAGTTTCAAGCAGAAACGAAGAAACCATGATCATGAGATATGATGCAGCATGTTGGGCTCGATGTCCGGTCCAGTAAGTGGTGCAGACCATGGCACTGCAGGGTTTGGCTCGTCCCTGGGTCCCGCGCAGTGCTCCGGCGCCGGGTCTCCAGGCACAAGATCCTTCATTCCGCACGTGTTTGTCTGGTCGCTTTGATTCATTTGATAACTGGTCTTCATCTTGATCTGGTCGCTGTTTGTGTGTTTGTTGTGCAGATGGTGGTTCATTGAATGGTACAAGGATCCAATACTTAGTGATCCGACGAGGAGCACTCCAGCTCCACTCAGCTTTCACAACCGAGTTGTGTCGGTGCCATGGCAATGTTACCTATCACAGGGTGTGCTTGCAATATCCCAGTAAGAGATATCCAGGCGGGCGCGACTCGGCGCGCCATCGTGGTGGAAACCACCTCTGCATCACTTACATTCGACCCATGCTTCTCGAGATGAATTGTAAAAACACAAGAGATAATGAGGAGTATAAAAGAAACGATGATTCTCCTTCCGCGTCGTGATGATGAGTTGCGAGTCCTGTGTTTGTGTCCAACGATGACAGGAAGTAATATCATATCGTGAATCTTGGAAATCGGACGAGTCGCAATGTCTCTAGTTTAGTGAGATTTTCTTGCTGCCTGTTGGACTTGGCCTGAAAGAGAAACACCTGATGAGCGAAGGGAAACTGGAAACGTTGACAGCAACACGTGGCCTGGATGGACATTTGTTCCTTTTGAAGATTCCTGGAACCTGTGCACGAGTCAAGACTCAGGTTCTGAATTTTCTGTTCAAGCAACGCGTCTGCGGTGTGAGCTGACGTCCGATCGCACCCAGCCTCCCAACACCAATTCCTTTGATTTATGAAGCGTTTCATTAGACGCGAGTGCTTCAAGGGTACTTAGGTTAAATTTTTGGCAAGAAAGTAGCACTTTCAGCAGACGCAAGAGAACAACAGCCTTCGTTCGCCCACTCAATGTTCAGACTTCAGCACTTCATCAATTTGTCGACCAGAATAGGCCTCCGCTGGAGCCACAGTTTACTGAAGCGTGGACTTGTGTGGGTTCACAATCAAGATTGGGTTTCAGAGAACTCCGTATTTTTATCGAGTCAATTTTCAGAGCTTTTGCACAGTGGAGCTTCGTCGGAAGTTACGAACACACTTTGTTCTGGAGACTGGACGAAAGGTCAGACCAACAACCTTGAATCTGAGGAAGTGGGACAAACAGTCCTGAATTGAAAACAAACCAATCAGGGAGATGTAAGACACAAGCTGATCAAAACGCACGACCCTCCCGTCTCACTTTGCTTTGCGCAGCTCTACGTGTGTTCGATTTAGCTTTGCTCCTCGAAGCGCAAACTGGGTCACGTACACACCTGGATCCACATCCCTGCTCGGCCCCTGCGTCACTATCACCTGCTCACGTCAATCTGTACGTCTGACGTCAAAACGAGATTTGAGCGAATCTACTCACGTGCTTATACTCGGACCACTTTGGTGATTTCTCTCGTCACGGACATGGAACGGCCCCTGCCCCGGACGGCGACGGACTTCTCGGCCATGTCGGCCCGGTGCTCAGCCTCCTCCAGCATCTGCTGTCCCTTGCGGTACTTGTTCATCGTGATCGTCACCACCTCCTCCTGCAACCCGCAAAGTAAGACAGCGGTTGTGAACAGCCAGGTAAAATCGCAGGAATTTTGAGGCGCACAGGCACAACGAAACAACAGATCAAACTGAGAGGTGATCGTGCCTCAAGTGGCCCAATTTGTTCCCACAAAAGTTCCTCATGTCATGTCTGGACGCACGGTGACGCGCGGTCCCCAGAGCAAGAGAAGCGGCGCATGCGCGCGCATGTGTGTGTGTGTGTGTGTGTGTGTATGTGTGTATACATGTGTGTGTATGTGTGTGTGAGTGAGTGTGTGTGTGTAGTACTCACAGCCTCCTCGAGCTGGCGCCTCAGCGTCCTGACTTTGTTGGCTAACGTGTTGTTGGCGTCCGCGAGCTCCGACTTGACGCGAATCTCGTCCTCGATCTGGATGCGGATCTCGTTGTACTGACGCTCGAGCTTCCTGTTGTTGGCGGCGAACTCGCGCGCGCGACGCTGCTCCACCTCGAGCTCGTTCTCCAGGTCCCGCAGCTGAGGCGACAACAACAACAACACACTGAGCTCAGAGACTGGTTTCTTTGCCAATCACCGGGCACGTGCAGTGGCTACGTGCGGTGTTTTGAAGGTCCTTGATGTAGAAAATGTCACACGGATAAAAATAATCTCATCATTTTTCGCTTCGAGAAATCGGATTCGACCTCAATGGAGTGACGCTTGTCCGGCTTAATGAAGCGATGAAGCACAAAGGGGATCATGTCCCGAGGGACGTCTTTCTCTCTCTTTCACTCTCAGCAGCGAAAAACGAGTGAGAATGGGATGAATGTGAACGGCCTCTTCATCTGGCATTTACGACTACAGAGCTGTCTCGTCGACGCTTGAGGCCAGCGAGTCTTTCTGTTCGGAGCGGCACGAATCGTGGGATTGCAGGTGAGGGAGGAGAGCACGTACCCTGGCCTGCAGCTTGGCGACCATGCGCTTGCCCTCGCGCTGCGCGAACTGCTCGGCCTCCTCGAGCCTCACGGTGATCTCGCGGATCTCCACCTCCAGGGACTTGCGCATCGCCTCGGCGTTCTTGTGCAGCTCCGTCTCCTGGCGCAGGTCGTCCGTGAGCCGCGCGTTCTCCGCCCCGAGGCGGTCGGCGCGCTCCTCGGCGCCGCGGCGGCCGTTCAGGGCGTCGTCCAGGTCGGCGTGCATGGCCGCGATGTCGGCCTCCATGCGGCGCTTGTCGGTGGTGAGGGTCGTGACGCTGATGGTGAGTTCGTTGATGCGCGTCGACGCCTCGTGCAGCTCGCCCTCCGCGTTCTTGCGCGCGCGCTCCGCCTGTCACACATACATTCAGCAACGTGAATTCAAATGACAAATGGTGAAAATCTGGCAAAATGATGATTGAATCTGTTTCTTTTCAACAACTCTCGTTGGTGCTCAAAAGCATTTTTCCCAGTGCAGAAAGCTCGCGCGAGGCGTCCCGCTGGGGCCACACGATCCTCGCGGCGACGCCGACATCATCGCCGTGTGATGAGAGGAGGTGGGACTCACGGTCTCGAGGAGCGCTCTGATGTCCTCGAGCTCCGTCTGCAGCGCGATGCGCTTGCGCTCGAGCACCGTGACGGCCTGGCGCGCCTCGTCTCCCGCGCGACGCTCGTCCTCGATCGCGATCTCCAGCTCCTGCGCGGCACAAGCACAAAGGGTCCTTGACCTTTCCTTCTGTCAGTCCATCCCAACAATCCTTGTGCCCTTCCCCTCACGAGTTTTTGTCCGGTTCAGGAAGTGCATGCCTTTCTCGATTCTTTGCACTGAATGTTGCACACCTGAGCTGCGGCTGTTCAGGGACTTGAAACGCAAAGCGGCGTCTCCTGCTTCGTGGAATGATGAGCTTTCAGACACCCAAGAGGACAATTACGGAAGCAATTTAGGTGTTTTGCAGAAAACGCAGCTGTGGGTGCACGGCTCTCAGACTCAGAGGTTCACTGTGATCACACGAAGTCGAGAGGAGCTCTCACCTTGACACGTCCACTGAGGGCCTTGTTGTTCTTGGCCAGCTCGGCGTTGGTGCGGGTGAGGGTTTCCACTTGGATTTCGTATTCGCGGATTTCGGTTTCGTACTTCTTTTTCAAGCGTGACAGCTCTGCCTTGTATTTGGTCTCGATTTCAACGATTGTGCGTTGCAGCTCATCCAGGGCTCTCTGGCTGCTCTTTCTGCAGTCGAGAAAAACAGAAGTTGTAGTTTCTCACACGACAACAGAAACAAACAACTTGTTTTGTGATCAGGTGCGATTTCAGGACAAGCCTTCCCCGGGCATCCAGGGATGACGGATCCTCTCAATGAACCTTTGTATTCTTTGTATTCAGTTTCCCCACCGCCTCCCGCCCCACCGGCGCCTCCCCTCCCGCCCCCCCCCGGCGCCTCCCCTCCCGCCCCCCGGCGCCTCCCCTGCCAGCCGAGCTCGCCGCACCTGATGCTGTCGATCTCCTCGTCCTTCTCGCGCAGACGGTGGTCCATCTCGGAGCGCAGCTGGCTCAGCGCCGCGTTGGCGGCGTCGAGTCTGGCCTGCGCCTCCTTGAGCGCGTCGCGCGTGTCGGCCAGCTCGGCGGCCAGCGAGTCGCGCTCGCCCTCCAGCTGCACGCGGATGGCGGTCAGTTCGTGCACCGACCGCTGCAGGTCCTTGTTCGCGCCCTGCGCCTCACGAAGAGCCTCTGAGGAGAGAAGACCAAGTTGTTATCACGACTTGACACGGGTAGGTCTTGCTTTGATGTGAAACCGATTGGAACAAGTGACACGATCAACTTCGTAATTCAAATTGCCACAGGGTGTTTCAGTCTGTGGTGATGTCCGGAAATTTGATTTGCACGTGCATACACGCACGAGCGCTTTGTATAAGATATCGCTTTTGTCCCTGTCATGAAATGCGCATTGAACGGAAGGTAAATGATACAGATCACGCACCCGAAAGTTGTTTGTTCTCGCGAGCGAGGCCATCGTTCTTGGCCTCGAGGTCAGCGACAAGTTGCTTGAGGCGCGCGTTGTCCGCGGCGAGGCGGCCGTTCTCCGACTGCGCCGCCGCCAGGTCGGCCGACAGCTCGTCGACGCGCCGCGCCAAGTCGGCGTTCGCCGCCTCAGCCGACTTGAGGCGCTTGGCGAGGTCAGCCACGTTGGCGTTGGCCTGCAAGGAGAAGGTGGTGTCTTGTCACTACGCGCTCCCTCGTGCATGGCGACAAATGAAGCCGCAATCGCGGACGCTCATGATTGTCTCTCGGGGCAGGAATGTCAAACAGGTGCAATGTGTCACGTCAAAAGCACGTGACACGTGAAGGAGAGTCGAGACTTACAGTTTCCAGTTCGATGGTGAGTTCCCTGATTTCGACGGTCAGCTTGTTCTTCTCCTTCTCCAGCTTGGCTGCGCGGAGACGCGCCTGTTCCGCCAGGTCCTCCAGCTCGGCGATGCGCGCGTTCATCCTGCGCCTGCGCACCGGAAACAGAGAACACGTGACAACAAACCGGTGACCAGGGCGATTCACACGTGACACCAGATCTTTGTTTGAATTTGTAATGATGACAGTGTTTGAGTGACTGTCATTGAAGCCAATTCACGAACAAAGTCATTTTGTTTTGGGGCAGGTCAAACAACGAGGAAAGAAATTGGCTGTTCTCTCTCTCTCTGTCTCCATCTCTCTCTCTCTCTCTCTCTCTCTGACCGTGAGCCCGGACTCCCGTACCTTAGATCCTCGAGCTCCTCGAGCCGCGCCGCCATGTCCTTGTCGTACTTGGAGCGCAGGTTCTGCAGGTCGATCTGCAGCTTGTTGACGGTGGCGCGCAGGTTGCCGGCGGCCTCCGCCTCCTCCTCGTACTTGGCGGTGAGCTGGTCGAACTCGACCTGCAGGCTGTTGAACTGGATCGTGATCTGGCTGCGTTGCTGCAGAAAAGAAGAAAAGGGTCGTTGAGAGCGTCGTGCATAGGCACTGTTTTCTGAAGGCTTGCAGGAAACAGTGATCTTACTGAACTCGACTGTACTTCTGCGTCTCCGTGCGCGAGGGCGTGTTCGGAAAAAATACAACAGCAGCAAAAAAAATCTATGAGAACGTGCTGAACTGCGCCGCACAAGAGGAGACTGGTGCGCCAGTGCTTTTTGTCGCACAGAGTGAAAGAAAACCTGCATTGCATAGGGAGGTGACTCAAAGACAAGGAAAAATCACGAGTCGAAATTCTATGGTTTGGTTGACTCCCAAGCCGTATTTTTGCAGCTTCAGCTGAGACAGCGTACGCATTGCACTCTCCTCGCACCAGTCAACACGAGCGCGGCAGCAGCGGGCTGCGAACACGGCACGTACCCTGGACTCCTCGTCCAGCCTGCTCTTGGTGTCGTCGAGCGCGTGCTGCAGCTGTCCCTTCGCCTTGGCGAGCGCCGCGTTGGACGAGTCGAGTTCCTGCACCTGCCTCTGCAGGTCGAAGTTCTCCTGGGTGAGGCGCGCCTTGAGGTTGTTGAGGTCGTGGTTCTGCTTGGTCAGTTCGTCCACCTGCGCCTTGAGCCTCCTGCACTGGTCGTCCAGGGCGTCCGCCTTGCTCTCAGCGTGCGCCTGCGAAACAACGTCATTCCCCGTGTCATGTCACGCTGCGTCAGATCTGGGGTGTCTTGTGCAGTGCGTCGACTGCAGCAAGGTGGGAACTTTTTGTGAGGAAGACAAAATTAATTTCCTTAGAAATGAGTTTTTGCGATGTGAGGCGTGACTCGTTCTCACCTTGGCTTTCAGGGCGGCGTCGAGGTTGCTGGAAACGCTGTCGATCTCCACGATCAGCTGCTGCTTCTCCTTCTCGACCCTGACAACAAGTGTCAATTTGTGGAAATTGTGTCAAAGACAATGAAGTCCAACGTTGCAGTTTTGCAGCACCGCTGCCACGACACTCGCTTCGTGACAGGAGTCGTGTTCCTCATTGACACAAATTGTCCAGGTGACATTGAAAACCACGGACGTCCGCGCGTTGTCAGGGCCTGTCGCTCGTGGACGCGACACGTCTTGATTCTGTCGTCTCCACGGGACCAAGTTTCTTGCTGCGTAATGGGTCACGGCAGATTGTGATACATGCAGCCAAAAAAACTTGTCTCAAGCGTCGTTGCTGTGCTTGCGGGCACCAGGTTGACCCCACAGCACGGACCGAACCTGGCTCCAATGTACACAGGTTTGCGCGTCAAACGCGAGTTGGGACTCACTTGGACTTGGCCCTGCCGAGGTGCTCGACCTGGTCGGACAGCTCGTTGATGGCGTCCTGGTGGCGCTTGCGCAGCGACGCCTCGGCGCTCTCGTGCTGCACGTTGAGCAGCTCCATGTCCTTGCGCAGCTTGACGACCTCCGTCTCGCGTTTGCGCGAGATGTCGGCCTGCGCGGCGTTGAGCCCGTCAGCCTCGTCGAGCCGCTCGCTGAGCCCCTCGATCTGGATGGAGAACTCCGTCACATCCTTCTCCGCCTGCAACGACAACAGATGCGCGGTGTGAATGGAACTCTTCCCCTGAGCGGTTCGGCGTCAGTTTTCACAGGAACCAACTGAGGCTTCAGACCTGTGCGGTCCTAGATGGGAAGTGGAGACATTTGAACCCCACAGAAGGAACCAGACCCTAGAGCTCTGTGCTCAGCACAGCTGGGCAACATTTGCGAACGAGGCTGGTCCACCAATATTCTACAAAGCGGGAATGCTTCCAAAATTGGCCGAGATATGGAAAGAAAGAAAACTCGAACGTGTGGCCATGGAGGTGTCTGTTGTATGTTTTTCTTCGGCTGCACACGGCACACGGTGAGGCCTGTGCATGTTCAGGGCGAACTGTGAGAATCTACTTTGTTCCTGACAGTTCTTGGATACCGAAATGCTTTGATATGAAGGTTACCTGGAGTATGGCAGGCTTCAGCGAAACACCGGTTGGCAGAGCCCCACCTCTAACCCACTATTTCATCAATGGCATTCTGACTGAAGTTACAGCTGCTGCTGTTTGCAAAACCTTAGCCCCTTCGGTGCAATTTGCTGAGTTCTTTTTGAAGCCTGTTGAGCCACAGGGAACGAACTTTCAAAAGTTTCCTGCAGAACTGACGAGTCTTTTTGGACTCTCAGTCACTCAGGAACGAACGAGGCCTTGTTGTTCACGGACATAGTTGAACAAAAGAATGAGGCAACATTGTGAACCTGACGAAGTACTGGGAAGCTTTTTCGGTGTCTCGAAAGGAGCAGTCAAATGGGCTGACAATGTTTTGGCATTCTTGAAGAGCACCGATTCTTTCCGATTGTCAAGGTCAAAGGCAAGTCTGTTGAGCCGTGTGCTCTCTGCGCCTGTGGCTTGATGTGCTTGGCAAGGGATCTGTTTGGCTGGTATTGGTTCAGTCTGGAGGTTTCGAGCGTACGGGCCAACGATCTAATGCAGCTTTCTTCGACTGTGAGTTTTGCACAGCAGATGGGTCTAGCCACAAAAAACTACAAGTCGTATTGACTGCTAATATATCAGTCTGCCTGCAGGAAGAAACCTTGGTACACGAATAATTTCAATGTTTCCTGGTGTGACCTTGTGGTCGCAAGAATTTTGAGCTGATAACAATCCCCGTCTCTGTCAGAATTCTGTGAGCATGGATTGGCGTTGGCCATTTGACCGCAATGCTTTTCAGAGCGCTTGTTCAGAATTGTTGTTCTGTGTGTGACTTGTGAGTGAAGAAAAATACAGCAGGTTCCAACTTACCCTCATGCGAGCCTCCCTCTCTGCTTCCAGGGCATCTTCCAGTTCCTTGATGCGCATCTGCAACGACATGACAAGCATCGGTTAGAAGAGGCTTTTCTCTCCAGAAAACTGTGCGGAAATGAGTGTTGTCTACTTGGACCCAGGACATCGGTTGCAAAATAAATTTGTGCCAACGTTTTGTTTGTGAGTGCTTTGGCCCAAGGCACTGGGTACAGGACTGTAGCTTTGGGAAGAAAAGTGCAGAATATCGAGAGCATGACGCTGAGATCCGAGTGTTTCCGGGAGATTTTTGGTTCCGTCATAAGCTGGTTCATTTGTTCACGAGAACAATTTGTCCCGTTCCCTGAGCTGTGCTGAACGTAACGACGGCAAAACTACCCAGACGAGAGGCTGAGTACACAGGAAACAGAGATTTAAAGGTTAACCACATATTGTTGATCACAAAAACTTGATAGTTAGCGAGATCTGGTATGTAGCTGACGTCACTGTAGAGGTGAATAACACAGTTACTCTGAATTTACACGAGACTAAAACCTCTCCGGTCTCAACCTTTGTGTCCAGGTCAATCCCGCAAGAAACGGGATTTTGGCATCTCAGTGGGGATATTTTCTGGACCTCGGCAAAGATTGGTGGACCTGTGCGCTCGTCCACGGGAGATTCGTGCGGATTCTCCACGTGACTTGAGCCTCAATCGCGCGGAATCCCCGAGGTTCGGGGAACCGGAAGTTAGTCGAGCCCGTCCATCGCGCGGCAGAACAAATTGAAATAGTAAACACAGGTATTGAAGAGGCACTTCTACCACTTTTCGCAGCTGATGTCTGGAGCTGCGCGCGGCAGGTAGAGCCGGCAGATTCCCATCATTCGCACGTTCTATATTTGGCCCCCAGAGGTAACTGTATCTAGTGATAGAGAGAAGAGATGCACGTGGAAATGCACCTTCCTTCCTCTTGCCCCAGTCTTCATGTGTTTGTGTACTTTTTGTGAGTACTGCATGTAGAGTTTCCTCACGGTGCTCGTTGTGCCTCTGCGCTCAATCTGTTGTCTTCACAGCACAGAGCGGAGGGTGGGTCGGTAAACGGACGATCAGTGGAACATCTGCGGGGAGCGGCGGCCGAGCGTTCCCGCTGTGAGCCGCAACTCTGCAGTTCTCGCAGAATACCCTCAAAATTCAATCTGCTTGAACGCACGACTTTTCTCGTTTCGGAGAGTTACATGGTTCTTCAGGCTTCAAACGATGCAGCATGAAATGCTTTAATTTCCTTGGATCCCCAGTCATAGTGAGACAGGTTCTGTGACTCACTGTTCAAATCTCGGGGTTTCTCCAGGAACTTTGAATTGTATTCTGACCTGGATCCTCGGATCTCGCATGTCATAGCGCGATACGGGTAGTAATTGTAATGAGCTCGGCAGCGCACGGGGATCCCGCCCCATCGCTCGGGATGAACCTCCGCCGCCCGAGAGGATCAGAGATTCGCCGCGTGGGATCCACCGCTCCGCGCAAACCCAATGACCTCTCCCAAAATACCTGGAGCTAATGAAAACAAATGGGCTTCCTACAAGTTGGATGAAATGTTGAAACTTCCTGTGTCACGCGGACTATCAATCTGTTGGTCACACGCCACGCACTTCCTGAACATCTCAGGAAGCTCCTTTGACGCGACTGCCAGACAGTGAAAGCTGACCGCGTTCCGGGGAGAGTTTGGCACCAGCTCTGACTCCACACACATAAGTTTGATCAGATTTCGCCGGTGAAGGGCTCTGCTTTGCTGTGACGAGTTTCCGTTAGTCACGCGATGTTGGCGAGTTGGGTAATTCAAGCACATGCGGGGCATCACAGAAAAACACCTTGGAAACTTTGACTTCTTGGTCCATCTTTGAGACGAAATATGGACTGGTTTTCACTGACGCCGGAGGAAGCTGCTCTGTATTTTGCTGAATAGTCTTTGAAATGAACTTGTCGCTGAGTCTACCTTTTCACGGTTGTCTTTGGCCTCTCTGAGGAAGTCCCGATTCCTCCTGTGGAAGTTTTCCAGCCACGGTGAGAACCCCGCGGAGGCGGAGGAGGAGGAGGTGGTGGTGGACAGATCGCGCAGCGAACCGTACGAGCCGCGCAGCGAGTATCCATTGTAGCCGAGGAGGCCCGAGTCACCCGGGGACAAAACACTTCCGCTGGACTTGTGACTGAGAGAATTGTATCCCAGATATCCCGACATTGTGTGTGAACGTTCAGAAGAGATCTGACTGGGACCACTTTCAGTGAATGTCTATTATGTCCCTCGTTCCTATCAGTGAATGGTCAAACGTGTTTCACGCAATTTGGCTGGTATTGGTCACCTCGAGAGCTCTGTGTGGACACTGCTATCTCTTTTATGACACTCAGAATAATTGTTCGAGGGTTCCTCAAATATACAATCGTGTACTCTTTGTTGTGTCGTGCCCATTATCTCTTCATTGCGAAGATCTGTTTGGACGTTTTATTTGTTTGTCATCAACCAGCAATGGGAGATAGGGATCAGATAGGTAAACAGGTTGGGAGAGCCGTTTCGAGGGTCTGATACCGGTGTGAAGGCTCCGCGCAGAACATCACGCGCAGATCTGCGAACACTTTCTCAGTGACGGTCATCAACGACAGTTTCAACGGTTCGCCAAAATATCCACTGCTGCCGGAGGACAGTGTCTGGTGGCACACAAGGATCTGTCTTGCCAGAGAGCGCGGCCTTCTGCAGAAACTACGGTCTGGTGAGAGAGTCTCGGAGTAAATGAAGATGGAGGACTATCATTGGAGACAGGAAATTAGGCCAAATCAGCAAGAGGAGGAGAGAACATACTTTGAGCATACTTGTGTAATCTTGAGTTGGAAAATTGGCAGCAGACACGTAATGTGGGGTCTGATATTGCTTGTGTTTGTCGGTGCGGGCCGATAGAGAGAAAAGGGCAAGTTTTGACAAAAAAGAGGAAAACAAGGCGGAGTGGTATCTTACCTCCAACCTGTTGGATGTGGTGGGCGACATCCCGCGGTACACCTGGTACCGGTGAACCGTCTTGCTGCTGGAAATGTCATGGTCTACGTCTAAATCTCCTGTCTGACCACCCGAAGAAACCACCTTGGTAGTCCTGGAAGAGCGTGAATACGACATGGTTGCAAGTCTGTCTTGAAATAATCCAGTCGGAAAGAATTCAGCAGTAGGGAGGCTCCAGAGTGAGTCGCGCGGCTCGGTTCTTGGTTCCCTCACTCGAGGCTGAGGCAAATACCCTGGATAAAGGTGTTCAATGCTGGTTGCTTGTTTTTATACCGGATCCACGCATCCGGTAGATGGCATCGGGTGCTACCCCGGAATTGCTGAAGTAGCCAGACCCTTCAATTTCGAAGTTTGTAGCGGCGGGTGCGGGCGGCGGAGGGAGCAGCAGCCTCACTCGGCTCCGTCTGCGGCTCCGTTACTCACTCACTACGTTTCCCACTCATGACATTCCGACCAGAGTTCTTGACATGCTGCTCGCTGCAGAAACAGCTGAGCCCCGTGTTGTTCACTCTCCAATCTGATTCATCGAGAGAATTATGAGAAATATGTTTTCCTCGTCCGACAGGCGAGCGAGTGAGCGTGGGCAGGAGCCCATGTTACGGGATAAACAAGCAACAAACAGTGAACGCGTAAATCCTGGTGCACGTGTCCAAACTTCTTTGCTGTAATGAACGTCAGCTTATATTTCCAGAAGGACGTTTTGGAGGTCTGTGCGGCTCGGACTATTTCCCAGAACTGAACGTGTTCTCTGTGTAGATTTTAGCCCGTATGTGCAAGTGGATCTTACCCCCTTGTTTTCATTACTTTTCAGAAATAGAGGTACATGAAAGCACTCATTAAAGAAAGCAAGCATGCAATGAAAAATGCCCACCGAAACATTTTACGACGGTGTCTGCCATCATAACCATGCAACAGTTTGCTGACAAAATCGGCTCACCACCCATGCAGTGCTTTGGAGAAAAACCGTTCCGTGCGTCATTCAAGGCAATTCTTCCGCTTGTTCAGTTTTCCCTCTGTCACTCACAAGGATCGGTGCACAAACTTGACCACCACAGCGGGCTGCGACTTTTCAAAAATGTACTCTGGAGCACTTTGAAAGAAGAGTGAACAATTCTGCCCATGCTGCACGGAGTCACAGTAAATTTGGCCAACAGGAAGTCCTCTGCAGAGTCAGGGAGATGTGCGCGCGCCACGACATCGGGGAGGGGGGGGGCGTCGGGGGAAGCCTGCCCTCTGAGCCAAACTGAGGATCCACCCCTGGAATGAAGAGCTCTGCTGAAAGCGGGAGGCTGGTTTTTCTTTCGGCTGAACGTTTTGATGAGAACTTGTTGTTCTCAGGTGTCCGAATCAGCACATTCCACAGGCTCATAAAGTCAAGTTTTTGTCACAATTTTTCCAGGAATGTATTTTGAACGAATTCCTATCATTCTCTTTCCATGACTTCTCTCCGACTTGATTACCCAGCGATATACTGCCGCTCTGACCTTCATGTAAAATCTTGACACATAAACAAGAGAAACGGACAGCTTTGCCAAAATGTTTTGCACCAACGCAAGGTGTTCTGAAAGTCTCGAAATGTTTCTTCGCCCACTCATCTTCGTTAACTGCTGACACGGATGTAATTGAAAAAAATAATTTCCCCAGTGCAATTTGGGCAGCGTTTTTCCACTCAGGTGAAGACAGAAGGATTTTGGGTGGGTGAACCGCAGTGTTTGTTGTGCGCATGTTGAGTACAGACTGAGTAACTCAGCTCTGGGCATGGATCCAATGACCTACATACAACTGAACGTTGTGCAGGCGGCAGGGCCGCCTTATTTGGACGCCAGTGCAAATGTGCTGTCAATCTGAATCATCGCTTATCACCTCCTTCCCAGGCTTTTGTCAATTTGGGACACAAAGGTTTCCTTTGCAGTTTGGTGTGGTTTCACTCCAATGAATTTGCACGTTTTCGTCGAACACCAGTTTGAGGAAAACACAGTTGCACAAAAAAACGTTTTTCTGGAACGCGCGTTTATGGAAGGACTGCCAAACTTGGAAAAACACCCACGCTCAAGGGAAGTGTGTGACACTGGCTGGGATTGCGCTCCTTTGCATGTGGTTCACTGCAAGAACTTTGCTCTACAGATCAAGGAACCTTTTGTGCACACATCGGATTGATTCAAGAAGAGGACAACCGAGTCGGAGGGTTGTGACGACAACGTTTACTGAGAGAGTTTTGTACTTTACTCACCTGATCCTAGACAAAAGTTAAGAGTAAAATTAGTTGGTTAATGAAACAGTATCAATACAACATGAAACCAGAAACAACGAGTGATTGTTTCTGTGTAGCCATGAATTAAATCCAGTCAGTTAAATTCGTCTAGAAAGCAAAAATTTCTTTCTATTTGGAGCAGTGAAACGAAAAAATCTGTTTTAAAATCGAATGTTGCGCAAAATAAAAGTATCGACACTAGTGGGAAAACGGAGCAGAGGCACGACGGGAAACAAACAGCGCTGAGGAGCAGAGGGTCACACACCTCGACGTGCTGCAGGTGCACAGAACATCAGACGGGAGATACTCCGGCGACGTCACGAGGCGCTCAAAGCTTCAGGCTGAGCCTCACGATGCCCCCTCCCCCACCCGAGCCTTTGATCCGGCGGTGCCGTCTGCGCGAAGCAGCTCAATCCGTCGTCAGTTCCGCCCCATCCACGCTGACCCGCACTTGCGCGAAGCCAACCAACGGGAGAGAGGTGACCGAGTGCGGATAATCGGAACGGCCCTGTCCAAATTTCCTGTGTGGCCATTTTCGCAATTTGTATGTCTGTCAGACCAGAAGACACAAGATTCCCTCCCTGCCATTCGATCAGCCATGTGGCGAGGAGCTTGTGGATCTTGTGTTTGCGTTATCGCGCGCGAACTCAGCGTGCGTCAGTCTGGGAGGGCCGGAACCACTTTTCCCGTCGTAAAATGCGTTGAGCTGGAAACGTGGTCGGGCTGATTGATCCTCAGGATGCACCAGAATCTGTGGGGTGGGCCACTGAACATTGTGCCCCGAAACAGGAGAGCACAGACAGTATCGCACGGTCAGATTGTACCTTCAGTTTCACAGAGGCAGTGAGAATGGCCCTCAAAGCCTGATGCAGTCGGTTTCTTGTCGTCCAATCTTCTCTCTCAACATACTGCAATTTTCATGTCAATAGTGGCTCATGTGGACACATCTTTCTTGATAAAAGTTTTGGTGTTCACACAGAGGCAGCCAGTCTGGACAGAAAGTCTTTGGCAAAATTCCAGAAGGAACTCAGGTTCTGCAGTGCTCAGAAGCTGCACAAACTTTACGAGGAACGAGAACGAGAACATCTTGTTAGTTGTTGGGAACTCAAGCTTGATGTCGTGATTGTCGGGTGTTGAGAAGACGAAGCCTCCAATCTGCACAGACGTGTCGTGCGGACGTCAAGGTTGGCGTTTCGCTCGGAAGTCGCCGCTCTGACGAATACTTGTACGTTCTCGTCTCAAAGGTGCGGGCACAGTGGTTTCAAGCAGAAGGGAAAACACGGCATTTCCAGCTCTTTTCTACAGTCTCGCAATGAGCTCCCACAGGACAAGGCGGCTTTTGATCAAAAAGATCGCCGCATTCCACTGTAAAAACACCTTTCTGGATCTCTTGGGGATAATACATCCAGGTCGATTCAAAACCCACTCCGTTGTTGCTACGAACGTGCGAAAACTTGGTCCAGACCAATGTCCCGTTTGTGCTCCACTTGCTGCAGCTCGGCGGCCTTGTTCAGTGTCTCGCCATCTTCCGACACGAAGGCCAGTCGGTCACAGCGTCTCGACTTTGAGGCGAAGCCCTGAACAACTGACGCACACGGCGGGCAAAGAGAAGGACAAACTCGGTCAAGGCCTTGGACATTATGACCACGAGGATACTGTCGAACCAAACAAGTTTGCAGCAGGTGCTTGTGTGGTGTTTCCTTGTCGACACCATTGCAGTTGGCAGTCGGATACTGAGGATAACGTTGGCAACGAAATGAATCCGAAGTCTTGTCAAACAGCTTCCAATTACCCACCGACTTCGATTACGAACCGACTTCGTCTCTGCGCCACGAAGACGACGTGTCTCGCCAGGTCTCGAGCCTCTAATCTCAGACCTCCCTCCCTCCTGTAACTCTCCTCCTGCCTCAAGGCCGATGAGATCGGGTTGTAGATGGTACATTAAAAACAGGAAACGTCCCTGAAGCGGGAATGAAATGAGGCTCGCTCGGTTGACGTGAGGAGCGGATGGATCGGATTCTTGCGCCGCCCGGGTGAGGCGAGCAGCGCCGCCACCTGCGATCTGCGCGCCTGGAGCGGCCAAGTCCTGATGATCCGTGGGGAATGCGTCTCAAGAGCGATGTCTGTACGCTTTCAAAACATGTCAGGAAGGCTGAGGACAAGGGACACGTGATGTTTTGTGATTCAAGCTGAATAGGATTCGACACCTGTTGTTCTGGAACAGAAGATGAGCATCCTTCTGATGTCATCGTTTTGATTTGTTCAAGAAAGCAACTGAAGATTGCCACAACAATCGGTTGGCATTGATCAGACTGGTTGGTTGTTGGGTGAAGTTCGGAGTTGGCGCAGACATCCTCGGTTCTGCCGGAACATTCCAGCTCGTCTAACATCATCCAAAGTCCAGACACTTCGTGCTGAGAAACAATAGCAGAGATAAAGGTGCAACACAAACCTCACAGAGAGAGCTTGTAGAACAAGGAGGCTTTCTTGGTAGCTGAGAATAAACAAGCTCGAAGTGTACGTTTCACCTCTCAGGTCTGGGTGTGTGCGCGAAGCCAGCTTCTCTCTCCTCTTACTTGTGCCCGCCGGCACACACACGATCACTGGAGGACTTTCAATTCGTCAAACAAAGCTTTTCAACGTGAAGATCTGAGTGGTTCTTGCATGTTCTTCAGCGCGAAAGGCCCAGGCAGCCGTGTGCAAGCACGAGGGTTCAGACATCCAGAAAAATTGGAGACCGAATGTTGAGAAAAACGTGGTGTGATTGAACAGAAATTAATTTTCAGTGTGTGAACTCATTTCTGCAGCAATGAGGTCGTGTACGAGAGGCTTTGTGGCCACAGGGTTACAGAATCTGGAAGGCCAAAAGGCCCGTGAACGTTACTTTCTTAAGTTGACGTACGTCAAATGACGTGGCATGTCAGACCTGACCTTTTCCTTCGAATCCTGTTTTTCCTTTTCGATCTTCTTCGTTCATTTGCAACAACCAAGGAGAGACTTTGAACATGACTCCTCACTGAGATTAAACGCTGGCAAGCTGCGAGGAAACCTCCGAGGTGAACCAAAATAAAACTCTCTCTGCGAATGCTCGTCGACCCTCGCATAGCTCTGTGATCTACTGAGAAATTGATAAAGGCTGAAAGCGGCAGGTATCATTTGTCACCCAGAGGCAGAGCCCTCGCCGTGGATGTTGTGACGTTCGTGAACCTCCCACGTCAGGCCTTGCAGGTCAATGTGCAAATTACTGCCGCACCGGCTTCTCCACCATGTTGTGCAACAGGCGCAGAGCCCTGGACCTCTCACACAAAACCAAAGACACCTTTCGTGGAAGATCTGAAGCGACAACCTGGCAGTTTACACAAGATGTACACAGAGCCTTGAGAGCGCATTGTCAGGTGCACCGCTGGGTGGTGAGGCCAACAGGTGCGGAGTCGGGCTGCGGTCTGCGGCACCGCCGGGCGCGTTCTGACGCTCAGAGTCGGCGTGTGCTGGGCACATGGCGCGACTGAGGCTCAGGGTCCAGGAAACGCTGGAGCGCTGCACTCAATCCCCGAGTACCAACACAATTTATGCAAGCTTTCTGAAACACTTTTGGACCTTCGAAAGGATCACGAGCATGTCTGGTGTGTTGCTTCAACACAGTTTTTGCGACCGCGCCTCTCTGTGACTTGTTGCTCGGTCGTGTGAGTCCTGAACAAAACCTTCTTGCTTGTTTATTTTCGCATCACGTGTTCCAGGAAGCTTGTGCAACATTCGCCACTTGGAGCCTGAGGAACCTTTGCTCCGTCTCAGCAGGCGCCTCGTTAAAAGTTCTTTGAGGCAACATTGAAAAGCGTCGTCTTCGGGTGTTGCACCTGGTAATTTCATCCGCGGCCCGCTCGGTAAAGAGCGCTCGCCGCTGCAGATCAAAGTCAAGCTCGAGACGCTCGTTCACTCTATCACTGCTGAATGCCAAAGTTTATGACAGGTGACGACTGTGTGTGTCGTGATTGATGAAAAGTTTGGGTAATGCATCACCTCGTGTAACGAAATCCTCGGCGCTGGATCGTTTAAATCCCCATTGAGCTGAGCGATAATCCGTTTACACTGTATTGATCCCGGCGCGATCGCCCCCGGACCCAGCTGATCCAAAGTCACAACACATGGTTCCGAGACCAACTCTTTTTGATCCAGGCTGATGAGTTGGAACAAATGCAACAAAAACGTTTGATCGGAGCCAAAATAGACAACGATGAAAATTGGGTGAACCTGAGTTTTTGTTGCTGCGAGCCACCTTCGCAACCTTGGCTTCGGCCTGGTGCAACCTTGGCGTCGGTCGGTGTGTGTGGAGCCGAGGGACGTGCAGGGAGAACGTGGAGGGGGCAACGAACGGGAAGGAACGTTCATTTATTTTCACACGACTGGAGACACGAAGCGTGAAAATAAGGAACGACAAACACAGCAGGAGACACGGCGCGAACGCAGAACCGGGTGAATCAGGCGCATATCTACCTTTTCTTGATGGACACTGATGACGAAGACATTGTGTCAGGTTTCTTCTGTCAAGTCGTCGCCGGTGTGTGTTTCTTTTTTACCTTGAAAGTGAAACAAATGAGTTCCTCAGAAAACGTGTCAAGCTCTGCAGATGCAGCTGTAGCTCCACCGGCCGGTCTGGAGGAAAAGAGAGAGAGGCGTGCGGTGCGACTCCTGCGCGGACAGCAACTCACTGGTGCTGTTGTTGCAAACGAGGACTCGAGGCTGACTGACTGCGGGGAGCTCGTTCGTTCAGCCTCCCTCCAGATCCAGTGTGAGCAGCAATTTCTTAAAATACCTCCACTGACTGCACACAGGTAGTAGGTATTATTAGGGGTCCGGATTCGCGAACATACATAACACAGAGAAACCACTTGAGGTGCAGCTGTGCATTCTACAGTCGTCGCTTCCTCGGGCCCACCCCTCGCTGTGCAGTCTCATCCGCAGTTCTTACTCCCTTGACTCTGCAGTCCGTATATCATCGAACCATGCCAGGATAGCAGTGACCTAGATAGCGAGGTGCAGCTAAGTACTTTGTCAATGCAAAGTGCTTTTTATCGCTGGAGCAGCAATTGTTGTGGGCAGCGATGTTTCGCACACGCTGCACTTTTGTCTGAGTAATTAGTGTCAATATGTCTGAGTCAGGGGAAAGTGCTGTCTTGGCACTATCGGCGTCTGGAAGTCCAAATATGAACTTGTTTCCCCCACGAGGGAACCATGGCTCTGTGGGACACTCAATTGTCCACAGCCCAATGAAAAGGCGACGCCCCTCAATTTCCTGACCAGTGGAAATGAAGCGCATCTCAGTGACTTTCTCCTTTTCTGTGGCTCACTCCTCAATCTGAGACTGGCGGTTCGAATTGGGTGAGACTAGATTGAGCAATTCATGGGGTCAATGAGCGAGTGCATGACTTGGTCGGTCTCTCGTCCGTTCAGGAACGAGTGCGTGTCTGAGAGGCAGAGCTTCTCAGCGGAATTGTGGCTTGATGTGAAGGTCCAAGAAGCAGCTGTGCAGTCTCCGAGGCAATCGCAGCCAACAGCCAGGAGAACCTTGACCTGTTCGTTCAGATTCTGATCAATTTTCCTTTTCATTTGTCTGTCTTGCCGACTTGGAATCACTGCTGAAATACGAGTACCCGAAGTGAATTCACCCAGACGAAGACCTTCGGGTGAGGTGAGACGAGATGTATGGTGTTTGTGTGTTCCGACCAAGAATCCACACAGAGCGCCGACGCCTCATACCGCGCGACAAGATCTGTCGTCAAAGACAACCAATCCCGCAACCTTGCAAAACACACGTTCAGAAATCGAACGGTTTGCTTCCAAAAGCGGAAATCTGAGCTGCGAAACAATCGTGTGCATTTCTCTTTGGCACAGATGCCAACTGAAGTTTTTGGTGAAACAGTTGCGTTGCTCCCCTCTTCGGTTTTGATGCTCCTGATCGGGTTATTTTCGGTAGTCCTGCGCGTCTTCTGTGGACACATCACACGTTCGTTTTTCCCTTGACAAGCTCCACGTAAGCTCTCGGTGCGAGTTCAAAGACACAACACAGCTCGTATTTATGCGTGTTTTGGTGTCGTAAAAATACATTGCACAAGAACACCAAACAAAACATTCTAAATCTTCGTGTTTCGCTTGGACGTCTCACAAGAATGGAAACATTTTGGTGCAGAGTGAAATCCTTGCTCTTCGAAAATGCAGGAAAAGGCCAATCTGACAGGACCAAAACAAGAAAAATCACGTGGCGTACTCATCGTGCACGTGTCCTTGCTCCCCTTTACAGAAAACACATCAACACGACAACTCGCCATTTGTGCAGCTTTCAGAAGAAGTTGTGTCGGTGCGGCGCGCAGCTCTCTCACAACGCCACCCGCGCGGACGCAGCTTCCTGTCACCCGCCGAGACAGACGAGCTGCTCGTGCCCGGCTCCGGGTCGCGCTCAGACAGGACGATGGGGCGGAGAGTCAAGCTGCGCATCTTACGTCAATCGCCCAACAGGAAAGGGTCTACGAGCGAACAAGCATGCAGTCTTGAGTGCGACACAGTCAGGCACCTTGGAGGCTCTTTTGTGATGAGCTTAAAAGGTCAACGCAATGTTCGTTTTGAGTACTCCGTCCCAACACATTCTGAACTGATGTCGAACTCAGCCTCTGCTCTCAGCATCAGGGATCGTGGCGGCGGCGGTGGCGGCGGTGGCGGCGGTGCCCGGTGCGTGACGCCAGGTTCCACTGCGCCCTGACGTCGTGTTCAGCGGACTTCGCGTGGTGAATGTCGTTCTGACCCACGAATCAGCTGTTGCGACGTGTGGGCGCTGAAGTCTGGCAGTCCGTCTCGGTTTCTGTGCACACCGCGCGGCTCTCAGCTCGGGACGAACAGGTGGCAGAACGGACGAGAGCTCACGATTGTCACGCCGTGGATTGGCTGGAGAAAATGTCGCTTGTCAACACTACAGTGTCGCGTTTCAGATTGTCAAAAAGAGCAGCAGTTGCCACACTGGACGAGAATTACGTTGTAATGGACAGTCCAGCAGCAGGAAAAGTGCCTTGAGAGTTCAGAACCTCGCAAGGCCTCCTGCTGCAGGAATGGATGTCACAAGCGCGACGTGGGATGTGGAGAATCTTCCATGGAATGTCACGACCGTCGCGTACGAGGAGCAAAACAGGAGCGAGCTGCCTGACGAGTTGTGTCTCTCAACGAACCGCAGTCTGTGTGTGGAAGGGGACAGTGAGGCGTTCGTGCATCCGTACTCGCTGGTCGGGCGGGTGGTGCTGCTGGTCACGGCTGTCTGTATGTGCGTGACGGCGGTGACGGCGAACGTGCTCGTCCTCGTGACCATCGCGCTCACCAAGAGACTGCGAACCGTGAACGCCGTATTCCTCATCAACCTGTCGACGAGTGACCTGCTCGTCGGGAGCCTCGTGCTGCCCGTCGTCATCAACAGCCTCATCAGCGAAGATCCGTCCAGCTCCTACCAACAGGTACACGTCAAGTTCTTCTGCGCTCGAGTTTTTGCTTCAAGTGACATTAAATTGTTCGAACACAAATACGAGGCAGAAAATTTAAGTGACCGATTGGCTGTCATATTTCAAGAATGACAAATTTGAGTTGCTCAGATCTTTGTGTGATGAAAGACCAACAGCAACACAACATTCTT
>JAAUXT010126425.1_pt1:15000-34553 | contig 34553 bp, 43 predicted proteins | sample 7278171 | NCBI WGS metagenome assembly JAAUXT01 (sample SAMN14350112, study PRJNA611818) | marine sediment metagenome | isolation source: surface marine sediment (1.8m) | place: French Polynesia: Moorea | collected 2018-08 | reverse complement strand
CTGCTGCACCCGGACCCTGCTGCACCCGGACCCTGCTGCACCTGGACCCTGCTGCACCCGGACCCTGCTGCACCCTGACCCTGCTGCACCCGGACCCTGCTGCACCCGGACCCTGCTGCACCTGGACCCTGCTGCACCCGGACCCTGCTGCACCCTGACCCTGCTGCACCCGGACCCTGCTGCACCTTGACCTTGCTTGCTGCACTCTGTTGGGAGACGCAGCGATGGCGGCGATCCTGAGTCGGGACGCGGTGGGCGCCGACGCGCTGGCGTCGCTGTCGTCACAACACGGCGACATGTTCAAGGACCTGCAGCGCGCCCTGGCGTTCGAGCTGGAGGAGTTCCCGCCCGTCCCGTACTCGCTGGTGTCGTCCGAGCAGCGAGAGCGCGAGACCGCTGAAGGTGAGTGATGCGGAGAGAGGCACACACACACACACACACTCGTACACACACACACACACACACACACACACACACACATCTGCACGACAGATGCACCACACACACACACACACACACAAACACACACACACACACACTGAGAAAAAGAGGCGTTGAAACTGTCTTCGTTGGATGGACAGGGCAAACGTGAAGAGAAAGGGGATGCAACCCCACAAAATGATCTGACGGAAGGCATTTGTTTTCAGCTGTACGCGAGCGCAGGAGGGGTTGTGACCCCACTGACCCCCCCCCCCCCCTCAAAGTTAACAACAAAACAATCCCTTTTGTTGCGTTTTTGGAAAAAGGGTCGCACAGAACATGGAGACGAACCTTGTCACGTCGAACCCTGGTGTGAGCCCACGTGATACCACTTTGCAATGCTTTCGTTTGTGTGTTGCAGCAGCGGACGGCGAGGCGGCGCCACCGTCGCTCGTCGTCGAGGACGCGACGCTTCACGCCGAGTTCCGCCAGCTCGCCGTGCTCGGGAACCAGTGAGTCCGCGTTTCCTCGGCTTTTCTGACCGGCGTTCGATTTTACACAAGCTCGGGCGGGGTGGGGGGGGGGCGAAGGTGTCATCAGGGGTGATGAACATTGCGATTACGCTCTTTGTTTCTCGTACAGTCTTGTGTCCAGTTCCTCTGGATTGATGTCTGCAGACTTTGGTTCGGGGCTCACGTTTTGTGGTTTTGTGCTGCAGGAAGGTGGCGGAGCTGGAGAGTTTCTTCAACAGGCAGTTGGCTGAGATCCTGACTCTGCGCACAGACGCCATCTACAGGGTGAGTGGTGCGATTGTGTGTGTGTGTGTGTGTGTGTGTGTGTGTGTGTGTGTGCATGTGCAGGTGTGTGAGTGTGTGTGTGTGTGTTGAGCCATTGATCAACATCACTGAAGTGATGAACACAAAAAAGCAAATACGTGTCATTGTTGAAAAAGTTGAATTGTGGTTTTCTGTGCTGCGATCTCCATGTCGCTTTGACGCCGCCGTTCCCTTCACCAGGTGGAGCGGCGGACGCCCCCGGAGTCGGCGTCGCTGCGTCACGCCGAGCTCAGCGACGTGCACGCGTACTACGACCGCCACCAGCTGGCGCTGACGCAGCGCGTCGCGCGCTCCCTCGCGCTGCTCAAGATGGCGCTGCCGCGGGACCTGGAGGCGTGCAGACCCGCCGCCAAGAAAGAGTGAGTCCAGCTGCTGCACGGTGCACGTGGGAGAGGCAATTCAAAACGGATAATTTTTCCACTGAAATGGTATCATGACCACTTTTTGGCTCGGCAGAATTGCTTCTGCCCACGTGCAAGGCGCAACGTGTTCAAAGAGTGAGGCAGCACGTTTTGGGAGACGGACAGAACATCTGTGCTTGTCTCCGTGTCACAAGAAATTTGAAATTGCCCACAGAAGGGCTTTGTCGGAACTCGCTTCTTTGTGTGGGTTGTGTGTGTGTGTGTGGGGGGTAGGGGCGTGATTGAAGCCGAACAGTACTTATTACTCAGTGCTTGGGGATTATTCACATGTCAGTCAGGATGTGAACCAAATGCAAAGTGCGGAGGGCAAAAGAAGAGTCCGGTTCCCTGTTCTCTGTCCCTCACACACAACACGCTTGTGCCGTGTGGATGTGACGCAGTGTGACGTGTTTGCAGGACGCGGCAGCTGAACGACGCGGCGCGGCGCATCATGAATGACTGGTACTTCGCGCACCTGAGCAGCCCGTACCCGACCGAGGAGGAGAAGCGGCAGATGGCCGAGGACGGGCACATCACCGTCGCGCAGGTATGTGCGTGCGTGTGTGTGCGTGCGTGTGTGTTCATGCGTGAGCGTGTTTTGTGTGTGTGTGTGTGTGTGTGTGTGTTCATTCGCGTGTGCGTGTTCGAACGTGCACGCGTTCTTGTACGTGTGTGCGTGGGTGTGTCTGTGTGTCTGCGTGCGTGTGTGTTCATTCGCGTGCGTGTGTCATGTGTATGTGTCTGTTCGTTCGTGTGCATGTGCCATGTGTGTGTGTGTGTGTGTGTGTGTGTGTGTGTGTGTATGCATGCAAGCGTGCAGCACGTCTGTGTGTGTGCGCGTGTGCGCAAGAACTGGCGTCGCCAGCGGCATTGTTGGAACCCAAACCGAACATTTCTTCGAATCAAAACCGTTTCTGTGCTTTGTCACTTCTGTCAACTGAACAGCAGTTGTTGTGAGCGATAATTGAGAGTTGTTTGTTGCAGGTGAAGTCATGGTTCGCGAACAAGCGCAACCGCACGTGCAACACGAAGCCCAAGCAGCAGCAGAAGCGCATGCACGAGCAACTCGTCAAGGCGCGACGCGCGCAACTCGTGAGTAGCGCCATCTGGGGAGGACGCCGTCGTGACATGCGCAGAGCGTTCGGCGTGTCGGCGCATGCACGCATACCCAAAGGATGAAAAGTGTGTGTGTGTTTGTGTGTGTGTGTGTGTGTGTGTGTGTGTGTGTGTGTGTGTGCAGGGGGGCGTCAAAGCAGATTTGTCCCGTAGTTTGAACACAACTTCACAGAGAATCGAGACTTGTTTTCTCAGTAAAGGACATGAACTTCTTTTCAGATGGGTGATGGAGGAATGGTTGGACTGACTCATCCAGGCTACGGGCAACAGATCGTCAACAACAACAGCAACAACAACAACAATATTGCTCCTGCTGCTCCTATTGTTGCTGCTGCTACAGGGATGAATCAGACGAGCCCACCCGGCGTCGTCCCACAGATACGTCAGGGGGCGCTGTGTGCGCCGGGAGGGACGGCGGAAGAGGGAGCAGTCTGCGCTGTGCTACCACTGCCTCAGTACTGCTGAAGAAAGCGCGCGGAAGTGCATCGTGAATGAGAGGAGTGCGTCGTCCCATGGTACTGCTGTCCTGCGCCGGACACACTGAAGCGGAGCTCTTCAACTTTGGATTGGAGGAGAGAAAACACGTGCTGTGCGCGTCTGTGTGTCGCACACTGACGTCCAGCGAATTGCGGCAGAGCGACTCTTGAGTTTTCCGTGCCGTTGGCTCCTGTTCACTTTCCTGCGCAGATTTTGCTGCTGGACAGTTTTAATTGAAAGCACCAGTCCATCTTTTTACTCTTTTGGGTGTTCACTTGAATGTTGCCAAAAGGAAACCCTGCCTGAGTCGTTTTTGCTTGCGTGTGGGGTTCAAGAGGCAGTCAGTTGTTGTTTGTTGGTGTTATTTTAACGGCAAATGTCAGAAGGATCACTTCTTGACCCGAAACTTTGTAGGAGCCATTTGGCCATTTTCGATACACGCGTGCGTCTGGCCGAGGGTTGGCGACATCGAGAAGTCAGCTGTACAAAGATGATTTCGGCCAACTCGGTCAGCCGTACGTGTACACCGAACGCACCCAATTCCCGTCTTTGGTCAGACCTATAATGGCCATCTTCGTGAAGATTTTGGTTCCGTGCTTTTTGTGAAGCGGTCGTTCTTCACCTGGTCGTGGAATAAACTCGCATGAAATAGGTATGCCATGTGTCCTGTCATTTCCGTTTCCGGTTTGGCTGCGTCAGCTGGTCTGCACTGATCTTGTTACCGTGTCGAGCTGGGCTCAGTTGAAGTCAGTGCAACTGCTCTTTGTTTCGTGTTCGAGAACCCACACTCGACAGCTTTGTGCGATCTCTCTGTTGCACTTCGCTCAGTGTATGAACCCTGACCTCACCCTGTACGCTTCTCCCATCTCACGCTGCACCTTTACGTCTTTCAGTCGGCGTCGTTCGGGAAGTGTTTCCTGACGGACTACCGCCCCGAGCACTTCTACGACATGTGTCAGATGCTGCGCGTGCTGAACGCCGTGCGCGACTACAAGATCGGCATCCCGCTCACCTACCATGAGTATCCTTTTGTACAGAACTGGTGATTTGGGTCAAGGCTGGGTTTGAGCTGCGGCTGCCAAACAGGTAAAAGTGGAGATTCGACAGTGTGTTGAAAATTTAATTTTCCGTTTGAAATGGAGAAACAACTTGGACGCGGGCTCAGTGATGCGGTCTTTGAAATGCAACACAAGCACGCACGCAAACACACATACACACGCTGTACGCACTCACGCACACAGGCATGTGTGCACACAACACACACACGCACACACCTTTCACAGCCGTTGACTGCAATGGGGCATGGGGGCGTGCGAACGAGACCCGGTGGAGAGAATCGTTGTCCTTGACGCGTCTCCTCAGACTGCAGCAGTTGACGCTGGCGGTGCTGATCGACCGCCTCATCCTGCGCCGTCAGTACTGCCTCGCCATCCGCATCTGTCAGTACCTCAAGATCCCGGAGACAGAGGGCGCGTCGCGCGTCCTCGCGCACTGGGCCTGCTACAAGGTGAGCGATAATTGAGGGAAGCTGGGCCTGCTACAAGGTGAGCGAAAATAGAGAGAAAGTCCTCCTGGGTTCTGTGTTCCTGTGGAAAGAGGTCGCCGTGCAAACATCATGGGCGTGATCTGAGCGAATTGGTTGTGCAGCCACACACAAGTCTGAAGGAACTTTTCCGCAATTTTGCGTCAGTACACAAGACAAAATCTGCAGACGTTGTTTGCATGCTCCACACACACACACAGAACCACACACACACACACACACACACACACACACGTGCGTACACACACACTCCTGGGCGCGCGCATGCACAAACATGCACGCTCGCGTACACATGCAGGCACGACTGATTTCAATCTCTTTCTCGCGACCTCAACCCAAAAATTCAGCTGACTCCCACGTTTCAACAAAAATTTTGAGCGCGCCTGTGTTCCCTCTGCAGGTGCAGCAGACGTCCGTGGACGACGAGTCGATCGCGCGCGCCATCGCGCAGAAGCTGGGCGACACCCCGGGCGTGTCCTACTCCGAGGTTGCGAACAGGGCCATCGAGTGCGGCCGCACCGAACTCGCCATCAGGGTGAGGGGGCGTCCTTCGCTCGTTTCCGTCCACGACCCAGTCGTTGGCGTGTGTGTGTGTGTGTGTGTGTGTGTGTGTGGTGTGTGTGTCTGTGTCTGTGTGTCTGTGCATGTGTGTGCTTTTGGAGAAGTCACGTGGCATCCAGATATTTTGACCCCCCAAACCACACCGAATGCGTCAGCGTGATGCTTCGCTTCACGCGTTAGAAATTGAAATTTTGGTACAAAGCGTGATTCCTGACGCATCTGGTGTGTACGCAGCCTCAGGTATCTCCCGCGGTTGTGACGCACGTGGCTTGATCCCGTGGTGTTTTCCCGCGCAGCTGCTGGACTTCGAGGCGCGCGCGGCGGAGCAGGTTCCGCTGCTGATGAAGATGAAGAGAGACCAGCTGGCGCTGAGCAAGGCCATCGACTCGGGCGACACCGACCTCGGTGAGTGTGCGTGCGTGCGTATGTGTGTGTGTGTGAGTGTGATGAGACCAGCTGGCGATGAGCAAGGCCATAGACTCTGGGGACACAGACCTCAGAGAGAGAGAGAGAGAGAGAGAGAGAGAGAGAGAGAGTGTGTGTGTGTGTGTGTGACCAGCTGGCGCTGAGCAAGGCCCTGGACTCTGGGGGCACAGACCTGGGCGAGTGTGCGTGTGTGTATGCGTGTGTGATGAAACGAAACCACAAGAAAGTGCACACTTACCGAGTTTCTTCGGGTAAGTGCCGGTATTTGGTTGCATCTGTGCCAGTCACCACCCCGTCAGTCAGAAGCTATCTCTGCAACAGGTTTCGCCTTTGATGTTGAAGTGTGCCCCAAGTTGTTGTGCGAAGTCTCTTTGGGAGGAGCACATGGTGGTGTGGGTGTTGTTCCTGTCCCGCCTTCACCCCTCCCCCGTGGCCAGAGCCTCCAACCACTTGAAGGTGTACAGAAACAGAAAAATGCATTACTCAGTTGAGGTTGTGTGTGTACACAATTGTACAACAGTGGTGATGACCCCACCACAGGTCTCTCGTTCGCACGCGTCAGGGACTTCGCACCCGCAGTTGCCTTGAGCTCTGGTTGTTGTTGCAGTGTGCCCGTTGTTGTTGCAGTGTACCCGTTGTTGTTGCAGTGTACACGGTGCTGCTGCACCTGAAGGAGGCGATGCCGCTCGGAGAGTTCCTCATGGCGATTCGCAACCTGCCGACCGCGTACGCGCTCTTCCTCCAGGTCAGTCTCTCCTGGTGGTCGCTTTGCTTTCGCCATCGTGGAGACGGTCCCGGTGTGACGTTCCTTGACGCACTCAGAGGTCCGAGTCCGGGAAGAACAAATGGACTTCTCCGCATTACCGTGTCCACGCGTCAAAAAGTCACGCCCATGTTTCAGAAGCACTCCAAAAATAGCTCTTGTTTTGAGGTTTTCAGGTGCTCTTGAAACAGTGAAAACTCGTGCCCACCCAGGCGCACCCAAACATTTGATACTAAATTTTGAGGCAACATAGTGCGTCTTTTACACGGGTGGATACGGAAGTGTCATCGGCATCAAATTTCCGTGTTTTGCTGGAGTTCGGGTCTCCGAAGGTCAGGCACGTGGTTTGTCACGTGATCCTGGGTCCTGCACAACTGGACTAACTCCGTGTTGCTGTGGTTGCAGTATTGCAGGGAGCAGAACCGGTCGATGCTGCGTGATCTCTTCTACCAGGAGGACAATCAGCAGGAGGAGGCGCTGTGCCGCGTGCGCGACAGCTACGAAGAGGAGGTCAGGGCGCCACACACGCGTACAAACACACACACACACTTACACACTCATACAACACACACTCGTACCACTCATACACACACACGTGCGTACACACAAACACACACGCATACACACACACACACACACACACACACACACACACACACACACACACACAGCTCGTCCATTGTGGTGAATCATGGAGAGACGGGGAAAGAAACCTGTGTCAAAAGAACTTGGCAGCGGGGTGACTTCCAGTCTCGTGGATGAACGCCATGTATCAGCACACACACACACAGTTTGCGCATATGACGGCACGGCGCGTGTCTACACTGACAGTGTTCTTGTTCCAGCGGATGGAGGCGCGGTTGGCGCAGCTGGCGGCGGCGCAGGAGGCGTTCAAGAAGGCGCGCAACGAGTGGGCGGCGCAGGTACGTGCAGACGCCGAGGGAATCCCCCGTGGGGGAATCCCCTAGACTCGCGGGGGTGGAATTTCCGCCTTCTGCCATCAGCACGAACGGAGGCATTGTTATGGTTTTCACCTGTCCACAAGCAGGATTCTTGTTGCTCGGAACTGTTGTTTTCTCATGAAGTGAGCATCTATGATTCAGTTTCATTGGTCAATTGGGTTGGCGTCTCGGCGCAATGAAAGAACGCCATATTTGTTGCTAGGAAACGCAACCATTCAGTTCTTCGGAAACGATCCCTCTGCAGCTGTGAAATTATTTTTGTTGCTGAGAAACTTCGTTTCTCTGTTGCTAGGAGACGGATGACGAGGTGAAGTTGATAAAGTACCAGCGGCGGCTGGAGGAGGAGCTGCGGAGACCCTACCTCAACCTGTCGCTCCACCAGACCGTCTACCAACTCACCCTGGAGAACAACCACAAACTCGCCAAGCAGCTCCGCAAGGAGTTCAAGATCCCGGACCGCAGGTCAGGGCTGCGGGGAGTTGATGCGTTGGTGTTGGTGTCGTGTGCAGTGCGTGTGTGGTGCTGTTCGTTTTCGTGATTCGGAGGCGGAGCTGGACTCCATTTCCCGTTGGGTTCAGTGCAAATTGAAGCGCTCCAAGTCGCTCGCAGCATTGCAAACGCTTTGCAGGATTGTGGCAAATTTGCCCATCCTTTTGTTGTAAGGTTGCAATGGACGTTACCGTATCTACCCGTGTAAGATGCACCTTTTTGTCCCCAAATTGAACACCAAAAGTGGGGGTACATCTTATATGTGGGTATGAGACAATGAAAATTTCACTACTTGATACCAGAAAGCTAAGGCAAAAATTTGGGTGCTTCTTGTTCTTGGGTGCGACTTATACACGGGTGAACACGTCTCGGACACCGTGACCCTTTTGACAATTTGCGGTTTGTTTCTCTGCCGCGGCTCGCAGGTTCTGGTGGCTGAAGATCGAGGCGTGCGGCGAGGCCGGGGACTGGATGGAGCTCGACCGCCACTGCAAGAGCCAGAAGTCGCCCATCGGCTACGAGGTGAGTGTGTGTGTGTGTGTGTGTGTGTGTGTGTGTGTGTGTGTGTGTGCGTGCGTGAGTGCACGTGTGTGCACGTGCGTGAGCTTGTGTGGCTGTTTATGCAAATGTTGATGTGTGTGTGTGCGTGTGTGTGTGACTCTGTCCGTGTGTGTGTGTGCGTGCGTGCTCATGTGTGTGCGTGCGTGTCCGAGTGTGTTGTGTGTGTGCATGGCTGCATGTTTGGTGTGTTGTTCCTCTGTAAACCTGACCCCAAACAACAACCACTGTTTCAAGAGTGCATGTTTTGGAGAAGCGTGAGAGTGGTGTGTTCCATCAGCCATTGTCCACCACGCATCCCTTGTTCTTTGCAGCCTTTCGTGGAGGTGTGCATGAAGTACAGCAACAAACACGAGGCGCTCAAATACCTCCCGAAGGTGGCGCCCAAACACAAAGTCAGGTGCTACTACAAAGTCGGGTAGGTGACGCACGTCAAATCTGCTCGTGGAGTGGAACGAGGATTTATTTCTGTCGTCACAATCGAGTGTGTGGAACCTGCAGTCGGGCAAACACCAACAGAAGATTGGTCAAAGCAACCAGCCACAACTTTCAAAATTCAGATTTCTGGGCCAGATTTGCTGGTCACAGAATAGACTACTTGTGTGGCAGTTTGCTGTGGAACCTCTCAAGTTGTCAGTGTCGACCATAATAAATTTCCCTGAAAAGACCGTGACAAATAGCGCGTGTTCTCACTGCTCGGTGTTCTTGTTTGGTGTTTGCGGTTGAAACGTTCACAGAACTGAGATCCGTGCCGCTTGAGAAACTTTCGGCGCACTCGTGAGATCACCCCCGCCCCTCGGCTGCTGCATTGAGTGAGTAGTGTTTGCGCTCTGGGTCGCGCGACACAACTGTGTTCTGAACTCTTGTTTCTTGTCCCCGCAGCCAAGTGGAGGAGGCGGTGGAGATCGCGACGCAGCAGAAGTCGGAGGACGACATCAACTTCCTGCTGAGCAAGGTGCAGCAGAACCGCCCCCTGCTGGACAAGCTGCAGGCGGCCAAGGCGCAGCTCGCGGGCAAGAAGTGAGGGGGCGGGGCTGCATGCAGGACGCTGAGGTCGTGCGAGTTGGGGGAAGCACATTACAGCAGCACACACAGGACAGTGATTCAACAACATTCCACACCACAAGGTCCCCATTCTGGAAGTGTCACGTGACTGCAGTAGTGTCACGAGACTTTCGTGGTCTCGCGCTGTGATGGCGATAATTGGATGATTGACGACGTTTGCGAGAAAATGATGGACACCAGGTGGACACTTGAAGTGTTCAAACCAGTCCTTATCGAATGGATGCACAGTGTCTGCAGGCGATTCTATTCGGAGCGGTGTGTACGTCACTCTGAACCACAACAGTCTCTGCGTCCGCGAAGGTCTTCCACCACAGTTCCGGGGTGGATCCAGAATCCTCGTGCCTCCACCTCAGCGACATCGCTGTGCTGATTGAATTCTCGTTTGGTGTCATGTGACCTGCTGCACATTCGTGAAAATAGAAAGGAGACCAGATTGTGTGGTTCGGGGAGAGGGATAACAGGGGAGGGCGATATGTGAGCATTTTGTGAAGTCAGGAGAGCCCACTCCTGGATCTGCTGACGCTGTGTCAACTTGGAGATGGGCCAATAGAAGAAGACGGATGGAAATAACTGGTCCCCCACCGAGGTGATGACGTGACCGAGCCGGCCACTGACCGCCCAGATTACGACATCCACTGATTACTATTGGAGATGTATCGATGCGGTATCTGTTATTATTCTTTGTTGAGGCTTCATTGTGGAAAATAAAATGAACGGATTCTATTGAAGCGAGTATCTGCGATCGAACCGGTTAATTTTTTGCTTGGACGGAGGTCTCGCAGGTAATCGACCCTGAAAGGGTCCCTGTTGGACACTTGAGATTGCAAGAGATCACGTGTCTTCAGAATTTGGAGAGGTCTGTCTTTGCGTTGATTCGCTTTTGTTGGCAACTGCTTTTGTTGGTAACTGCTTTTGTTGATTACCGCACGATTGCAGGAAAGTCACGCGACCGGCAACAGGCATCTCTTCATTGTGCTGGAGAAATTATCTGCGCTTTGGTTGCCGTTGACAAAGTTCCATGCGAAGTTGTACGGAAGACAAGAGACACCTGGACGAATGGATTGGGCCATGTTTGTGTCTAAGATTGGGAAGGAGATTTGGCTTTTGGTTGTTCCCAAGAGGTGTGGTCAGCAGCAATAAGGAAAGAAACAATGGAAGACACCCATATCTGATGTGATTGGATACAGAGCGCACTCGGTTTGTCGGTCTTGAGTGGTGTTCACCTCTCGTCAAACTCTCTCGTTGAAAGGACCTGCCACTTGTTTGCAAGGATCGAGCCTTGTCGGACATGGCACTCGAAACACGAACTTCTGTTCAGACGCCATAGACGAGTTCGGCATTTTTTTTTTCAACTGGAAGTTAAGACCAAGTCATAAATATCGGACGAGATCAAAGAATGATGAAGAGGGACAATCAACTGACTCTGCAAAACTTTGCTGATCACAGTTCGAACGTCGAAGCGTTGTGAAACATGTGTTCTGATCATTGCAAAAAGTGAAATCTGGTTCTGATCTATGTGTGTTATCTCACAAGTGGTGCTTCTGATGACCAAAACCAGGATGAAAATTTGTGAACGAACTTTTGTCGTGTTCTTCGCCCTGCATTGATCATCCCAACTCAGCTCAAGGCTGGTGACAGGTAAGTGTGAAAATGTGGAATTCAAAAACTAATCAGCGGACAATACCGTGTCTAATGCGCAGGTTCACAGTCCGTCGTCACCGATGCATATCGGAGCAGGACAGACGGATAAATCTCTCATTGAAGTGCGACTCGGACCAGTCTCCAATTGTGTGCACGTCACCGGCTCTGTTCAACGGCATCAATATTTGAGATGGACTGCATTGCGGATCAAAGGACTTGATCAGTCTTTTCTTCCAGTCCACGCTTCGTTGCACCGACAAGTTCTGTGTAAACTGCTTCAGTGCTCAGGAGTCAGTTATTGTGATGAAATGGACACACAGTGTGGATTTTAGACTCGTTGGCAGCCAATGAACGCAAATTTTCAAGGAGGATGTTGTTTTCTCCAGAGCGCACCGTTCATGGGTGAGGTCGCCGACGCAGTGCGGCGGAGCTGCCCCGGCCCCGGCCCCGCAGCGCTGCGAGCCCCGCCCCTGGGCCTACCCACGATCCACTGGAGCGGGGCCCAGGGCGCCCTGCCCTCCTCATCGCTAGACTTCCCCCCGCCAATGGATCTACCCCCGCCATCGTTGGACTTGCCTGCGATCCAGTGGGGCAGGGCTCCAGAGGCCCTGTCCCCGCCTTCGCTGGAGCTGCCTCCGGCACCGTCAGACCTGTCACCGGCGCCGGCTGACCAACCGTCGCCGTCGCCGGGCCAGCCGGCGGCCCCGCCGGACGTGACGCCGCCGCCGGACGTGGCGTCCCCGGCGCCGCTGGACTTGCCCGCGATCCGGCGGGATGTGCGACGCTGTGCGGCGCTGCTCAACACGCAGGTTCCCGAGCACCTCCGACTCCTCGAGTGGGTGAGTTCGGCTCAGTCCGTTTCCATGGGAACTGGGAAAAAGCCGCGGTAAATCTTATTCGGCTTGAGAAGGCCTGAGACGAGAATTATTTTGACAACAATTGTCAATTTTATGAGGAAAACAAACAAGCAGCAGGCGCTGTTGCGCGTCAAAAACACCCCTCCCTGTTTGGACAGAGAATCACAAAAAACTTTGCCCTTGTCACAAGCACGATGCTTCTTGATCCTGGTCTCATAATTGGAGATTCTCTGTCCAAGTGTTTTATGGCTTTTCAAGTGTTGTGAATCCATAAATGCTTCACAATGGGAATTGTTTTACAACTGTCTGTCTTGCGGCATGGCACGTGTTGGTGGATCCAATCACTGTCGATGTGAAGCAAACTTTGTATCAAGTTACGATCAAATGTGCAAATTCGGGATGCCATTTGGGCGAACAACGTGATGCGTGTACAGGTGGGTCTGGTTGTGTTGCTGCATGCAGCATTTAGATTGTAAACAGACGTAAGACTGGTGTGTGTGTTGGTGTTTGAGAGACATTGATGGACAGAGAAAGACAAAAGAAAAGAGTGGGAGAGAAGGAGAGAAAGAGAGATCTGAGGGAGAGAGAGAGAGAGGGGGAGAGAGAGAGAGAGAGAGAGAGAGAGAGAGAGAGAGAGAGAGAGATCTGTGTGTGTGTGTGTGTGCGTGTGAATGCTGCGGATGTTGGCTCATGCAGTCTTTGCTGCGCTGAACTGAACGCGTCTCGTTGTTGCAGCCGAGGCTGAGTGTGCGGGGCGAGGTGGGTCGCCTCCCGACTCTCGGCTTCACCACCACGGCGGACACGCTGCCCTCCCCGCGGGGCCACCGCCGCCCGCCCGGCCGCCCCAACTCCCCGGCCAGCGACGCCGAGGACCCGGGCAGCGACGCTGAGGCCGCCGGGGACCGGGCCGGGAACACCCGGTATCGCCCCAGGCACTCGGAGAGCCTACCCAGGGTATCGAGACGCTACCACGGGGTCACCAAGGAGGACATCGAGAAGTTTGACCACAGGAAAATGGACGTCAAATTGGACTCGGTGCACTTTGGTTCCAAGAAAGGAATTTCTGTCTCCCTTCCCACTTTGCTCAAAAATGGGAGGTCGTCAAACAAAGACGCGGACATACTTGACGCCATCGCCAGAGTGCAGGAAGAAACAGCAGCGGCCACCAACAGAAAACTGCGCGAGTTGAACAACGACTCGAGCCACTCGAACAAGAGCGGAGAGGAGGTGCTGGCCGAAGTGACCAACCCTGAAATAGTGAAGCTAGAATCAAGAGAGAAGAAGCAGCCAACAAAGGCCCGCAAGAGAGAAGAGCGAAGGACAGTGAAAGCCAAAAAGCCCAAAGTAGAGCCTGCAGAAGGACGTCTGAAGTACCGGACTGGGGTGCTGATGCCCAAACAATCTTTCACAGGTGAAATTGGTCACTTTTCCGAACGCGCGCTTGGCGCAATGACGAACATGGTGTGTGTGTGTGTGTGTGTGTGTGTGTGTGTGTGTGTGTGTGTGCGTGTGCGTGTGCGTGTGCGTGTGTGTGTGTGTTGACAAACAAGCTGTGGTCGCAGTAGTGGGGTCTCGCACGTTTTGGGACACCCCACTCTGGGATCTGGAACAACTTTTCTGCCACAACATTGCTTCAGAAGTTGGCAAAACACAGTTTCGGCCACAGAAATTTTCACGAACACCGGAGACTTCTTGCGCGCTCTTTGGTCTCTGACCAGTTGTTGGCACTTGGTAGTTTCTGAAGTGAGAAATTGATGACACAGCCCACGTGATTCCGTTCGACAATCACAGCGGTTACAGAACTTTTTTCGGCGCGACTCATACGCGTCTTGAAATATCTCAACCTGTGGTCAGACCCTGTGGTGACAGTGATCTGAAACTTTCAGGAATAAGTTACATTGAGGCTCGGTTATTCAGGAAGAGAAGCGTGTGAAAGTACTTCATGTTGGATTACCGCGCGTCTGTTGTAGACGCGGGTGCGGACCCCTCCCCGGGTCCTGCAGGGCCGGACCTCTGCTCCTGCAGCCTCGAGGTGCGGAAGCAGTACGTCTGTCCGACCTGCATCCTCAAAGGTCAGTGGAAGGAATCTACGGTTCAGTTCGCATATTTTGTTCCATAACCAGATTGTTTTTTCTTGCCACAATTGCCTCGACTGCGCGTGCCTGTCTGTTCGAGAAGGAAGGTGGGGGAAAGAACAGTGAACAAGGCAGAACCAGCGGAACTTGTAGAACAGTTGACCTTTGCATCAAGAGGGCGTCGGGCTTTGTCCACGCAAAACGCACCGTGTGTCGGATGTTCGTCCTTTTCGCAGGTGGGAAACACAAGAAATGGTGCAAGCGTAGGAAGCCAAAAGGAGGAGACTACGTCAACTGTGACGTCTGCGGAAAACCCAGAGAGGTAGGAACCGTTCTACGAGCCCGAGTTTCACGATGATTGGAAGTGGTGAACCAACAGGGAGACAATCCGTGACAATGCACGTTCTGGCTAGCCCAGTGAGCCAAAATGGCAGACTTCGCCCGCACCGCCCAATCTCCAACCCATGGGCGAAGTGGCGCCACTTCGCCGCCGGCCAGCCGCACGCATTTGGAACGCGCCCAATTGCATGTTTTGTTCCAGCTGACCGCCTCAATGTTGCAGCCAGAGGTTTTGATAAGCTGCAAAAGAAGCTGTTGTTAATTTGCAGAACACAACATTCAAACTTTGGATCTGTGTTTCCATCCACTATTTTGCCCACGTGGACAGAGGGAGCGAGGTAAGAAGGGGAAGGACGCCGAGCGAGGACGGAAGCGGAAGTCTCGCTGGCGCGATCACGTGACCTGCGCGACGGTGGCGCCGCCGTTCGACGCCGCCGCCACGTGGAGAAAAGTGCGCGATCTTCGTGCGCATCAACGTGAACAGCCGCTTGTTGTGTTTTGTTTTCCGCGTTTGGTTCTTTTTCCATGTTCAGGGCATTCTACCTCTCCATTCCTCTGTTGTATTGCTTCGCACATTCTTGAACCAATTTTTTTGGAGATGATTTTCAAAAGAGGGTGAGGTGTTAATATTTTGCGGAACGAGCTTGATCCCATTCAACAGCACAGATTCTCCTCCCTGGCACATCGTGTCGTCGGGCCACGCACCAACACGTCACACAGAGTCTGCTGCCTTGCACTGGGAAATTCTTTGCCACGACTGACACCAAGCAAACTTGTGACATGTCCGTCGGTGCACACATCCACGTTGTTTGCCATCCTCCAACGCACAACAATTTGTGTCAATTTTTGTGTCAAGAAAGATTCAGGACGGGTCCACCACAGAAATGAAATGACCCCCTGGTATTTCTTGACGCAATGAAATGACACAAGCATGGGCCTGGGGTACTGGTCTGCTGGTAGAACCTGAGGAGTCTTCACCCGTCAGGTTATCCCTTGTTATGTGGAGGCACAGGCATCGTCACACATGTTTTCTGACAAGGGACAACCGGGCATGTGACCCACCTCACCTCATGCTGAATTTACAGGGGTGTGTCAACCCTGTTGCCAATGGCAACACATTGCCAATGGTCATGCCATTGCTGTCTATTTCAATATGTTGGTGACAGTTCCGCTGATTTCAGGCGCTGATCGCGACGCGCTTCGTCACGTCGACCCAGTCGGCGGCCAATGAACACCTGACCCCGGAGCGTTACGTGGAGCGGGTCAACCAGCAGCTGGCGCTGCAGAAGCAGCTCAGCGACGAGGATGCCGAGGACGAGAACGAGGCGCACGACGCGCAGGTCAAGGTCAAAGGGCCTGAGGGGAAGGATGAACACAGAGGTGCGGAGGAAAAGCCCCAGCGATGGCTGGAGAGGATGGACTCGCGCGGGGTGCTTGAACGTAACGGGCTGGTGTTGCATCCCGACGGCGCGAAGGAGGCATATCTGAAGGCGTTAGAAGCCGCCCAGTTCGCTCAGCTGCAGTCCCTGAAGAGACTACAGGATCGTCTGACTCGTCCCTACGTCTTCAGCTATTTTGACCCGTTGCCATGGAAGCGTGAGCGCCATGACGACGGGTGCGCATGTGGAGTGTGCAACTCAACCATGCCACGCAAATCTCTCCGTCTCCAAGGGAGACAGCCTGAAATGCGTCACATCTTTGGAAAAATTGACCCGAACGACTATTACCCGGGGCAGAAGCTGAACCCGATCCGACCCAGAAAGACGGGCAGATCGAGCGGCATGGAGCAGTGGCAGGCGGAGCGCTTCATGGGTTTGCCCAAGTGGGCGCGGGTTGCGGTGCGCATCCCGCCCGTCCGGAGCCACCCCGACCACGAGCATGTGAACAAAGTGGCGACCGGCACAGCGCAGCGGGACTGAGGGCGACGAACGTTGATTTCACACACACACACACACACACACACACACACACACACACACACACACCTCTGGTGATGTTGTGAACAGTTGGTGCAGAGGAAGGAGAGCTCTTTGGTTTGCCTCTTTGTTCTGCGTTTCTGTGATCAGAACAAGTGTCATCAAATCCAATAAAGGTGTCATGGATAGAATTGAATCTTTGTTTTACTTGGCTTCATTTTTGCACTGTTGGCGGGAACGGAGCTCGTGTTTCTGACGAGCCCAACCAAACCCGTGCAACTGAACCAGCACATCTGGACCAGCACAAGTGCAATCAGACCAACAGAACCAGACTGGTACAACCAGACTCACTCAGCCAGGCCTGGTTCCACTGGTTTGATTGTGCTGGTCTTCACGGTGTTGGTCTGGGTGTACTGGCCCAGAAGAACCAGTCCAGTTGTTCTGTCTAGTTCCACCAGTCCAGTTGTTCTGTCTGGTTGTACTGCACTGGTCTTGCTGTGTTGGTCCAGTTGCAGCAGTATGATTGCTGCCACCAGCTGTACATTCAGCCAGAAAAGGAACGACTCTGGTTTGACCAAGATAAACAATGATCCGAGTTGAGAACGAGTGTGTCTGACCTGACTCGAACACCCACTGAAGACCGTGTTATGCATCGGAAAGTGGTCAGAACAACAGGAACGACGGGCTGTGCAAACGTGTGGGGATGTCTGCGTGAAAACGTCCAAAATGTTCGCTGCGGTTCCAAACCATAATCAGCGAACCAGAACAACGGGAAAATCAAAATGCGGAAGTCAGGAACTTGGAATCGAGGCTGGGACACGTTTGTCACAGGTGATCTCTGTTTTGTCTTTTGTCATGCAAAACAAACGAATCTGAATGATTTGCTGTCGTGTTTGGTGTTTGTCTCTTTCATAACGCGCAATATCGCACTGAACACGTGCGAACAATCGATGGTGAATCATCTGCACTGATCCCGTGGATTTAAATACGGTCTTTAATTTTGCTGTTTGTGCTCGAGCGCACACACGTCTGAGCAGCTGTGTGACGAGCGACTGATACGTGAAACTGCGATTGTTGGATTTTGCCGTGTGGTCATGCAAGGTGCAGTATTGTTTTCCTTGTGTCATTTTTCTGCGAGCGTTTGAGTAATTTTGAATTTCTGCACGTGGAGTTTTGACGTTCAAGGAACCTCGATCTGTGCGGGATGGGAATCGCTCCAGGAGGCTCCCCCCATTTTTCAAATCAAAATTGTTTTCCTTTGTCGCGATCCTTTCCTATCTTGCGCACACACAACACTATCCTCTGGTCCGGTTCGCGCGTCTCTCATTTGTCAAATTCGAATTGAATCGTGCATATCTTTTTCCCTCAGCAGATGCGAAACCTGCTGCTCGGTTCTTCAGAACCAACTTCTTGGGCGAAGGTCGTCTCGCGTGAGCTTGACTCCACCAGTGTGACCTGACTGCTCTGTGAAAACGCCTCTTGGGTAGGGCTGCGGTTTTACAAGTTTGAACATGATCTGCGTCATACACCAAAAACCTAATTTTTTTTTCAACATGAAAAAGTCTATTGTGGCGCGTGGAGCCCACAAACAGCAGTTCTGAATGTCGGCAGCTGGTGCGGGGATTTTCTGTATGAATCACAGACTCCTGTCCATCACCATCAGTGACCTGCGATGAAACGTGGATGATCTCTCTGCACCTTTTACAGAAATACAACGGATTTGTTTGAGAGCCTTGGATCTACCCAGCGGGCCTGGACCATGCCCCTCAGAATCCTTGTGTTCCTGAGCCTGCTGTGGGCGGTGGGAAACGCTCAAAAGCGTGAGTAAAAAGATTTATGTCTGATCATAATGTTGAGATACCGTCATCACTTTGTTTGTTGCGCATCTGGTTATTTTCCAAACATTGACTTTTGAAAAATGAGGTGTGCATAACAAAATAGAAACAATGCGCCAAAACAAGGAGAGCATAAAACACAAAAGGAGGGGTGCGATCACACCATCCAGCACCCGTGCAAAACACCCTCTCTTTTGTATTTTTGGGCATCAAGGTCCTGTTGAAACAATGGCGAACTCACACCCCTTCTGTTTTGAAATTGAATTTTGCGTGACTGACGGACAAAGACGCACCCTCCCTTTTGCCTCTTTTGTTGGCACCAAGGTCTCATTGAAACCACGGCAAACTGAACACACAACTGACGGACCCAACGGGACATGGGTGCGCGTTACACTTGTGTGATTACGGTGTTTGGGATTGAGCGTCTCTACTGTCCATTCAGTGAACGCAGAACCACCTGTACTGGAACACAACACGTTGAGCTCTGTTTCACTTGCAGCGCGCGCGGCTGGGGACCAGCTCTTCCCCACAGTGACCTGCACCAGCCACCAAGACTGTGATGGCAAGATCAAGCGCTCCCAGTGAGTGCAAATGTGCTAGCTCAAGTTCATTCGGATTTGCAAACTTTACCAAGTCGAAGAAAGTGAACAGCCGGGGCAGGCAATTTTTAACTGAGACGTGTCTCGACCTGTTTATCAGTCTCAGTTCGGTTCTGAGTCTCTGGCTCTTCCAAGCGCTGCTTGGCTCTTCAGAGCACCACCTGGTGGCTTTTCTGAGTGCTGTCTGGCTTTTCTGTGTGCCACCTGTGGGCTTTCCTGAGTGCTGCCACAACTGGCCTCTGGAGAGCTTCAAGTAGTTCTAAGAAGAGCCACCCAAAGGCGTGGCGCTCAGAAGAGCCAAGTAGGAACTGAACTCAATTGAGACTGAGAAATATGTTGAGGCAACACATTTCGTCACGCAAAAATCATCGCGACTAGATGCAGTGACCGGAGTAAACTTTCAACGCTGGGTGGCGCTGCGTCTGTCGCCACGTGCTGTTCTGCCCTGGACGCGTCGCGCGCTGCGGCACTCACGACGCTGTTGTGTTTTCCCGGCAGGTGCGTGTTTTACACGGACGACGCGAACGCGCGTCAGCAGCGCTGCGCATGCTTGAACCGCCCAGGGGAGCGCTACGAGCGGACGAGCGAGGACCCGGACTCCGCCGTCTGCGGTGCGTCTCCGTGGGGCCGAGGACACACTGAACGGGACTTCGGAGAGTTCCGCAGCTCAGCCA
>JAAUXT010126425.1_pt1:0-10000 | contig 34553 bp, 43 predicted proteins | sample 7278171 | NCBI WGS metagenome assembly JAAUXT01 (sample SAMN14350112, study PRJNA611818) | marine sediment metagenome | isolation source: surface marine sediment (1.8m) | place: French Polynesia: Moorea | collected 2018-08 | reverse complement strand
GAGGCAACTTGTTATGTCCAGGTGTCCAGTTCCGGGTCAGGACACGATGGACCAGTTCAACGCGTGGCAGCAGGTGGCGCCACGGACGCTGCGCACCGGACTTGTGCCCATGCGCGCGCTCGGCTCGGACGGCGTCGTCTATCTCCATAACAACGTGCGGCTCTGCACCGCGAACAACGCCGAGGAGTGTGAGCCGGTGCGTGCGAGGTTGTTCCCACCAGACTCCACAGTGGCGCCCCCAGTCTCCCATCGCAAACAATTATCAAAAGTGATTGACGCAACAACGAAGCTTGATGAAGAGTCACACTGAACTGAATGAGGGTTTGTGTGGAAAAGAAAATGGTTCGGCCTGAGCCGCGCTCGCTCCATCTTGGCCCAAATCACTGCATGTGCGTGTGCATGTGTGTGCGTGTGTGCGTGTGTGTGTCTTGTGCACACGAGAGAGAACAAGGTTGCTCAAACGTTGCTCGTTCTTGTACAGCGAACATGCATCTTGTGTTCCAGAGCGACTGTACTGTTGCTCAAACGAACGGAGGATCCAACACTGAAGGGACGGAGGGCAACACAGATACTGGAGACCCCGCCGGCAACGGTGCGGACACTACCAACGGCGAAGACACAGACAACACCGGTGGTGCAGGGAACGCAGAAGCAGGCGCTGGGACAGATACAGGCAACACTGGAACTGACGCAGGGGATGCTGGGACTGGGACAGACGCAGCGACAGATACAGGGAATGGTGGAACAGAGACAGATACAGGGAACGGTGGAACAGACACAGGTACTGGAAACACAGGCAACACTGGAGCAGACGCAGACAATGGCGGGACAGGCACGGGCACAGGTAACACGGAAACTGACGCAGGGGATGCTGGGACGGGGACAGACGCAGGAACTGATGGAACAGACGCAGGGAACGCCGTAGACACCGGAGCGCGGAGGAAGCGCGCCCTCCGCGCCACCTCGCCGGCTGCGCAGTCGTGGCAGGGCGGCGTCAGCTGGGGCGGCCGGACGCTGACGGCGTCGGCGCCGCGACGCCAGAAGCGCGCGGCGGTGATGCTGGAGGACGGCGCGACGGACGTGCCGCTCTCAATAGGCGTCAACGTGAAGGGATCTCAGCCACCCGACAAGGGAAATACTGGTCAGTACTTTGGTTGTTGTGTCAGTCAAAGTAGCACAAGCATCCAGACGTCTTGTGTGAAAACGCTGTGCGTTTGGCTGCAGGTTCGTCCTCCCAGGCGCCGCTCTCGCAGGGCCAGACGGCGGTCGTGGCGGTGACGCTCGTGTGTCTGCTGGCGGTGTTGGCGGTGCTGCTGCTGTACGTCGCCTGGAGACGATGGCGCCGCCGCGTCCAGGTCAGAAACGCAACGACCTGTATTCTCTGGTGTCCCAACACCGTAACCGTAGTGTGTGGGCTGTTTTGGCAGAGCGACCCTGGCATTTCCGGAGGATAAGTTTGAGGGTGAAACGCATTGTTGTTCTGAATGCGTAGACCATGGATGGTGAATTGGAACAAATTGAGATCAAAGTAATAATTGTAGCACAGTCACGCTGCAAAATCTTGTGTGTCACACATCGACAACAGCATTTTTTGCAGGTCGTGGACTACGTCCCAGAGAAGCCGCAGAGCTTCGCGCTGCCCAGGATGGAGCGGAACCTCCGCATTTAGCGCCTCCACACACACACACACACACACACACACACACACACACACACACACACAGACGCACACACACACACAGAGGAGTCTCCCATCCAGCGGATTCAGGGGCTGGCCCTGTGGGACCTGAGCATCACTGAGACCCCAAAACGTTTTTAGCCCTCTTGTTTTGCGCTGCGTGTGAAAAAGTTTGATTTTGTACTCTTTGCATGCCAATTGTTTTGAGACAGGAGTCCCCACCCCTCATTTACTCACTCCCCGACCTCAATTCTTGATCATTTGGAGTCTGCCTCATCAGAACCATTTGAACACATACGGGCAACTACGTTGTCGTTTGAGGCAAAACTTTCTTGTTCTGTTGAAACAACTCAAGTCAATTCAGGAAAGGGTGGGTGTCCGTTGTGTTTCTTTCTGTCAGAGTCATCCAAGATTTGTGACAAAATTCTTCATTTGAATCACGTAAAGAAGTGCACGAATGCTGCACGCTCGTTTTTCAATCCAGTTCCAGCAAACCTTTTCCGGTGACCCTGGCTGCAGTTCGTGTGTTGTTTGTGAATTTGATCAGGTGTTTTCAACATGTTCTGTGCTCCTCGCGACAAGGTGTGAAAATCTTGTGATAAATCAACCCAGAAACATCCTGCAGAATGTTAAAAACCGGGATACGCCTTTGAATCATGAGTCTGAAGAAAATGTTGAGTTTCATAAAATTCTTGGTGAGAAAAATGTCCACTAGATGTTGCCCAGTCTGGCACAAACTGACCTGTGTTGAGTTACAAATTGTATTTCCGTGTTGCCAGGGTAAAGGCAACTGGAACCTTTGAGCGCAAAGAAATTGTGTTCTGTTGTTTCTGTCAAATACACGTGACAACGCCTGTCACAAGAGTGCCCTCAGTTTGTCTGTGTGTCGCAGAGCTGGGACGAACGGGTTTTGGTCAACGGGACCAAGGTCACGGGACCAAGGTCAAATTTCTCTGCGATGACCCGCAGTGCTGTTGTCCTTTCGGCTGTTCACCCGTGTCTCAGGGGACAAAAGCTCATAATTTCCAATAACTTATTTTTCTTTGATCATTGTGTCCCATCAGGGCATGGAACAATGAGGATTCTTTCTCAGTCATTGCACATTGAAATGAAGGAACCTGATCTGAAGAGCATCTTGAAAGGAACGGATCAACTTCAGACCCTCCGAGTAACTCATTTACTCCTCTTTTCTTCAGTTCAGACTCCTCATGGGTAAGTGGCGCTAACTTCGTTCGTCATCGTCTTGGTTTGTCATGCTGCGAACACTCCACGCCTCTGTCTGGCTGTTTGTAAACGTAATTTCCCCAAACAAGGTCAGGCTAAAAATACACAGGCTCCAAAAACTGCGGAACGAGTTGGGGTGTGCATGACAAAGCCCAATCATTTCCGGATTTCGTCTGTTACAGCAGAAACACCAGCGCGATGGGGCAGTGAGGCGGGTGAAAATTGAATTGGGACCGCATGACGTTTCTTTGGCGCTACTCATAAGGAGGTCGTTAGCGGATCCTGTGAAGTTGATAGCGCGGGGAGATTGGCGCTGACAGCGGACCTAATCACCCAGCGCGCCGTCTGATTAACCTCTAACAGCTTCATTACCATCAAAGGAACGGGCTGCGAGGGCGCAGGCATCAACACGGCAGGAGGGGGGAGAGGAGGGGAGCGGGAGGAGGAGAGGGGAGAGAAGGAGGCCGACGAAGTGGAAGTGGACGCAGAGGATATACAACAACAACAACAACAACAACAACAACAACAAAGAGGAGGATAAGGATGATGAGGATGAGAACGAGCTGGAGGAGCAGGAGCTGGAGGAGGAGGAGGAGGACCAGGAGGACGCTGATGACAACTATGATGATGACGATGATGATGACAAGGAGGACGAGGAGAACAAGGAGAAAGGAGATGATGATAAGGAGGAGGAGGTAGCAGTTTGGTCTGTGAGTGCACCGGCGTCAACGCACGCGCGAGTAACACAGAGCGACGAGGAGGGGGAAAGGAGGAGGGGGGATTGCACACAATTAGTGGTGCCGTTACATGACGTCATTGTCTGCTCAACACAGTGTCGCGAATCAGACAGTGCAGCTTAACTGCGGTGATCCCGCTAAATTACAACACAGACAGAAGTCTGCAGCCTGTGTTGTTCGGAGAACATCGAGTTTCCTTCATTACCCAGTTGAAGACGCGCCTTTTTGCCCTTGAAAGTTCAGTTTCGTGATTTGTGGTGCTTCATACTTCAACGGACCTTTGCATCAGAAAATGGAGGCAAATGGAGTCTTCCACTTGAGCGCGACTGAAATTCGGATGGATTTATGTGGAAGCCTTGTTCTATGGTTTAACTTGAAGCACAAACCAGTGAATCATGTGCACCCATGTTCACGACACAAACACGAACAACAGACGTCACCGAACGTTGTTCCTTCCCCAGCGTCTCGAACCAGGCTCCATGACGACAGACCGGAAGCGGAAGTGAACAGAACCCGGAAGTGAACAGAACCCGGAAATGAGCAGAATCCGGAAGTGTGCAGAACGCGGCCATCATGGCAGCTGCTGCTTCATCTGGTTCGGGAACCTTGGAGACGATGAGAACAGAAGCAGGGTTGATGAGCACTTGGTTGACCCGAACTGTACAGAGGCTGTCTCCACGGGAGGCACGTGAGAGAGAAAGACGCCGCTTGGATCCAAGGCTCCTCGGTTCATGATCCAACACTTGGTGCATCTACCCGTCTCCCTCCATCAGCTTCACACAGGTGAAGTGCCGTTTGGCACGATGTCACATTTACATAATCGAAACAGGCATTTTCTGTGGTTTATCTGTCAATACAGCAGAACACACTGAGAAGAATGTCACATTGGCGAGGGTTGGAACCTCAGAGGAAATGCCCACGCCCTTTGACCCCGAAGAATGAAAGCACAACTTTCCCAATTGGGATCCGAGCACCTGGCTGCCTTTTGACCAAATCGTGGTTCAGACCCTGATTTCGTTGATCGTTGGCTGTACGCTCAGACCGTACGCCACTTGCCGACCCCCCCCCCCTCAATAAGTACCACTGCCGCAATCTTGGAACAGGTAGATTCATGCGTTTTGGGCCCAAAACGTTCAATCCTCTCACCGGGGTGCCTGCGTTGGAGATGCTGTGTGCAGCACAGTGCAGTCAAACTACTCGAACCACTCGAACCACTCTCACACAAGTCTCGACACCAGGGGAGGTGGGGGCTTCATTGTCTGTATTCTCTGAAGAAAGTGGAGTTGCGTGAACCCTTACGTCACGAAAGAAATGATCAAGGTTTTTCACATTGGTGATGCTGCGGCAAATTTTGTGTGCGTCAATTTGCTGCAGCAACAAAATTATCGGTCCAGGCCAATTTTTTAACACTGTTGGAAAACCTACATTGAAAATACAAGGGCAGTTTTGCCACCTGTAGCAAAGTCTTTGATGCAGCCCCAATGTGAAAAGGTTATGCCATTATTGACATCCAGCTCTGCTGTCACTTGTGTCGTGTTGTGCCTCCAGTCCCGACCCGCCAAGTGCATTGAACAAGAAGGAGCATCAGTGCTCTGTCCCTTTGTGGTTTTCTTTTGTACATTTATTTCAAATCTCGCATAGTAACAAGTATGTACGAGTATAGCACATGAAAGAGTGGTTTCAACGCTTCAAACGATGCGAAAGAGAACGGACAAGGTTTATTCACGGTGATCATTCAAAGAGGAATGAAAAGTTGTTCACTTTCTGCAAAAACCAACAGAAATGACGTTTGTGTGTTGACATTCGAGATGCTGAACGGAGTGCAAAAGGTTCAGTGGTCGCCTCACAAAATGGGCGTGGCCTCGAGAAAAATCGTTTGTGTCGCAACCAACGTGCCGACTGTTGGGCTGACCCGAGGGACGTCGCCCCCAAACTTTTGTTCAGACAGAATCACTCCAGAATGAAATCAAGACTGGTTCCGTTTGAAAACAAAACAAACAAAATCACTTTTTAGAAAAACGGCAGGTGCCTTCAGCGGCAGGAACAAAGACCCAAGACCTTTGATTTCCCCAACAATTGGTTGCTGAACAATAAATTCTTTTGCTTGAACACCGTGTGCTGCACGTGATTGGTCCACGAATTTCCGGCTTCTTTTTCAGTTGTTGCAAACTTGAGTGCAAGAAACACCAGATCAACTGGTGAGGTCAGAACCACCACACCAACTGGTGAGGTCAGAACCACCACACCAACTGGTGGGTCAGATTCACCACACTAACTGGTGGGTCAGATTCACCACACCAACTGGTGGGGCCAAATTCACCACACCAACTGGTGGGGGCCAAATTCACCACACCAACTGGTGAGGCCAGGTCCACCAACACCAACTGGTAGGGCCAGATATTCCACACCAACTGGTGAGGCCAGATTCACCACACCAACTGGTGGGGTTAAATTCACACCACTGACACCAACCAACTGGTGGGGACAAAACCACCACAGAAGCTAGTGACGCCAGATTCATGATACCAACTGTTTGTTGACATGAAAAAGAATCGGTTAATTTGTGGACACACCTCGTACGTGCACACGTGCACGAGGTTCGTCGAGGAACTTCCCCCTGGTTTTATGGCCCAGAGGAAACTTCGTGGAGAACCCTCAAACACAGGTTTACAAAAGCAAACGTTTGTGAACTTGAGCATGATATGAGCCTTGTATGTACAACTATAACGCGATTTTGTGCTTTCTCTCACACTGAGACCTGGCAGTGCGAGGGGTGCACGTTCCTTGGCCGATGGTTCGCAGGTGACTCCCCCCCCCCCCGGGGGGCGACATTCATTCGGTTCAAGAACGAACCCAATCTCCAACAGAAAACTCCCACAAAACTTGATTCTTTGCAGGTGACACAAATAGGTCTTTCAAGTTCAATTGCCCAAAGGTGTTTGGAGAGAAAGAGCGTTGCTAAGGCACGGGAGTTCGTGAAAACAGATTTTTGTTGTCTCTGACGGATTCAGAATTGAGGTCAAGGAGGTCAAGGGGCTGAGGGTGTGAACTTCCAATGGTTTTCTTTTTATGCGTAAAACACAAGATTTTTGATGTCAGGAGGAGGTCCCATGGGCCCCTGGTTCCGCCAGTCTATTTGAGGTCAAACGTCTGGTTCTTGTTCGGTTCACCCTTCTTCCTGCGAACCATCGCACCAACTGGAACGCGCGTTTTGGGTGTTTCCTTGCACTGTAGATCGCGTCAACACACACGTATTATTCAAAAACACAGCCACAAGAGACGCAGAACCTGAAAATTGCGTCTGAAAAAGAAAGACCAAGGCGGCACTCAAACTGCACTGCGAACAGTTCGTCAGATCACAAGTCCAGACATACTGTCATTCAGGGTTTTCACACAGGCAGGGCGGCGTCAGAATTTTTGACGCACGCGTCAAAATTTTGAGGCATGGGCGTCAAATTTAACATGACGCCCAAAGGAGAGCGACAAAAAAAGTTCAGTCCGTTCTTTGCCTTGCGTCAAAAATTTGACGCCGCGTCATCTGTGTGAAAACCCCAATCCTCTTGCTTGGAGAGTTTTTCAAATGTGATGCTGCGTGCGGCCAATCGGGACCGCAAGATGAACGCATCCAGGGTATCAACAGTGGGGACTGGTGGGTCAGTGTGGCAGACCGCCCGTGCACCCAGTCTTTGTAAAATGGAGGAATTGTGTTGTCAGGCACACATCGGATGCACACACACACACACACGTACTCATACACGCAAATTTCCCTCGTCCTTTTTCTCTCTTCCGTCTTCCCCCCTCCCTCCCTTTCTCCCTCCAACCCACCCAAACTTCCCTTTCCCTTTCTGTTCCCTCTCTGTTCTTTTCTCTGTTCCATCTCACCTTACTCTCTCTCTCTCTCTCTCTCTCTCTCTCTCTTCCCCTCTCTGGTCTCTCTGCTCCCTGTCCCGTCCCCTCTCTTCTCCACACCTTTCCCCCCTCTCTTCTCTCTGTACGCCCCTTTCTCCCTGTCCCTCCCTTCTCTCTCCCCCCCTTTCCCACTCAGGTACACATCTTTCCCCAATTCTCCCTGTCTCCTCTCACCCCCCAGGCTCCCCCTCTGTTGGAAGGCATTGGATGTGACATAATTCAAACGATGAGAATAACGAGGCAATGCATAGCAATGTGACAATGAGAGTAGGAATCACAATAGTTGTATCATACACGTCGTTAACCTGCAGGATTCGTTGTGCTGATGAGTCTGAACTGCTCACCATTGGGCTTCCCGTGTCTGTCCTTTTTCCAGATCTATTCTCAGTGTCTTTTTACCCCAAACGACCACAACTTTTCTGACTTACGGCGTTTCCTTCAGCGGGTCCAGATTCCAGAATTGAGGTCAGGGACAAAACCTCAGGACCTCAGGACCTCAGGAGGAAGAAGCTGAAAAAGTCATTTTGTACCTTTGGCACAAACATTTGGGGCGGTGGGGGGGGGGTCAGTTTGTGTTTTCGTGGAGTCTGGGGGATCTGGGACTGACAGGCGAAACTGGATGCTCTGAAGGGTACAGGACAGGCAAGTGGAACATTCCTCGAGAAATGTGCAAACACTTGGAGTTGCCTCATCTGAGTGAGCAGTTCAAACCCACCAAGGAGCTACATGAGAATACATGTCACAAAGGTATCAAACAAGGAATGAATGAGTAGTAAAAACAAACAACGACCATGATTTTTGTCTCGGACAACTACTCTTGGAATCTGGTTTCAAAAAAAGCTAAATTTTCACACGCAGACGCAAAATCACCCGTCCACAGACATCCTTGCATCTGTTGTCTCTGTCTCTCCTGGTTCTGAAGCTCCCTGGCGAAACGCAGTCCACGCAGTCCAGGGACGCAGCTCCAGGGCAGCGAGAACGAGGCTCCATGGAGGACAGCGTTTCCGTGACGCACACACAGACTCTTCCCTCTCATCCGGACAATAGTGTTGAGCAATTGAAATCGATGAGTGTATTGATCAGTGAATCCTCTGAGAACAACTGGTACATGTACGTGGGGCTGAACATTCAGTTTGAGGTCCGCTTTTTCCATCCCATGTGTCATGGCCTGGTGGAGCCCCACGAAAACTTTTTTGAACAATCCAAAGTGAAGAAATTCTAGTTGAAATGATGAGAAAGGTCATGTCATGTCAATTTTTTGTTTCAATAAAAAACACTCTTGAGCGGCAGAGTAGAATTGTAAAATATGAAAAAGGTGACTTTTTTTGTTCTGCATTGCATGAGTGAGTGAGCTAGTGGGGGGGGGGGAGGGGGCGAATGCTATCCCGTCGGGACTGCGTCGGAGAGGCTGTGGCTAAGGTGTTCAGTGTTCATCACAATGTTTGCAGGATAAGTGGCGCGGGTGACGTCAGCGACGGCGTTGCCATCGCGACGCCTCCCACAACGCACGACGGCGGCGTCCTCGTCGCCGTCGCTTCCGGCGCCGCTAGACATGACGTCCTCCAGTGACCAGACCGAGGCCACGGCGTCTTTGGTGGCGGCACACAATAGCACTGTAACCCAACGGCAGATGGCGCCTATGAACCCACGCGTCAACTCGACGGCGACGATGGCGGTACCGACGGCGATGGAAGCGTGGCTGCGGAAGTACCCCTCGATGAGCAGTAGCGTTAAGAAGCTGAGCAGCAGGAGCAGCGGCGCGCGTGACGGCGTCAGCGCCGCCGCCGCGTTGCAGTTGCTCTTGCGGCAGAAGCAGAGGTGGCCGTCGCCCGGACGCGACTCGTCCATGCAGACGAGCGAGATGGGCATCTGCATGCTGATGTCCGACGAGCACTTCCTCACGTAGTGCTCCACGCCTGCAAACAAGTACGCGTCACGTCAATACGTGGATTTCAATACGACGCTCCGTTGGGCGAACTGAAACGCCCTGGTTGGTTTGGCTGATGTTTGTTCAAACGCAAAGGCGCTGAATTGCGCTGAAGCTCCAGAAATTATTGTTTCAACAATCGTCGTTTTCTGGTTACAGGGAAACAAAAGCAAATCTTTGCCTTATCACGTTGTTCGGGCTTTGGTTCATGAATCTTGCGCCAAAACCAGAATACAACAGAGTTGCAGAAGAAGAAATCCCCAAGGCTCTTTGTTTGCACGTGGAAACATGGGCCGGACCGGGACTCAGTTCGGCGGGAGGCGACGGGCCTCGTTCTCGGGTCAGCGTCTCACTGACCTGGGCGGCGTCTCACTGACCTGGGCGGCGTCGCACTGACCTGGGCAGGGTCTCACTGACCTGGGAGGGGTCTCACTGTCCTGGGCGGCTTCTCACTGACCTGGGCTGCGTCGCACTGACCTGGGCAGGGTCTCACTGACCTGGGCGGGGTCTCACTGACCTGGGCAG
>JAAUXT010091249.1_pt1 | contig 34555 bp, 31 predicted proteins | sample 7278171 | NCBI WGS metagenome assembly JAAUXT01 (sample SAMN14350112, study PRJNA611818) | marine sediment metagenome | isolation source: surface marine sediment (1.8m) | place: French Polynesia: Moorea | collected 2018-08 | reverse complement strand
GTTTGACCAATCTGGGATGTACTTTTCTCCACAATTATCGTGTTGTCTTTCTCAGTTATTTTCTTTTTTTTTGGCGGGGGGGGGGAGGGGGCATTGGTTTTGCAGAAATGGGCCAACCCAGAAATGAAATAATGGGCAACAGATGGCTTTAGAAAATAGCACAGGAACGTTGATACCATGTTTTGAACCATTCTCATCAGATCCAAGAAACAGAAAATGCTATGGCAGTCAACACACCAAACTGCTGTTTGCAAATTTGCTGGGCAGGCCAGAATGCAAGAAGATATATGCCAGGGTATGTGAGTGGGTAGATAGGAGACTGTAGAGGTGGGATTTCACTGAAGAGACACAGAGGCAGTAATGGGTTTGGAATTGGAGTTGTCAGTTATGGAAGGTCAACCTCTGGCAGCCTTCTCAAACAATACCTCCATGGAGCTCATGGTGATTTGAGAATTTTGATTGCTTTGATTTCAGTTGCTCTGATTTCAGTTGGTCTAATTTCAGTTGCCTCTTTTTATCACAATTCTTGCCATAGATCTATCACTCAACATCTATAGCTTGGGAACACATTTGCACACACCCAAATGGAACAAAATTGCCAAAATTGAATTTTTGACATTGTTTCACATCAATTCCACATATTATCCAAAAGAAGTGCCCACATTTTTAAATTTTCCATCAAAAATGACTTTTCCACTCAACCATTGACCCCACCTGAAATTGTTTAAAAATTTCAAAAAATATACATCAAATCTACCTGTCAAACCATCATACATTATGCTACATTTCATCAATGAACTTCTTTTAACCAATACATTTGTACTTTTGAGATGCAGACCCACGTCTATATCATACCCCATATTTTGCATACTTTCAAAGTTGAACTTTTTGACCCAAAGAACTCAAAATTGTAAACTCCCGAAAGTCCTTTTCTGATGCATTATCTCAAACCCAAATTGAATCAAAGGAGCACAAAAGATCTAAAATCAATTCTCATCTTGACTATGAAACAGGTGTACACATACTTTTGGTTGAAGCTGCTTATAGGTGCTTTGATTTTTGTTGCTACCATATTGATCACCTTTTCAAAAAAACACCCTTCAATGGAGCAACCTACTCTAATCACTTTAAAACAATTTGAGTGATTCACAAGGGGGACATATTTATTGGACTGGTTTTTGTGCCAGATGGTTTGGGGGCACACAAGATACGAAAGTGCAAAGCCTGTGTTGTCAATCAAGAAAAGGCTGGCATTAGTTGGGAATGAGGAGCCAAGGTGACTCCGCTTGTATTGGAGCCAACATCCCTGAACACTTACACAAAAAACATTGTACAAGAATTGCTTCCACTACAAATTGAATTACCATTTCTAAATTAAAATTCCTCTTAAAACTCACTAAACTCCAAAAAGAGCTGTCAGCAGTCCTCAACACCCTGCACCAGAAACAAGTTTATTCCCACCTGAATATTTCACTGGTTTCGAGCATCCAATTCTGGATCTGTCAGAGGGTGACAACCTTCATCTGCTGAAAGATTTCACTGCACCCATTTATGTTCTTGTGGCAGACATATTTGTGGAGAAATACAAGATGAACAGCAACAAACTAGCCTTATTCACTTTTTCTGTGTCATTTCAACAAACACACTTTAACACTAGCCATGCTCGTGCCCACAGACGGCGATTGTAAGGGGAGCGGCAGTGGCTCCTATCTGAGCAATTTGCACTGGGTATCAGTTGGTGGCACTGGCTCCGTATGGAGCATCAGCGAATTTGGTGATGTGGTGGTACCAGCTGGCATGGGAGCTGCGCTTCTTTCACACGTTTTCCTCAGAGGCGGGGTTTATTTTTTGGGTGGGAAATATGGTGGGGATGACAATGTGTTCATTGCAGTTGGGGGTAAGGTGCCCAAGATGTGAGCATCTACCAAAGTGCAATTTCACTGAAAATCCCAAGTTGCACGACAATGTTTTCAGAGTTGTTTTGGAAACCTAACTGTCCAACATTGGCGAATTCCTGAAGTGAATTATATTTATACAGTATGCAACTGTGTGATGTTCATTTCGCACATTTGCCACTTTTGAGCAATTCTGTTTGTCTTGTGTTTTGCGCATTTCCTGTGACGTTTGCAAGATGTGCATCACACCAATTTGCCCCACGTGATTTTCGAACATTACAAATATCGCATGTTTCATGATGGATCCTTCATTCCAATTGTTTTACTTGGACCGAAACACGTTCCCTGGATGAGCCGTTTTTTTGCTGTTTTCCTGCTTTTGCATCAACCATGTCGTCGAAGAAATTCACTGGTGGAGAGGCAACACAAATGGTCATGGACAGCGACTACGATCCTGGTCAAGACAGTCACGATGACACTGATATCTCTGACACTGATTTTGTGGGCAAAGCTTCTGACACCGAATATGTGGACAAAGTAATAAAAAAGGATGGCACGGTTCGTGTGCAGGTGCAAAAACACGGTCGAGGTGAGCCAGACAGTGACTCTTCCTTTGATCACGCCACTCACTTCGAGTTGGATGAAAAAGCCCTTTCTCCACTCTGGTCGCTTCAGGATGTCAGAGGGAAGAAGAGGGCATGCAGCGTCAGTCCGCCCCCAGCCCATGCCAACAGAATGGGTGCAGCCAGCCCCGTTCTGGGGACCTCAGCATCATCTGCCCCTCTGGTAAGAACAAGTACCCCGAACAGGCCTGGTGTGGTTATGGCCATATTTGGGGGCACATCCACAAATGATGACTCATTGGATGACACTATCCATGGCAGTGTGGACCAAGAAAAGTGGTACATCATTCCAAAATAGCTGCCACCACCTCATCAGTTGGCACAACCACAATTATAAGACAATACACATGCCCAATTGGCATGAGGCATGCAACAAAATGACTTCTTTGACAATTTTAGTTCCACCCCTGCTTCCCCCTGGTGTGCTGTGACTTTTCAGCATTGTTGTTTCCATAAATCTGTTAAAGATTGGCTGATTCTCTGCTGACTTGTTGCAAAAACATAAATCCATGTGAGTGGCTTTGGCAACAAGGATAAATTTTGGCTGCAATGAATGATTGTTGTGTTTCATTAAAAACAATTTCCTGTGTGCAAAATTTTTAAAAGACACTGGATTGTCACCACAATTCATTTTTGTGGAATACTAATTAGTATTTCAGGCAAAGGTTTTTCCATTGTTGCAGGGTAAATTGATACCTCTAGTGCAGCATGAGAAAACATGCACACAAAGAAACAATACCACACTGTGTTGGCACTTGTGCCTGGCGGAAAATTGCAGTTCAACTGCTGGTTTTTTTCTTGCAGTCCTTTGAACAGCGAAAAAGAACAGGAATCAACCATATGAAAATTCAGTTTTCTCTTTTCCTCCAAATTTTAATATTGTTATTGGATTGTTCCATGTTTAGCGAATGTGATGAGTTTGGCTACATAATGTCCAGAATATTAGAGAGAAGGGAACAAAGCAGAAAATGGACAGCTTACACAGACAAGTATTTGGAGATTCTACTTGCATACACTGCTGAGAAGGCCAAAGCTGTGGAGATGTTTTTGAAAGGGTTAAACAGCAGTTCCAGTCATTTTGCTTCAAAACAAAATGGTAAAATAGCAACACACAATTTCTGTAAGGACCACAGATGCAGGTGATACAATTGCCAACAAGATTGTTACAGAAATGCCATGTTGGGACAAGAATGTGGAATACAAAAAGTGGAAACTTGGACAGACAACTATTCCAAGAGTCAAATCATATTTGTTCCTCAAATATTTGGTGTACAGGAACCCAGAGGGTGGTTGAATTGTTACAGTGTTTTTGAATATCCACAACTGAAGAAATCATACCACAGAGAAAGTTTGAAAAAACTTTTTGAAAACAAGGGAATTATTCCAAAGAAGTATTCTGTGCCAATAAAAGGAATGTGTCAAAATACATGTGAAACACAAGTTTGTGAACCAAACTGTTTGCTCCCTATTGAGTACCCAGAACACTACATTTACCCAAGAAATTCAATTGTCTTCCTGGCTTCATATGTTATTGGGAAAATCACCATGAAAAGTAATCTTGTGCCAGGTCAGAGTGATAGAATGTGCCATTACCAGTTTTTGCTTCACAAGGCATTTTGTTTGAACATAACTTTTACAAAAATACTATTGTTTGGTCCAGGAACTCTCACTCAGCCCAACAGAACATCTTTACAGATAAAAGATGATTCTGGTCTCACTGGTGTTCATTGTTACTCCAAACAACACCATATCTACACAGAATGTGAACAAGAAACTAAAACTTCAAGGAAATATTTTCAAGGAAAGCACTCCTCTTTCTCTTGGTTTTCTACTTTTGACAATGTTGAAATTTTTATCAGTGGATTTTGTACATACCATAGACAGTCATACTCTATAGAGCTTCTATTTCAAGTGGTGTCTGTCAATCTGATAACCAATGTTGACATAGAGAATGAATCATTAAGAAACATGATATTTGTGTACAAAATATTTCAAAGAAGAAATACTGTTACAATTTTTGAGCTGACTGTAGAAAAAGACAGTGAAATATGCTTTCAACACAACAAAACAAGCTTGAAAGTGTTGGGATTAATATAAAAAATAAATATCAAAAACAATTGTATAACTCATATTGTATATTGAGCTTCCATATTGCCATTTATGCTGACATCAAAGACAAATTCAGAGATTTATATGTCAGTTATACTGGGAGGAAAGCTACAGCAAAAAAGATAACTGTAACACAAGTGAAAACTTTTGAGCTTGATGAACTGTGCAAATTTCTTGTTGGACCAACTTGTATATTTGAACTACAAGGCCCATTGGGGTACAAACTAGGAGTTACAGTGTCAAATTACACACAAGATGGAGAGCCAAGTCTCACATGTGCATCTGCAGGAGTTGCAATTTTTGATAACAGTGGCAATGACAGCTTTGAACTGCAAACAATCTGCAAACATTTTTACAAGACCACAGGAGCAAAAAGACTCAATTTCCCTATGACATTTTTTTCATCATCCTCAACATTAGCTCTGGTGATGTATAAGTTTCACAGTTTAACACACATAAATTGTTCCTTTGAAACACTTTTTACTATATGTCATACAACTCATTTTAATCCTTGTTTGAACAAAAGAAAAACAAAAGGTTTGATGTATTTGTTTACACCCATGGAACATTGGGTAACCTTGTGGGATTTGACTGTAAACATGTCTTTTGTTGCAAGGAACAATGGGTGCTTCAACATACAAATAACAACAGCTGGACCTGAGAACAGGATCAAATTCTGCACTGAACCATGGTTAAATAACCTCAAGATTCCCACATATGAGACAAAGATCTTTTTCACATATGCTTATGATATTGTGGGATCGTTTTACACAGTGGGATCGTTTTACACAGTGGTGAAAGGTTTCTCTCAGCAGTCATATTGGTCAGATCGTGAGTGCAAGGGTAACATTGCTGCACAAATTATCAATGTTGAAAAGAGATACATTTCTGAAACAAACTTTCTTGGTGGAGAAATAACAGAAAAAAATTTGAATCCACCCACAATCTTTGAAAAAGGGAAACACAGCAACATTTCATTTGAAGTGAAAAAAACAACACATATGACATTTTTTTCACTGAAGACAGAAAGTAAACTGCCATTCCCAATATTTAAACCAATATTTCACTTTTACTCATGTATGGGAGACTTTTCATGGAACACCTTACATTTGTCAGGCAATTTGACACAAATTCAGGAAAGTTCTGTGCCTGTTTTGTCAGCTGAGTGGCTCCTTCTAGAAATGAAAAGGCTATACAGTGCTTTTCGGATGACCAGCAAGTTGTCTACAAAAGCAACTGTTCAGTTACAAATACATTTTCCAGCTGTTAAATCCCAGCAAGGGTGTTCCATTGGTTTTTTCTCTGTAATTGAAAGCCTGACAAAAGGAGAGCATCTACAAGTTGCAGTGCCTGGTGGCAAAATTGACAAGTTAATGCTGAAAGTTGATAATGGAGGGAATTTGAAACACAATCAGTTTCTGGAAGTACTTTGGGGTCATCCTGCAATGCATTTCCCCCATAAGGAGTTTTATTGCTGTCCTCATAACACCAAAGTAATGCTGAAATGTGGATATTACCATCTCCCAAGACATTATCCTCTTACTTTAAAGCCTTGTGGTGGTCCCAGCTACAGAGTATCTTGTGATGTTTATGGTTTTTGTGCAGCAAGCAGTGACACAATACCTCTCCCCCCAAGGCCCCCAAGGCCATTTCCGCCAGTGATTCCTCATAGAATGCCTTGTAGTGGACCCAGTTTTTGTGATGTTGGCAATTTGGAATGCTATCATCCAAAACTGTGTCCACTTTGCAGAGATGACAAAGTCTTTTCTTGGATTGGTGCTTTGGAATTTTGTTCCACAGAGTATGAGGCCCATTTACCATATTTCTTCAGCCGAAAAGAACAAGAAGAGCTCCTTGATGTGCTGAGTTGGTTTGACAAACCGATTGAAGCATTGTACATAGGACTCTTTAATGAAGGACAACAAGTAAGTTCTCCTGCTCAAAAAATATCAATCAGTAAATCCATCTTGTGTCCTGATTCAACAGCAAATAAGTGTGATAGCTTCACACCCTGGTGCCTGTGGTTCTTATGGAAGGGTTCCACCCACCTTATCTACTCCCAAAAATATTCCATTCAAGTACTGAGTGAAGAAGTTCTTTGGTTACTTTTGCATCAGAGATGTCAACCACAAACAGGGTTTTCAACATCAACAGCAGGTCAGCCTTTGTGTGCAGATCCAAAAAATAGGAATGATGTGACATCAACTAGAAGTTTCAGCCACTTTTACTTCCTGAAAATTGTTGTTTCTGAAAGTACACACTGACTCAATAAATGATCTAAATTTTCAAATAAAATTACAAATGCAGTTTTTTTCATGTTTGAAGATTGTGTGCTTTTGCTGGTGTTTCTTTGTCTTCCAGTGGACAACATTACATATTTTAATTTTCTTTTCATTTTAGTTCTCTTGGAATTGTTCAATTAATCAGAGAACTCCAATCACATTTCAATCTTGGACAAATTTTTACTTTGCTGTCAACAAATCATACATTTTTCAAGTGTACAGACAGGATGATCCTTTGATTTTATTTCCATACAACAAACCATTGGATTTGATCAAAAATGAAATAAGACAGATTTTTTACCCAATTACAGCAACTTCTCAATGTACAATGCTTCTGGTATCAAATCTTGCATATCCTCAATGGATGTCAGTGAACTGCTCACAAAAGCTCTTGGCAGATGTTGTTTGTTTCAAGAGAACAGCTAACAATACTGTAGTTAAGGACCATCATCTGAGCACTGTTCCCTTTTGCAACCAGGAAATGATCCTTGTTGACAAGACTTGCTTCCTGTTCTTGCATTTTCTTGGAAAGTATTCCAGCATTGCAAATATAAGGTCCCAGTGTTCAGTGAACTCATCATCATTGAAAACATTTCATGACATAAAATGGCTAATAAATACTCTGACAGCAATCAAAGAGTCTTTTCCACCAATATTGGTTTTCAATATAACAACTTCCAAACACATTATTTTCACAAAGGTTTATGTTTGGCACCAGGTATTTTTTCAAAGGAGTGATATTGAAGAAGAGCAGGCAGGTGGACTTCTTGTTTGTGAAGACATTACACCATATGTAAACTTTCACAAATATGAACCAATATTTTTGACTTGCAAGAATAGAGAAAAGGTATCAAATTTATTCACTTGCAATGGTTTCTACAGACCAAATTTGCCAAATCCACATCCCATGTATACTTACACATGCAGGCCATTGTATTTTGCCAACCATATTGGGCAATGTGAAAGCTACAAAACCAGAGAAGTAACAAAAATAACTGAATCAACAGAAGAAATGAAAATTTATCAATGTACAAATAGTTCCATAATTGACCACAGAGAGGTTGATGATTTGATTCCTGATTGCCTGAATGCAGATGATGAATTAATTGTTTTCATTTTATTGAGAGAAGGATATTTTAGTAATTTTTCTCAGTCCTGTGACAACAACAATGATATTCCATGCTTAGCAGGTCATCCTTTGTGCTACAAAATAACAGATGTTTGTGTTTTCAGGCTCAATGATCTTGGACACATTGTTCCATGCAGAACAGCATCTCACATGGAAGAATGTAAAGATGTCAAATGTAATGCCAAGTTCAAGTGTCCCAATTATTACTGCATGCCATACAGTTATGTTTGTGATGGCAAATGGGACTGCCCTGATGGAAGTGATGAACTGGTGTGCAAAACTAAATCAAGGTGCAAAAACATGTATCATTGTTATCAGTCTGAATTGTGCATTCACCTTCTTGATGTGTGCAATGAAATGGATGATTGTCCTTATCATGAAGATGAGCTGATGTGTGAGTTAGTTGGAACAGGTTGTCCAAGAAAATGTGAATGCTTTCATTTTGCAGTATTGTACAATAATGTTTCTGTGTTTTTCACAGATTTTGTGCATGTACCACACATTGCCCTTTTTGTTTACTCCTGTGCCATATCATCATTGGTACATTTTTATTCCCTATGGCAGCAGATAATGGTTTTCAGTGCTCCATTCAATAAGCTGTCAGAATCTGCTGTCTGCAACTGTCACCATTGTTTTGAGAAGGTAGTTGTTTTGAATGTTACTGGCAATGAACTTAGTTTATTAAAGGTCAATTGTTTTTCTCACTTGTTTGAGATTGGCATTATTGTCTTGGCCTGTAATAAAATAGATATCATCCAGAGAAAGGCTTTCAGCCATTTGAATTCCCTGCATCTCATAGATGTTTCATACAACAGACTAGAAGTCCTTCATGATCAAGTATTTGTGAACCTCTCTTCAAGAATGCTTCTAAAACTTGAGCACAATGCTCTGAAATGTGTTTCTTCTGATTCATTGGAAGTATTGTTTTCTGGAGTTGTAATGACAGACCACATTGAGATATGTTGTGTTGTTTCAATGGAGGTTCATTGTATTAACTTTTACCACACCAAAATGCCATCAGTCTGTGAGAAGTTACAATCTTATGCATTGAGCATAGTAACTGGCATTATCATTTGTCTTGTTCTATTTGTTACAGTTTCTATTGTAACATTTGGCCAAATCACCAAAAGATATGAACATAAGAAGACAAAATTGAATCCACAACATTCCAGTGGAAAACTTGCTTATCTTGTATTTATCCAGCTTCTTACATTGTCTGATCTTCTTTTGGCAACACAAATGATCTTACTTTGGGTTTCAAACCTTATTTATGATGAAACATACTTTTATTTTGAGTGCTGGACTACCAGCCTAGTTTGTGTCATAGCACATGGAACTGGAACCTGCTACTTGTTCATATCAATTGTCAGTATTTCAACAATATCTTTGGCAAGGTTCAGTGTTGTAAAGTACCCATTCAATTCCAGATTCAAGTCAGTCACCTTTGCCAATAAATCACTGGTTATATTTTGTATATTCTCACTTGGCTGCACCATTGCACTAGTACTTTCCAGTGGACCAGTGGACAAGTTCTGCCTTCCTCTGATCAACACAAGTAAGCAGCTTTCTGCAACTGTGGTGATGGTCATGATCAGTCTGTTTCAAGTTGCATCTCTCATTTCAGAGACAGTACTTTCTGTCCAAATTGTTCAAGCTTTGAAGGAGAACTGTGAAGGACAGAAAGCCACTAAGTCTCTGAGGTCAAGTATGTTGCAGTTATTATTCCTTTGGCTCACCCACATTACTTGTTGGGTTGCTTCTTCACTCATCTTTTTCCTTTCTTCATTTGTCATAACACAAAACTTGTCAGCTGTAATTGGGTATGCCCAAGCATTCATTGTACCTGTGACACCTCTTGTAAGTCCTTTCTTTTATCTGGGGAAAGATGTCAAAAAGGTACTTTTTGAGAAAGCCTCACAACCTCAGGAAGATTAGATAACCATCAAAAGTGCCTGGTTTGAGGTTTGTTTTACTTTGGAAATTTGGTTTGGTTTCCTGCAAAACTGTTGGCTCCCTTCACCGGAAACGGTTGTGGCTCTCAATCTGTCCATCTAATGGTATAACATCTCCTGTGAGAATGGCTTTGTCCTGAAATCCAAGGGCTGTTGGGTGAGATTTCTATACAAATCATTCTGCCTTGTCAGCAACTTCTCCTTTGGCATAAAATCCCTCCCGCGATTTTCATTGGATTTCTTTGGCCTGGTGGTGGTAACGCGTTGGAACAACAAAACAGATTGGCTTTGGTGAAAATGACATCCTTTCTGTTGATATTTGTATTTTGGAATATTTTCATTCCACTGGATAGTGCACAATGTGATGCTTATGAGTATGTGATGCATCCTGGAAGTGAAGAGCTTTCAAATGTGCCCAAAGTCATCAAAATTGGAGCGTTAAAAGCAATCACAGATCAACAAAACATCATCAAACATAATAAAGGAGCACACGTTTTGTTCTGGGACCAAAAACAAAAATGGCAAACACAGAAGCACCCGGTTCTAGATTTCAAAGAAACTTGATAAAAATGTCACAATGTAAGTGGAAGCTTGGGAAAAGCTTCCAAAAACTACATTCTGGAATGGACAGAGGAAACAATAAGGGATGAGGCAGAGCTGAAGCAAAACCTCACAATCCAAGCCAATGGTATCAGAAAGTCAGCCTCCCTTGGGTACACATCATGATTACAGTTGACAACAAATGCTGAAATAAAGGAAGAAAGTAAAGGTATGCAGTTCACAAAAAAACAAAACATCGCAGATCAATGTAAAGAACACCCAGAAAGTTGTTGGTACACTGTTGCCAAACACATGGGGAATACAGCCTGCTTTGAACAAGAATCACCACCCCTCATTCAGACCTTCAGTATTCCCAACCACAACAGCCATGCGATGAGATCACTGTCCTATGGCTGTGCTGTTGGGCATGCAGGGTTCAAACCTCACTGGTAACTGTGAGATTATGCATAACCCCCCAAACTTTCCCTGCGTGGCCCACTGGCAGAGTTGCCCATCAGTCAAGACCTGTACATAGTTTGTATTTCTATAATTTTAACATTTGTTTCTTTGTTCCCTTAACTTTACTATCCAACAAAATCAGTACAAAAAGGCTACATTACACTTGCAAGTATCAGTGACTGGGATAAAAGTGCTCAATAGTTATTGTTATGAGACAAGACCTGTATACTGCGAACTTCTTTCCCCGTTGGATTTCTGCAGCTGAACTGTTGCCCGATCAAAAGAAAGACTCCTTTTGCCAATAATTATTTACCAGGATTGACTCAGATACAAAAGCTGTATGAGTCCTTCTGTTCTTCTTCTTGTATCAGCAACCATACCTCTGTCACAAAATCAAGAGGGGTCACAAGCATTTTGTTCCCTCAGGTCAGGCCTGGTCGATTTGGGTCAGATGTCAAGGTGGGAATGGGGGAGGCAACAAAAATCTGTTGAGAAAAAGTGGCTGCTTCAGTGCATCAGAAGGGATGTAGCCGACCTGTGATTTGTGTGTCAGTTGCGCTGTCTTGTCCATACAGTATTCATGCTGCTTTGAATCAAATTCCTCATGACATGGACCTGCAGATTGTTCTCAACACTTGCAAGACTGCAATGGTGTATAGGAGGAAATGAGGGCTCATCTGGTTCTGTCACATCGCCGCCATTTTTGCTCCTATAGCAAGGATGTTGTGGACCATTTGGTTTGTTGGGTTGCACCCACTACACTAACACCATCACTCTGGCCAAACTGTAACCCTAGCTTTTTCTCACCCAAGTCCTACTGCAACTGAACAACCTCCCCAATTCCACCCACTCCCACAAATCCCACCCCTACATCCCACCTGGTCTCAATTGCACCCGTCCCACGACCACCCCACGTCCACCTCACAGCAGACCACGTAACCCAACAAAGAACATGTGGATGTCGCTACTAAATCGAGTGTCGACACGAAGTCTCGATCCGACCCTGTAAGTTCTTGCCCGCTCCCCTGTCCCTGTGAAGCTGCCCGTGAGAACAGCTCCACGAGAGTGAGCACAAGTGAACTCGTGATCCAGGCAATTCACCCACAGAGAGCAGCCTGGTAAACAAACCAGTGGGGAATGAACCAACAGAGACAAGGCCACAGTTTGTGCTTGCGACCAATTCAATGGAGAAAGGAGAAGCGGTCTCCTCTCTCCTGACGTAAGAACTGTTCTACCCAGAACACCTGAACTGTCAGGAGGATCCTGGCGTAGGGACTCCTGAGTCAAAATGAATGTGCTTCATGTGAGTGGTATACATGGAATTTTAGCTGCGCACCTGTGACACAGCTGAACTCAGCTAATATGGATCAAGTATCCACCGAGCTGCATATCACAACAGGCATCACGTTGTTCTGTGGCTTTCCCGGCAGAGAGATGCTATCCCAGTGTTTAACCATTCAAACAGGTGTGCGAGACTCAGGTGGTCTGAAATCATACCTCAAACGTATATGTACAGCACTTCACATTTCTCTTCGGAAGTGCAAATTCAGATTGAAGGTTGTGGAGTTTCTTTCGGAGATCAGACTTGGGTTCCTGACAGGTCAACACACACACACACACACACACACACACACACACACACACACACACACACCGAGGTGATCATTGAGGTGCAGATACACGAAATCACACGCATTGTTTGTGTCACTTCCCAACAGATCTACCATGATGCAGCAGCTACTGGGAGTTTTCCTGTTGTGCCTGGCAATTCTGCAGCGCACTCCAGTGAATGCAGGTAAACAGACGACAACATTCTCTGCTTGTTTGTGAGGCAAGAAGACCAAAGTGTTTGCCGCGTTTGGCTTGTCCATTGACGAGGGAGGTTCTTGTTACGTTCGTCAATGAATGGTGATGGAGATTGTTGTATTTTCTGATTGCCACTCTTCTTCTGCATTGTCTTTGGTTTTACCTTTCACCCAGTTGAATGCAAGACAACAATACATGGATCTGAGTACTGGGGAACCTCCTTCACCAAAACAGCTTCTGGCATCACCTGTCAGAGATGGGACCAGGACTCACCACACAACAATTCATACAATGATGACCCATCCCAAATGCAGAATCTTGGACTGCAAGGCATGTGCCTCTCCTTATTTGTCCAAAAATTAGTGTGCACAGAATTATATTGGAAAATGTTGTTTTTTCTTTGACATTTACTTCTGAACTGTCAAATGGACTGTAAACTTTCTTCTGTGAGAAACTGTGATCAAAATCTATTTTTCAGAAAACTACTGCAGGAATCCTGACAACAAACCCAATGGTCCCTGGTGTTTTACAGTTGATCCCCACAAGCCATGGGAATACTGTGCTGTCCCAAAATGCAAGGGTGTGTCACAATCAGCAAAATGTAAAAGTGCTCATTGTGTCAACTTGTTTTTCTCCACTCAATGAGAGCATTAACCATTTACCATTCCCAGAATGCAAGAACACTGTCAAGGGCCTTGAGTTCAGAGGAATGTCCTACACCAAAACAGTGTCTGGTAGAACCTGTCAGAGATGGGAAAGTGACTCACCTCACAACACAAGACACAATGATGATCCCAAAAAAATGCAAATGCTTGGTCTTCAAGGTAGAACTTCATGTACCTTCACAGTGTGTGTTGCAATGTTGTGTTGTGAAAAAAAAACATTAGACAAGGAGACAAAACTGCGCACAAATGTATTTCTTTCCCTTCCAGAAAACTTTTGTAGAAACCCAGACAATGAGCCATATGGCCCTTGGTGTTTCACTGTAGATCCAAACAAGAGGTGGGAGTACTGTGTCATCCCGGAGTGCTTTGGTAAATGTATTGTGTGGTGCAGCATATATTTTGTGCCTGATAACTGGCCTGACTATGGGTGATGTGTTCCAACACAAAACGCCTGGCATATCAAATGGTCAACAACACCAACATGTTTTCATCCACAGAATGCAAGAACAGTGTATCAGGCATTGAGTTCAGAGGGGTCTCATTCACACAGACAACTTCAGGTGCAACATGTCAGAGATGGGACCAGGACACACCACACAAGATTGACTGGAATGATGACCCTGCCAAAATGCAGGAGCTTGGACTTGAAGGTGTGTGCTGTTCTGGGTAAAAACACATTTGTTTGCAACCTGTGCAGAGGTCACAGGTCTTTGTGTTATGAGTTTTTCTTTGACATGTAGTGAGCAACTTTGCCTTCTTTCCTTTCAGAGAACTACTGCAGAAATCCTGATGGCAAGCCTGGGGGTCCCTGGTGCTACACAATAGATTCCCACAAAATATGGGGATATTGTGCTGTTCCTGAATGTTTGGGTAACTGCCAGTTATTTTGTTGGAGGGCGGGGCAATTCATGTGTTGCTGCCCAAACAGCACTTTTGTTTCATTTTGAGGGATAGTTGCTTGCGGTGTATGTTTTTGCCTCCTTTCTAGTTTGCTGAAAATACTTCAGTTGAGTGTTTGAATGTTTTGCCCAGAATGCAAGAAAACTGCAGAGGGAAGCGAGTTCAGGGGAACATCATTCACCACAACAGCATCTGGAACAACTTGTCAGAGATGGGATCATGATTCTCTCCACAAAACTGACCTGAATGACGATCCCCACAAGACGGAAGCTCTTGGCTTGACTGGTGTGAATTTTGCAAGATCAATGCGGTTGCAAATAGAGAGTTCAGCAAAAAAGCTGTTCAAAATTCCAGTTTGATCTGATTGTTCCAATTTGATTTCCTTGTTGCTTTGTATCCAATATGTTGTTTCAGAGAACTACTGCAGAAACCCTGATGACAAGCCTGGAGGGCCTTGGTGCTACACAAAGAATGTCAACCAGGAATGGGAATATTGTGCGGTGCCCAAGTGCTTTGGTATTTATTTGTGAATGAACAGATATTGATCGTTTCCAGGAGTCAAAGTTATCAATTGTTTCTGGTACTTGCTGCTTCGTATGACTTGTTGGATTTTCACAGGGTGTGGTCCAAAACCATGTCATGTGTGTGTGTGTGTGTGTGTGTGTGTGTGTGTGTGTGTGTTTTGTCTTGTGTGTGTTTTCAGAATGCAAACACACAGCGCAGGGAGCGGAATTCAGGGGAACCACGTTCAGCCACACAGCGTCTGGTACAAGTTGCCAAAGATGGGACCAGGATGCACCACACAAAACTTACCTGAATGATGACCACTCAAATTTGCAGAAACATGGATTGGAAGGTGAATATGACAAGATACAACACATTTTCTGACCCTCCAAAAATCCCCCACAACAAAATAGAACAGTCTATCAAAAACTGTTTGAGGAACGTGCAATCAGCAAGTGCCTCCCACTGATATTCTTTCAGAAAACTACTGTAGAAATCCTGACAAGAAGCCTGGCGGTCCCTGGTGCTACACGATGGATCCTGACAAGAGATGGGAGTACTGTGCTGTCCCCCTGTGTCCAGGTGAGCTACAGAATGTAAGAGATGTGTGGGTGACAATCTGTGTACAAAATCACAACTGAAGCCCCCCTCCTTTGGCAACAACACCACAACAAAATGAACAATTTGATTCCTTTTGAAGCACAGAGGGGATTACAAACATTAGACTCTAGGTTGGTGCCAAAATTCAATGTTTTTGAATTCAATCAAACAACAAAAAGAGGGCTTTTGAGGATTTCTTAGAGTGTCATTTTTCACAAACAACAGAAACAGCAACAACCTTTTCTGAGAAACAGAATTGTCACTCAAAATAAAGTTGTGTAGAATTAGACAAATCCATTGCGTGTGTGACTTGTTGTTTCAGATGAGTCAAAGCGGTGTGAGGAACCCCTCCGTGGTCTGTTCCTCTTTGGTTCTGCCATGTCTTTCCTGGTGATGATTCTTCTGTGCATCTTTTTCTGGAGAGATATTATCTGGTAAGCACAGCAAAACGATCTTTGCGAAATCAGATTTGAATCATTATCTGCACAAAGTATATATCTGGCTGTCTGATGCATGAAATTTCAACAATTGATACCAACAAAGTTCATCTTCTCTGTGTTGTTTGGCCCATCACTCTATTTTTGTTTCTTGCAGCTGCAGAAAAATACTGGCGAGTGACAGATCAGTTCTTGCTTGACACCTTCACGTGAACTGTTTATCTCAATCTATTTGGTTTTTGAGCGAACATGTTTTGGACAAGTTTGCCAAAAGAGAAAAAAGGCATCCCTCAAAATGTTGTCAACAGTGCTTCGGATGCCAAGTGATGCCTTTTTCCCTTGGTACATGATCAACCTCGATGCTAACAGAATGCTTCAATGATTTGGAAGAAAATCCGATGGTATCCATTTGTAAACGAAGAGATTGTTTGGGTTTTCCAGAGTCGTTTCTTCTTGCCTGTTGTTTGCTCTGTCATGTGAAGAAGGATTCTATTTGCAATATTTCCCAACAAGACCCGCTGCCTTGGAGACCAGGATCTAGATCTATTGACATGTGTTCAATGTATATTTTCCTTGCTCTGTACACATTGTAGATATTGCACAAAACCACAAATTCACCCAACAAGGTACTCTTCTACTCACCTGCACCTCCTCAAATGCTACTCGTATGGTATCATTTTCCTGAGGTGTTGGTCATGGACTCTCTTGGGAACTCCAGCACACACACAACGCAAACAACGAGATGGTTTTCACATGTGCTTGGTGTCACCGCAAATTTTTGCTTTTGCATCAACATTTGTGGTTTTCTCAGAAGTATTGACATGGTTGTTGCCCACGATAGAAAGTCTGGGTTGAGTGATTCTGTGCAGTATTGCCACACTGAAACCTTACGATTTATTTTGTCAGGTATTTGTAATTTTGTCCCAGTCTTTTTTGTTTTATTGTTGGTCGAAATATTCAAACTTGCCACTTTTTGAGATTCGCTGAAATTGCATACAGTAGAAAGTGTGCAACAGTTTGAAACATTTGAAGGTTTTGTGGATGAGCCCATGGTCAAAAAGTGAACCACTCCAGCTCTGTTGTGTGAGGCAAGGTCTGAGGAGAAACCTGTTGTGCTATGCCATGGAAATAAACAAAGCCCCAATTTTAGTGCTTGTGTTGTTTTTGGCTTTGGCCAGATTGCTGTGAGGTCTTCAAAGTTAGAGTGGAATTTTCTGAAAACCATCACATTTGTGGTGTTTCTGGCCAGTTTGCTTTCAGCACAAATTTCCAGAAAGCTGCATATCAGAACAGGCATCAGGTGCAAAGTACTCTGTGTTCCAGCAGAAAAAGATGCTGTCCGAGGCTTGACTGTTTGAACAGTGGCTGAGGCTCCTGTGGTATCAGCTCATGCACCACACACAGGCAGCTCTAACAATGTTGATTTCTGTCATCAAACACACACATGTCGCTATGCCACATTGGAATTTTACAAACTTGGTTTTCTGTCTGGAGCAAATCACACGCTTCATCACAAATCATTCAAAATTCAAACAGAAGATACATTTAAACCAAAAAATACCCTTTCCTGTACCCAACCTCTGTCAAAAATTTCCACATTTTTGACATTTTTCATGATGGAGCCCATGGTTGCTTGAGTTGAAATAGTCACAGCCTCATTCCATCAGACATACATCGTCTACACCCAAAGCACCTTTAATATTCACATTAAAAAATTAGATTTTTTTGCAGCTGCTTTTGGCTTACAACACATTTCTTGGCTACAAGAGCCCAGATCCCAAAAAAATCATACTCATACAGCTGTAACTCAACAATGCCTTGTCTGATTCACACAAACTAAATACCAAAATCTTCCTCTCAGCATCCTCTTTACTCCACGTGACTTCAATAGGGTCCAAATAATCTTCAAAAATATGTATACATATCATTTAAAAAAATAATAATTTTTTTCACCTTTGCAAGCAGAAAAGGAGTGAACATTGTCAACATGCAATCGCCAATGGCAGGGAATCCCCAACTGGAACATTAGGCCTTTGACAAGGTTGAAGTCTTTTCATGCATCTCTCGCAATTAGTCACTAAAAGGACACGTCTTGTGAGCAAGAAGGATGGCCAACATGTGCGCCGTTGAACACAGTTGGCATTGCAGCAGAACTGCCCACTCCAGCAGACAGAGAGGATCCCACCCAGAAACCTGACATGTCTGTGGGAGGGGAGGGGCTCTGATTTGGGCACTGCTGCTGTTCTCCGCCACTCCCAGTCTGAAGTCCACAAACACACACGCACGCACACACATGCATACACATCATACCCATGGTGCTTCTTCCTCTCAGCGCACAGAGTGGAAGCCTTTGGCGAACCTTGCGCTTAGCAACCTTCAACACACCCGTACACACCAACAGGCCCACTTGAAGTTGCGCTTGAATATTTCACACTTGTTGACTACGCACTGGCAGTGTGACAATGGATGTTCCATCAGTCATCAACAAAGAGCAGAAGGGAGATCACCCTTGGTTACTGAAGGATGATTGAAATGCTCCTCATTGAAACTGTCAGAAAGCCTGCATCATTTATTCCCTGTCTATGAATTTTGTATAGGTCAACACAAAGGAACCACAGTATTTACAGTTTTCCTGAGAGATAGGAAGGCTACATAGATCAAATTGTTCACATACACAAGCATCGTTCAAATTTGAGTTTCTTGCAGTTGAAGCGGTAGTTACCGTCTCGTTTGGAGAAGGGTCCGGTGGGAGAGGCAAGCAGGTACTTTTGACGGAAGTGTGGAGGTAAACGTGTGGGTCTTCACGGTGCTTCCTCAACCAAACGAACATTGTTGTGTGTTTTTACTGACATGGAAACACCAAATAGATGGAACCTGTGGTTTGCTTTGCTGGACGAAACGGCAAGGTTGACATTGAATCCTCTTTTTGTCATTCAAGTGCTGAATCATTGATGTGTGTTTGTCTGTTTTCAATCGTTGGGCCAAAGACAAAGGCAACAAACAAGAACCACAATGGCTGAATCATTTGTTTCAAACGGACCCTTTTGGTGTGTTGTCCTGATGGCATGTTATGCAGGTGAAGAAAGAGATTTTTTGTGTGATTTCTTGAATAGTACAAAAGGATTTGACTCAAAATTCATCCAAGTGCATATGAAATGAACTCATACAGGCACAATGACCTTATTTTGCATGTGGTGTACGAAACACACGTCATCTGGTGAAAAGCTGTTTCCTTTCCAGGTTACGTGGTTCAGGCTCAGACCAACCTGGCCCTGAACAAGCCGGCCTACCTGTACGCACCCAGAACTGACCCTACCAACCCAGGCAGTGCTGGACTCGCCGTCGGTAAGTATTCACAAAACCTGTTGTTTGAGGGCAGGGAAACCGCACTGTTCAAGTGTTGCCACCGATGTGAGGTGCCAGAGAAAGGAAACAACAAAGTACACCAATGACTGAATTTTCATATCATTGTTGGAGCAATTCCATTACACAATGAACGAAACAAAACCAAAAAGGCGCAATATATTCAAGTTACTTCTTTCAGATGGAAATTCTGGCACACACTTCTTCAGTGGGTCCTGCATGCACACAGATGGATACCAGCCTGGTAACTGGTGGGCGGTGGATCTGCAGCAGAAATACACCATAGTGTCCGTTCAAATCACCAACAGGGGAGATTGTTGCGGTGTGTGGATTTGTTTTGGGAAGCCTGTCATGCCAACATTCTGTGAAAAGTTTTCATTGTTTTGGCATCTTATTAGATTGGTCTCTTCAATACTTCCCAGGGATTTCCACCATTTTGGTCCAAAAATATTTCCATTTTTTTCAGGATACAAACTGTCAGATTTCTCCATCAGAGCAGGGGACAGTTTTGACCCATCTGCCCTTGCTTCATTTGATCCAACAAACTTCCAGCTCTGTCACTACCAGCTGACGGCTCCTGCTGGTGGTGCAACTACAATGTATCACTGTGTCCCTGGTGTTCATGGCAGATACGTGTCAGTCAACTTCCCCATCACAAAGACAGAAGCACTCCACATGTGTGAAGTGCAAGTCTTTGGTGAGATGACTTTGATTGATTTCTTGGAGAATAGAACTTACATTGTCTGACATCAACTTCTACCCATGTATATCTGACATTAAGGACTTTATGCAAAGACATTTCACTGAATGCCGCGTCAACGCCAACACCAATGTCGTATGGTGTTTCGTGATTGGCCAGTGCCATGGAAACAGTGCTCGTTTTGACGTTGGCGTTGACGGGGCGTTCAGTGAAACGTGGTTGCATAAAGTAGCCATTGTTTCCACAGATCGAGGTTTTCTGTTCTTAATTCCCAGTTTGACCCATTCAAAGCTGATTGCACATGAGATGTACTCACGAAAAGCGCTTCAACAGAATGTTCATGTTTTCGCAGGCTACGTCATCGTGGATGAGTACAACTTGGCATTGAACAAACCAGCTTACACGAGTTCAAATCATGATGACAATTTTGGTCCTGAACTGGCTGTGGGTGAGTGTCGCCAACCTACAAGAAATATATACACCAGCAGCTGATCTGAGCATTTCATTGCCGCTGAAAGTCCAATACCCTAAATTAGGTTTGGTCTGAGTTCTGTTTTTTTTTTCACAAAACAAACAAATCTGTACAATGTGAACTTTTCGTCATCTACAGATGGAAATCCCAACCCAAGCTACTCTGCTGAGTCCTGCATGCACACAAAAGCAACCCAACCTGGTGGCTGGTGGGTAGTGGATCTGGAGCACAAATACACCATCAATGAGGTGAAGATCACCAACAGAGGGGACGCTGACGGAAGTCGTGAGTATGCAGAGTGTCAAACTTATTTCACACCCAGCAGATAGGCAGTGAAATGGCCTTCTACTTTCTTGAAAAGCCAATATGAATTTTGCTGTTGCCAGCTGATGTGTGTCATGGCAACTAAAAATATGTTGTACGACGTTTCCTATTCATTTTCAGATGCCAGACTGTCTGATTTCTATATCAGGGCAGGGGACAGCTTTGAGCCAGTGTCATTTGACCCAACAACATTTTATCTTTGCCACTATCAGCAGACAGCACTTGGTGATGGAGAAACCAGAGTATTTAACTGTCACCCTGATGTTGTTGGACGATATGTGTCAGTGAACTTTCCCAGCACGAAAACAGATGCTCTGCACATGTGTGAGGTGGAGGTCTATGGTAAAAACCCTCTTTGTCCTCTCCTTTCGCTTGGCTTGACTTTGAAACGAATGTGCACATTCATTCTCTGGTCACGCGTGTTGTGTTTTCTGAAAGTTGTTTTGGTCTGCAGGTTCAGTTTACTGGGAAGAAGAGAACCTGGCTTTGAACAAACCGGCCTACAGGAGCTCACCCTACACACACAACCCGCTCTACCCAGGACTTCCTCAGTTTGCTGTTGGTGAGTTTTGATCAACCATCAAGAAGCAAAATACCAACAAATCCATACACAACTATGCCTTCGCACCCACAAATATTCTCACACTTTTAGAGTGTGCTTTGCCTATGCACATTTTCCCAAGTCAATGGCGCAAGATTTTCCAATTCTTTCAGATGGAATTCGTAACCAGCAGTGGTATGGTGGGTCTTGCATGCACACTGGATTCAACATGGGTGGCCAGTGGTTCCTGGTGGACCTGGAGCAGGAATATCGAATTGACAAAGTTCAGATCACCAACAGGGGTGACTGCTGTGGTACAAAAATGTTTTCCCCTATCACCTGCAATTACAACAATCATATCAAATTGTCACTGTGTCAGAGAGTCTTGAAAAGGCAGTTTGTGCTGCTTTTCTTGCACAAGTTTAGGAATCGCCTTGAGAGGGGCCAAACCCAGCCTGATTCACCATGTTGCTTATTCCAGGTGAATTGCTGGCAGATTTCTGCATCAGAACTGGAGACACTTTCAATCCATCTGCTCAGGAGACATTTGATCCCACAATGTTCCCAGTCTGTCACTGTCAGCAGAGTGCAGTTGCCCAGGGAGAAACCATCATGTTCCACTGTGAGGGAGTTGTTGTTGGGAGATATGTGTCGGTGAATTTCCCTGCAACCAAGACTGACCCTCTACATGTGTGTGAGGTGGAAGTTTATGGCCATGGTGAGTATACTGACTGAAGAAAAAAGAAACAGATTTGAGCCATTGCAAAAATCAGTGCTATGCTATCAAAATATTCATCTCAATGTTCATCCTGGTCTTCTCTTTGATGCGGCTCTTGGGCCACAGTCTCTGTTTTCCTTCCAAACCATCATGCAATGCCCATTTTTGAGGTGCAAGAGTTTTTATTTTTTGTCTCTCAGGTAAGAATTGTACTTGAGTAAGGTTGGATTTTTTAGGAGACGTTATTCTGCTTGGGATTTTCTCACTGAAAATACACATTGGTCTGCTTTCATGAGTTGAAGTGTTTCTGTATTTTTTCTGCAGAAATGCGGTCACGAAGGAAATGGTCAACAAGCTCAGGACCAACAAAAGGGACAGCAACAATAGCTTTAGAAACTGTCAATGTATATTGGTCACATTGTCCCACAAAAAAAGGGTCAAAAACTATTTTCTTTGGAGGTGGCATGTGCAAACGAAACTGTTGTACTTCCAATAAACGCCTCAAGCCCACAGCTGTATTAACTTCTCCTCATACGAGAATACTGTGCTGTTCTGTCATTGATCTTTTCCTTGGATCGTGATACTGCTGATGGGGTTTCAGGAAAATGTTCAGAATAGATATTTGGCAATGAATTTGGCAAGTTTTTTTTGCAATTGAGTGATAAAGTTTCAATGTACAGATAATTTGGGTTTACTTGGGTGTATTCTAAGTGATCAAAACAAAAAAGATAACAACTGAAATTGATAATTTGTGCATCCACCTATTTGCATTTCGGCCACTGTATTTCAGTTGCTGTATTTCGGTCGCTGTGTCAAAGGCATCAATTATATTCTTCCCTTCATAGCAATTTGTGTTGTCAAATGTTCCTGTGTTGTTGGAAAATAACAGAGTGAAATTGCCTTCCAAGTTCAAGTGTTTTGTTGTGAATTCGCCAAAAGAAATACCACACCAGGGAAAGGACATGCTGAAGTCAGCAGAACTGGAGGGTGCATTTCCTCACAATTTGTGAAGTGAAGAGCCTTCTCTTTCTTTGTTGTTGATTCATATCTTGTGTTGTTTTGGTTTCTATTTTATTTTCTGTTGTGCTGCCAAACAGAAATAAATGCAGGTGCACTTTCAAAGTTTCTCAGAACTGGAGATAGCGATACAGATACGCAGCCACACAGACAATGAACATGATGGGAAACAGACCACGTGACACTCTGTGAATCACGTGCATCCTTCTTGCGCTTCTCTTCTCTTTACAGACAGCCACCAACACAGCCTCCAGGAAGGACAGGCCCACAAACATCAGGCAGCCTGCAAGACAAACTTAATTGATAATTTAATCTGAGAAAAATATATTCACTCACACAGATGAAACAATGGTGCAGTGATATCTTCTTCCAGCTCCAGGAACTCCGCTGGTGAAATTTTCATGTGTTTCAACCAATTGCTTGTCAAAGTGACCAATAATTTTGAAACAGTGAAAAAGACATTCAGGACACTTTCTTCGAATTTCCAATTTCAGCGCAGTTTGATTTAGCTTCTCACACAAGATGTCAAAATGTAAGTTGTGCACAGACCACTCACCCAGGAACCAGACATCAATGGCTTTGAGGTAGGAGACATGAATCATGTGGGACTGGGCCACCTCAATGAAAGCACTGACGGTCAGAAGCATCAGGATAGAACCTGCAATCTGTGGGAAAAACTGAAGATCGATTTAGAATCTACAAGTGTCCTCATATGAAAGAAGGTACCAGAATGCATACTTGATTCCAAACCACCAGAAACTTGTCATCTTGAGGAAATGAACAACACACATTGGAAACCTGTCAGAGTTTGGTCTGACCTGGCTTGCTGAATCCATGTCCACCCAGAAGTTGATCCATGACAAGGCTACGATCAGAGTTGTGGGCATGTAGAGCTGCAGTAAATGTTAACAGTTTGTTGCTCTGTTATTCTTGTATACAAAACAGGTGTCAAAGTACTCATTACAGAAAAAACAGTACCTGTGTCACTGAGTAGCCAGGGTATCTTTTCATGACAAACCCCACATTTGTACAAGGGTACAGCCCTGCTGTGTAGTTTTTGGTGCAGTCCTCGATTTTTATCTCTTTGAGAATATAACTGCTGGCAGCAGTAGATCTTTTGGGATCAAGCAAGACAGGATTCTTTCTGGCCCAGGCGAAGTGAAGAACTTTTGTAGTGTAACCAAAACTTTCAATCGTAAAGGGACATTGCTGTTCATCCAATGGGTAACTCTGAAACAGGAAAGGTTTCAGGTCAAAAATTTGCTCACAGATTTGCTCACTATAAAACTTGTCTGAACATGTGTTGTAGACTCACAGTGAGATCCATTGCACACTCTAACTTCAAGGTCAATCTTCTAACAACACGCACATGACCAGTGGAGTTGAGTGTGATGAGTGAGTTCACCTCTGTCATTTTCAGAGGGTCCAGTGTATCTTCACTAATTCTATTTCTGCATCAAAGAAACACTTCAATTTTCAGAACTTTGCTTCTTCCAGGCCTTTGTCTTCCAAGACAGCTGCTAGTTTGATGCTGCACCCACGCAAGGATTTTGAGTAAATTTGTGTTGTTCACCCACCTGATAAATGTGTCAGGAAACCACAAATATCTCTGTGCTTCTGCCACTGTGAGTCTCATTTCAGTCTTCCCTTCAGGAAGTGGTTGAAACTGGGAAGACACAAATCACACACATGCATTCCGGACATAAACTCGTTGGACCAAATTTTGATTTTGTTGTTCTGATCAGAAGGATGACTGTACCTGTAGCCTATGGTCTCTCCATGTTGTTCTGAAGTAGACCTGCATGGTGTAGTCCATGCTGACTTCACTTAATCTTATCCAGAACACATACATGCTGAGCTTCACTCTGACAGAAGTGGTTTGGACAGGAGGGACTCTTTTCCTGTAACCTGCAGAAAACATTTGTCACAAAAGAGCAGGTTTGCTGTTCTCACACTTTATTTTGTGGGAACCACTTTGCATCCAATTCGAGATATATGTGCGTTATTAGGTGTTGGTTTTGCACACCACATCACTCTTGGGGCAAACATTCTATCCACATTTCTTCAGCAAAATGTGTGCAATACAACGAGGTGTTCACGCCACAACACAGCAAGTAAAATTTCTACCTGAGAAAAGATGTGCAAGAATTTCATTTTCAGCTTCATTTTCCCGCAGGTGTGATTCGGAACCAGCGGAAGCGGAGCTGGACCCTGGGTTGTGGGGTTCAGCCGGGACTTGTGTGAACACCAGCACCCACACGAGAAGATGCATCCCAGCTGAAGCAGTTTTTGGGGTCCTTGATGATATCCTTGATGATATTCACAGTCTAGCTCAGACAAAACTTATCGGAACAGAACCTCTGGGTTTAGCTTTGATAAGGGGTATTGAGATCTGGTTGTTGCACGAAAGCGTGGAAAATACAGAACTGAGCTTGTTTTTACCTGAACAATTTCCTGCTGTTAATGTACTATTGTTGACTTGTCAAAGACTCAGTTGCAGCAAAACAGAGTCGAATATCTTCACAAACAGAAGGAAAATGGGCATCCATCTTTCAGACAAAGCATATTGCGTCTCTTGCCTTGGTCGTGCAAAACAAGATGTTGGTGATTGTCGTCAATAGTTTGAGATTACAGTTGGTGCAAATCTGAATTCTGTAAGAATTCTCTGATATGTGGGTGTTCTTGAAATGGCCAATCGCTATCAGAATTCTGGGTTCGAACACATTCAGTTGCTACCTGATGCCAATTTCTCCCAACTTCAAATCACCAAACATGAAGAACTTTGAAAACCATCAACGAAGGAAGTATGCATAAGTCTTTGAACACATACAGTTTCATCACAGCTGTAAATTCCGTGCAACTTTCCATCTGTGTGTCACTGTGTTGGTTCAAATTGCAGACATACAATCAAAATTCACTCATTTTTTTTTTCAAAGATTCCATTTTCAGAACCAAATGCACAATCACCACAGTTGAAACACCGATGAAGACAGAGCTTTCATCCTTGCTACGACAGGTTTTTGCCCCCCTGATGTATTTCAGTACGGAGGTTCAGCAAACACGTCCGCTCCTTTTCCGACGTGCCCCAATTGCCAGGTCGGTGACACAGATACCATTTGGTCACTTGTCACTGGCTCTCAATGTGTTTTTGGAAACCTGGTTTGGTATCTAGTCACCCCACGTATGAAATTTAATGCCTGCTGAACCATGTGGCTTGATGAGAAATCATGTCTGGCTGCCAGCCCTATTGGTGTGTGTTCTTGGCGCACAACTGCTTAGACTGTGAGGTAGAAACACAAATAACCAGCGGCACAGGCCATGAATGCAACAGGGAATATAACACGTGACACTCTCTGAATCACATGCATCCCAGTCTTGCTTCTCTGCTTCATGCACACAGCCACCATCACACTCTCCAGGAACGACATTGCCACAAACACCAAACATCCTGCAACAAAAGATAGACTTGTCAGAGTGCACGACCCTTCCCTGTTGTGGGTGACACCATTGAAAACAAGTGAACAGTTTGCACAGAGCAGCCAAAGCTTGCTAAGTTGTGTGCACTCACCCAGGAACCAGACATCAATTGCCTTGAGATGAGGCGTACCTGGGATCCGGTCCAGAGGTGGAAACTGGATCTGCTCTGTAGGGGGCTATTATGCGACGGGCATGCAAAACGAAAACGTCTCGGAGTACTGTTGATCTATGTCAGCGGATAAGATGATTTTTGTTCGCCAAATGTTGGATTGTGCATCCCAGATCCGCTCACTGCCTTTGTGATGTTTGCAAGTGCATTGGGCATGCAGTGCTATCTGGATGGTATTTGTCTTATTGTTCTGTGTGTGTGCATTTCTGTATGTGGTTCTGTCACGCTAGTGAACTACCCTGATCACATGAATTGCGTTGTGGTGATATTGCATTGTGACGCTGAGCTGTTCAATAACATCATTGTGTAATGTTCATTCAGCAAAGACAGATCACTAGGTGGCAGTGCAGCATGACATGGATCGCCCAGAGGCCAAGCCAAACCCACTTCCGAAGCTCTCCACCCACTTCCCCAGCTCCCGCCTGACCCAAGTCCGCCAAACCCAAGCCCCCCACACCTCTGTGCCCATCAGCCCATCAAAGTCCCCAACTCCCCAACCCACCCACCAAAAATACTCAGAACAGAGACTCCTTTGTGTTTTTGTTGTGGAGGGGGATTTTGTCCAGGGGTTGATTTTGTTGAGACAGAGCAGAACATCCGAGAAAACGTTCCCTTTCTGCCATGTCATCAGGTTTTATAGTGGGAGATTTGGTGTTTTTGTGCGATTTCTCCATCTGTTGCAAAGACTTATGAAACCTTCGACTTGCACTGAAATCGCTGACAGTGGACAGCTTTCATTGCACCAAAACTCATCAGCAGAACTCAAGATTTGTCCACAAATACAATGAACATACAGATTGCATGTAGAAAGCTGACAATAGAATTCAATTTACTGGTGCATCCTCTCACAAGTGGGCAACAATACACCATCACTGGAAGATGCTTCAGAGTCAGTCCACTTTCAGGACATTCAGGATATTTCTGTCTGCAACACAAAGGCCCAAGAGATAGTGGACGAAGTTGAACTGCACAGGCACAATACACACTCAGAATCTTTCTCCAGCTGAGTCAGTTGTAGAATGCACACCCCAGGGAGCGTTCACAAGGTTCATGCACAGCAGCCGATACGGAACATAGCCCATGTGATGGCACATGTCAACAGAAAGTTGAAACAATGCAAAAGAATTTTGGAGGTTCAACTTTGCTCCAAAGTGGTCAGATTTGTTTGATGTGGAGTGTGATTCATGAATTCCACAAGCCCACATGCTTTCAATTGCAGACTTTCCAAAAAAGTGACGCGCTCTTGCTCTTTATCACTGCTGTTTTGTTTGAAAATCACACCAACAAATTCAATATGTTGTGTTGACCGACAGAACATACAGCAGGATCCACAAAAATTTGGCACATACCAAGAGAAACAAGGAACAGAAGTGATATTTTTAATGCCCCCTACCAGGAATTTTAGTTCTGAGAAACACTTTGGCATCAAACGCATTTGAAGACCAGCTTACATTGGAACTGCCCAGAAGAACAGAAGCTAAGTATATCTTGACCAGACTTTGTTCTTCTCCCCCAGAAGGAAGATTTCCAACAAAACGATGCAGTCCAATTCTCTTTGAGTAAAACAAACACTGTTCAAATGAGACAAGAGGAAAATTTCATCTTCATTCCAACGCACAATTTGCAGGAGTCATGTGGGGTGGAAAACCTCTTGCAACACATGCTTCCCTGTGTGTGGGTGTTTGCTCCTGAAACAAGCCCACAAGACAAATGTCTTTATTGGTTCCATCACAGAACTTTCCATTTTCCAGTTTGGAACAAAACACGGAGACTATTTTCCAGTGGTGGAAAAGTTTATCAGTGTGACGTGTCATAATGTTCCTTTTTAGAAAGGATTACCCCTGATTGGGAAGGAGGCAAAAGCGTTTGCACAGACATCATGGTTGGCTTGTGTAGCGTCTCCCTGTGTGGAACACTTCTGGCAGTCTGCTTTCACGAAACTGCCTCTACAAATGCAGTTTTTCATGAGAAAGCATGAGAAAAATGTTTCACTGGTGGGAGAGACTGGAGTCAAAGTTGCAGCAAAAAATCTCCAACACTGTGCCCTCTGGTAAATTCTCTTGCCTTTCTGCTTCTAACAATTGAATGTTTGTCTGAGCATTGCCATGCAATCCCTCTTTGAAAATGCATTCCCTACAGGTGTACTGCAGACTCCCTGTGTTTGGGGCACCAGTTTGAACCAGGAGTGGACAACAACTGTGTCCTTGTACTGAAGAACATGAAAGGAGCACAGCATCTCACAACAGACCTGACTCAGGTCTATGGAAAAGGTAATTGAGACACTGCTGACTGAGAGCTGCTTTGGCTGCAGTTCATGCCCGACTCAGAAAATGGAACAATTGCAATATTTTCTTTGTTCAGACCAATGCTTCAACAACAACTGTTCTGGAGATAGCACCTGTGTGGAAGGGTATGGGTCATACACCTGTGTGTGTGGCCCAGGCTTCAAGGGTTTAATGTGTGACACAGGGAAATGCCAGGCTGAGTCATGTGTCAACAATGGGACCTGTGTTGAGGACCCCAATGGCTTTCATTGCAACTGCACTGTTGGTTTCAATGGCACCCGATGTGAGAACAACATTAATGACTGTGCTCCTGTGAATACCTGTCTCAATGGAGGAAACTGTCAGGATGGAAATAATCTGTACAACTGCATTTGCCTCTCCAACTACACAGGGCCAACTTGTGAATCACACTGGGATGGTAACTCATTGCAATTTGTCTTGGGCATCATGCATTTTTTGCTGACAGTATTCTGCCAGGGGAACATGTGATGTAAAAAATGTTTCAGTTTGGAATGGTGTTGAAGAACCAGAGTTCTACTTCCCTTTTGAGTCAGAAGCTGGAATCAGTCTGGTGTATGGAGCTGGGCTGACAAACAATGGAAAGGTCAGTCCTGTCACCAGTAAAACATTGCTTTCATCAGTGAAGACCCTTCAGCAGAACTCACAGTTTGCTTTCAACTTGTCATGATGAGTGATGTTTGCCATTGTCCAAACAAAATTGTGCTCTTCAGATCAACAAAGGCATTGAGACCAACCACACCCTGCAGCAGTATGTGGACCTGGGGAACCTGAGCTCTGCCTGCATCACCATCCCTGAGACGTGCATCTCCAAGGGTTATGGTGGAGGCTCAGTCACCTTCTGGCTCTATTTGAGAGACTTTTCAACAATTGGAGGAGTCATCACCTCATGGCATGGCGGTGTCTCTGGATTCCGTACTCATTGCACCACTAGCAGTTGCTTGTACGAGGATTGACAGACCTGAGACACCTTTGAAGACTGATTTGTGGTCAATCATCCTTTCAGCGTACATCTTTCTTTCTCGTACAGCACTTACATACTCACACAAGAGCAAGAGACTTGGACGAGCCATGGATCTGTGGCAAAGTTCCGGTGGGCACATGTAGCAGCTGTGTTCAATGGAAGTCACATTATTGGATTCCAGGATGGGGTTGAAAGGGAGCAATCCAATGGATTTTCTCCTGAAAACAATGCACCAGGCACTGGTCATGTCCATGTGGGAGAATATGCCCTGGGTATTTATCATTTTCTTGTGAAATGGCCAGGTGTAATGTTATTGATTGTGGCACAATTAACATTTCCTCCATTGTCCAACAGTAAACTTAGGCTATCATACAAGCCTCAAGATGGACGAACTGGCCTTCTGGAACAAAGCGCTGACTGCTGATGAAGTTTTCTCCATCATGGACAGTGGTATCAACATCCTTGCTACAACTGCGAGCCCCTCCGTCCCCACCACTGAGAGTCCCTTACATGGTAAAATAGCCTTTGTGGTGTGAGGTTTTGGGCTGTCCCCACTGAGTTTTCAGAGTGCCCTTCAGATGGAAAGCATATCACTGCATTTTTTCAGCTTGGAATGGTGGTGTGGGAGAACCTGCATTCTACTGCCCATTTGAGTCAGAAGCTGGAATCACTCTTGTCAATGGGTCCCACCTGACATCCTTGGGCAAGGTCTGTACTTTCACCACAAGATACATGACCATTGACCTGTGTTCTGGAGTGATTGTGAACAAGAAAGCAAATACGGTTTGTCTTTAGATCAACAATGGTATTGAGACTGACAAGGCTCAGCAGCAGTATGTGGACCTGGGGAACCTGAGCTCTGCCTGCATCACCATCCCTGAGACCTGCATCTCCAAAGGTTATATTGGAGGCTCAGTCACCTTCTGGCTCTATTTGATCGACTGTGGGGATTACGAAGGCATGCTCACCTCATTTGACGGTAGTACCTCTGGATTTCACATATTTTGTTCATCTGGAGATGTCAAGTGAGTATTGATTTTTGGGACTGCAGCACCTTTCAGTGTGGTGTTTGTTACTGTGTGCAAGTGAGACAAGGTCAAAAGCATTTTCTCTGTGTCTGCCTTTTCATTTCAAACAGGACATTTCTGCAAACAGATCAGCAGTGGAGTGAAGTCAGCCATGGAGCTGCATCTTTGAACCAGTGGATCCATGTCGCAGCTGTGCTGAATGGAATGACTTTGTTTGCATATCGGGATGGTGAGAACGTGGCACAAGACAATGGGGATGGGGGGAGTTACCCACCAGGCACTGGTCAGGTCCTTGTTGGAACTGCTTACATAGGTACAAAGCACATGCACATATCATCTTTGCATTGTGAGTTGTGTTGTTTTGGCACAAACACTGTTGTTTCATCATGCTCTGTTTTTTTACAGGTATCTTGGAAGGTTTTGCCAGTGTCCGAATGGATGAGCTGACCTTCTGGAACCAGGCTCTAACTTTTGAGGGTGTGGCTGCTGTCATGGACCATCTCAGCAACTGAGACTGAATATCAGCACAACAACTGAGACTGATCGTCACCACAAGTCAGGCCGTACAATAACTGCAGTGACTGCGACTGACCGTGACACCCACAACTTGTCAACTAAGAGTGGAGAGCACAAGAACTGAGACCAGCAACCACTGACAAAACAAACACAGCTGCATGAAACATTGAAAACACCAACCTTCTTGAAGATCGGAATGACTTGTTGGTGACGTAATTTATGTTTCTCTTGTGCCTGACAGAAACAAGGAAACAAACCTGACAGGGAGGAGCGTGCCAGGATGAACATGCAGTGAGATGAAGTTAAATTGCAGCAAGAAGGCAGGTGACATGATTCTTGGTCCCGTGTAAGGTGGAGTTACCATCTTTGAGACTTAGAAACATTGTATGGCTTTGGCTGAACTCAAATGGAAGGGACACAATATCACAGAGGACAAGCCGACAAACACATTGTTACTGAGCTGTGAAGGTTTTAATTTTGATTGGTTGAATGTAGATCTACTTGGGGGCTTCCCAGACAGATTCACCAGAACAAGAAAATGCTCTGGTGGTATTCCCAGCCACGTCCCTCACACATATTTCGAAAGAAAATTTCCTTTGATTCTGTCAGGCAGCTTCTCTTGGCTTCTGTTCAAAGTCCCCCTCTGTGACAGGGATCTGATGGAGAAGCTTCCAATCATGAGACAAAAGTTTTCACACAGTCTGAAAACTACAGGAGTATTTCATTTCAATTTTTGGCAGAGTTTCCAGTTTGGAGAATGAAAGTGTGTTGTTTTGGCTTTGTTTAGAAAGCTCTGTGCAGTACATTGAAATTGGGATATCACAGATACATTTTGGAATGTGTGCTTTAGGTTGAGAGCTCACATTTTTGACACACTGTTTTCAATGAACCAATGACAATAGAGTTCAGAATTACGTGTTTGGAGTTTTCGTGCAAGGATTGAAGTCAATTTGTGTTCTTTTGGATTTCGGAAGAAATTGTCAACCTTTAGATTGAACAATCATTGTTCATACTCACACATCTTTTCAGTTGACTGTAGGTTGTGTCATGTTGGCTTTTATCCATCTCTGATTGTACTCTGGTAAATCACTCATTGGTCCTGGGTGTGTTCGTGACAACACGTGAATGTGAAACAAATTGTTATTCCCCTCCCACACAAAAAGTGCACACTGCACAGCAACACATAAGCCAAACCTCCCGATCAAAAATTAAAGTTCCAATCTACAGTTGTTTCTTGCTGAAAACAATGTTTGATTCAAGTTGTTTTCCATGTTCCGTGAAATTTACTTTTGTCAGTGTTGTGAGGACAATGTATAGAGTAAGTAGTTTTCAAAATTCAGAGTTGAAGAAGCAACAGAAATAAATTCAATCAATTGGCAAAACCCATGTATGTTGGGTTTCAGGGACTGATCAAACTCCAAAGTCTCTTCTTGAATTGTCATCTCAGAAAATAATGTTTCTGTGAATGTTCTTTTTGCAGCTTTGCTTTTCCAGCTCTTGTCTTGTGAAGCTCAGTCAATTTGCTGGACACCTTTTTGTCTTTTCTCTTGGCACAAAACAATAAAAGTCCCTGTGACACAAACAGGTCCTTGTGATGTCAGAACACTCGCAACTGAAAAATGCAGGTCCAATTGTGCGATTTTTACTTTGCTTGTCTGCACACGCAGCTTTCAGAAGTCTCAGAACTATGTCACTTTGTTCTGTGCAGCACAATATCCTCTCCAAAGGCTGCTGTTCAGTCAGCCCCCCCCCCCACCTCGCAAAAATTCGGGCCCGTTTGTACACAAATACAGCAAGTGTCATTAGCTGGCAGGATGGTCCAGCTCATAAATATTTATTCGTCTCTGCAGGTCCACAGAAGATCTGTTGATGTCTTAAAACTGTGTACCGAGCACACATGATGGCATGGACGAAATGCCGCAAAAAATCATCGAAATTCTGCACTTGTAAAAGCGTTCTGTAAATCCAGCAGAACTAGCGAAACACAATAAACGCACAACTCAGGACACGTGCCACAAGATGTACATAATTTCACACACAGCTGCACACGAAGGTTTCTCCAACCCGGGAAACAATAACTCAGCCCCGACATCAGGAGAAAGACATTTTTACCGAACTATGTTTTGAAGGAAACACAATCACGCCTTGCACACAAGAACATGAAACATCGGTTTGTGCACCACACACCACCAGCAGACACTGGAAACGCAACAGCGGTTCACTCGCACCCTGGTGGACAGCGCATCGACTGTGTGCTCAACCGGATCTGGAAATTACGTATGGTGAACATTGCTCTCAATGGGGAGGTCCAGCTGCATAACGGCGTGTCCACGCTGTGACGTAGCATTTAATCTTGGAAAAACTGTAAATGTGTCTGTACTCAGTGTAGTTACTTGTCACCCATTCTGAAGAATTATTTTTGCACGGATGGGGTTGGTTAGAGATACTACGACTGTTTGTGAAAGGAAAGTGGTAACTGAAAGTTTGGTTTGCTTATCAAAACGAGTAAAACTAATTTTCAGCTTGTGATGTCACGCCACTCGTTCTTTCACAGGTGTTGCCACTGAACCTGCCCAGCAAGCGGTCCAGCCCTGGGCTTGATTTATTTTCCCTGCATCAGTGTTAAAATTCAAAGAAAGATAAAACTTCGTCCTCAGAACTACGGAAAATTACAGTGGGGCAAAACTAATTTGGGACTGATGGGGCATCCCGTCCCCAGAAGCTGCCGAAAAAGCGAAGCCTTCACTGCCAACGTGAGAAAAATTGTGCCCTTATTTTTTGCACTGCAGCCGCAATTGGACGTCCTGTTAAAACTTTCACGGTCGAAGTAGGGGTTGCCTGCTGTTGGACCGTCCCTGAATACGTAACACAGATACGATTCAGTCCTTCAGCAGGTGCGTGTTAAACTTGTTTCACAGCAGACCCCGGGGGGGCGCGCGGGGGCGGGGGGGGGCGGGGGGGGGGGGGGGGGCCGGGCGGGAACCCAAACATTAACCCATTACGGGGGGGGCGGAAAACAAATAAGGGGCGGGGGGGGGGGGCACAAAACCATTTTTGGGGGG
>JAAUXT010092859.1_pt1 | contig 34557 bp, 40 predicted proteins | sample 7278171 | NCBI WGS metagenome assembly JAAUXT01 (sample SAMN14350112, study PRJNA611818) | marine sediment metagenome | isolation source: surface marine sediment (1.8m) | place: French Polynesia: Moorea | collected 2018-08 | reverse complement strand
TGTGCGAGCATTGAGAACAAAAGGCAGAACAAAAGGTGACATGACAAAAACAGTCAACAAACATGTCAAATGCCGTCAACATTTCTCGCCAGAAAAGGATTTCCCCTCGTAAGGAATCTTCTGTTCCTTTTTTCAGCCGCATTTCTGACTCAGACCGTGTGCCTGGATGACACAACAGTCAAGTTTGAGATCTGGGACACTGCAGGGCAGGAACGTTACCACAGTTTAGCGCCCATGTACTACCGAGGTGCACAAGCCGCCATTGTTGTGTACGACATCACAAACCAGGTACGTGTCGAGAGAAACCCTTGCGTGTGGAGTTTTCAGTTGCGCTTCTCATCGGACGATGGCTTTTCATACGACACCTGGGTGTGCGTGATCCTGTGTGTGTGTACATTCTTACTGATCCCGATCCCTTCACCAGAAGACCCGTCAGTTTGAGAACCCTCCCCCCAGGCTGCAAGTTTGCCCCTACCCAACCACAGACTAGTGTCCAAACAGGACGGGACGCGCGACTGCAAAGTACGAGGCAATATCCATCTCCGACAACGCCTTTGTGGTCAGGTCCTGGGCTGTGCTTCCTTCGCTGGTCGGGAACATGAGAGACTCGATTCAATCAGTCCTCGAGCTTTGACCACTGGAACAGCCAAAGTGCAGATAAACCTCTCCGCAAGCGACAGCACACCAAACCTTGTCTTGAACGAAAAAATAGAAACCTCGTCTGCAACTTTTCGCTTCCAGGACACATTCGGACGAGCAAAAACGTGGGTGAAAGAACTGCAGAGACAGGCCAGTCCCAACATCGTGATAGCGCTAGCAGGAAACAAGGCTGACCTTGCAAACAAGAGGATGGTCGAGTACGAGGTGAGTCAATCTGGTCAAGAGACACATCGTGGATGCCAAGAAAGGTTGTGTTCAGACTCGCAACAGCAGTCTTTCAAGGGGCGGACCACCGTGACTCACTAGTTCTGCCTTGTTTTGCAGGAGGCACAAGCGTACGCAGAAGAGAACAGCTTGTTATTTATGGAGACATCAGCAAAGACCGCCATGAATGTGAATGATATCTTTCTAGCAATTGGTAAGTCCCAAGTGCATTTGATTCCTTGCGGGTTATTGTGCTCTTTCAAACTTGGTTGCGTGCGTTGCTTTTGCGTGTGGAACCGCTTGTCAAGATTTGACACTTCCTTTGCAGCTAAGAAGCTTCCGAAGAACGAGCCAAGCGGTCAGCGGCCACCCAGAACAGTAGACTTAAATGAGGACAATTCACAAGGAAGCAGCAACTGCTGCAAGTGATCCAAGTTTCACACACACAGTGTGGTTGTTCATGTAACACTGGACTTCACCATTACCGAAAGGGCCTGCGTACACGACCTGCTGAAAGGCTGCAGCAGGCTTGCTTTCCTGGAATCCCTACTGTGAGCCTGCGTCTGGACCAGACACACGGATGTTTCCCGAGCCGTGTCCACAAGTGCGTTCCAAGTCAGGTTGGCAAGTGAGGGGAGCAAGCCTGATCTTTCACAACCACGGATTTCCAGATTTGGATTTACAATGCTTCTGGCAACTTTGAAGTCAAAACGCGATTGCCACAGAAGACAATAATAGGAAATTGTTCAAAACGAGACGTAATGGAGCTTTCAGTGATATGTTGACGAAAGAGATTTGTGAAAAGGAGCAAGTACGAAAAAAATTTCCACTCAAATAATTGACCAATCGCCTGTCGCAACTTATTGATGCGCAAGTTCAGTTAGTTTACTGGTAGCACTTGTAGAAGATGCAAATATCTGGTTTTCATCTGTTCGGTTTTCACTGAAGATTATGTTCATTTTGGGAAATTGAAACGGTGATTTTGTTGAATGCGAGTAGAAGACCACGTCCGGTATTGTGATAGCTTATGCAATAGAGACTTTTTTCGTTCTTTTTCACTTCAGAAATATTAGGTTCTGCGTTTTTACAACTGAAGGCTCATATCTCTTGTCATTTTGTGAAGTGACGAACCTGTGGTACGCAAACTGTGTGCATTTTGCGAATGGATGAACACGTTGTTTCCAATGTTGAGAGTGCATTTGTGGATGGATGAGTGGGTGCTGCGTGTGACAGATTGCAGAGAGTGTATCCTGGATACAGAAACACTTCAAACACGAATCACACGAAAGAAAAGGAATCGTGTGATGACTAGAGTACTTTTATCGATTGATGTAAGTCATCAGTGTATAGTAGAACAATATTGTAAGATATCTTCGTTACATTGATCACATGCTTCGTATAATCTGATTTTTCCTGTTTTCTGGTGTACAAATATGTAAATGAATAACCATTCAGTGGTACTGTGCGTATGAGAACATGCTTTGTGCTCGGGAATGTCAGTTGTCTGTGTCATTTGTTTTGTGCAAATTTGTCACGGTGAACGTGACCCAAAACACGGAAAACTCTTGAAAGAGATGACAAGTCAGTTCAGTCATTTAGCTGTTGGAGGGCGTGTCGGGTTGGGGTGTTACCTGCAGCGAGATTTGTCCTCGTTTTCCCAACAGTCTGCCTGCGTCATGTAGTCGGAGGGATGTTTGAATGCGGTCTCCCAAAGGGACGCCACACGAACACATTCCAAAATGGGACGATGTTGGCGATTCGTTGTTCGTTGTTCCAGCAGCTGTGTTCTGCATTTTTGTCAAGTGAATTTTTACGCTTTCGTTGGCCAAAGTAGATTTCGTTCGTCTGAGCAGAAAGTACAGATATTTTTCCACACAACAGGGATCGTCTCATGGTTTAGAAATGCACCGCAGTGAGTGTGTTTGTCTCCAAGAGAAAGGAGGGGGGGGGGGAATTATGGGATTGCTTTAGAAATTGAGTGAATTGACTGAAACATTGAAACCAGTGCAAAGGTGATGCAGGTGTCTCTTTCTCGCAATACTGATCAAGGTTCCTGAGGAAGCATGGTGTGTATTATTGATGTACAGTTTTGGTGAATACTAGTAAAATTTGAAATTAAAAACACAACGGGTTGATAAATTTGCCAAGAAGATGGTTGCTTTTGGACTCTCAGTTCAGCGGAGCGCCAAATTTTGACACTGTTTTTCAGGCAGACTGAACTTCGGTCGCCGGCTGGTGTTTTGTCATGACCAGCGATCTATCACTGAACTACACGAGAGAACGTTGGCCAAAGAAAGTGGCCACATCCCAGAGTCGCAAGAACCCATTTCCACGTCCTCTCGGTGCAACGGAATGGGTGGACACAGGCCACCCAGACACGGGGGTGTCTGGCCATTCAGGTTGGACTTGAAATGGCCAAACACCCCATGTCTCCTGGTTTCAGGTTGGACCTGAAATGGCCAAACACCCCATACCTCCTGGTTTCAGGTTGGACCCGAAATGGTCAGACACCCCTGCAAAATGCTACTCAGGGGTTGTTGAGTATTTGGCATTTCAGGTGAGACTTGAAATGGCCAGATACCCGTGCCTCCTCGTTTGGGGTGTCGGGCCATTTCGTTTCACCGGAAAATGTGTGAAAATCAACTTCATCTCACAGTACAAAAGTGGATGGCAAGTCTGGCAACGCTTACTCCGCTCGCGCACCTCACAGCGTGAAGTGTTCTGGTTTCAGGGCAACGGGTTGGTGGCGTGCCCACTGCTTGTGGTCGACAGCATCGCAAGCGTTTCTCGATGTGTCTTCAAAAATGGAGTCTTGGCATAAAATCAACTGTTTTATTGACAGAATTACAGCTGCAGTTCACTCGGAAACAAGATGACACCCGAAGTCCGCTTGGTCACACAGCAGTTGCACGAAAAGACACTTTGCACAGTCTTGTTTTATAAATGAAAATTGTGTCCCCAAGGTTCAAGCTGAAATATTTTTCTGAGCCCGATTACACTTCCAAATTTGTTTTGTGGTCTGAGGATCAACAAAACACTGAAGCATGACTCTGTCCTCTCCGTGGACTGGACAAGCATCATCCAACACCGTAGAACAGAATTCACCACGCGATACGCGATTCCCACTTGAATTTACCAAGTGTTCACAGTGACGGTTGTCCTTGGGTCAGGCAGAATAGTTTTTCAAAAGCAAGCTAAAACCAGCAACATTAGCACCAAGAAATATCAGTCACGAACTCAAAACGTACAGAGCAGACAAACCAAGGAATGTTTTACGGGGTCTTTCTTGGATGAAAAGGTGAAAGATCCAGAGTGTGAAGAAGTGAGACGGCGATATATATGTGAACTTTGTTGACCACATGGCTGAACATGGCAGGGAGAAGAAAGCTGTTCGCTGGAGAACGAATCAACTGCTTTGGTTGTGCAGCACGATTAGCCTCACACGTTGGTCTCACAAACTGAAAACGGTGCTTGAACCATTTCTATTGTTGAGGTGCGTCGATAAATTTCGCAGAGACGCAGGCCAGCACAAGAGATCTAGATCTACAGCCGTCATGTCTGAGGTTGCTGACAATACTGGAAAACACAAACTTTCTGTAAGGACAGACAACTCACACTTGCACACATTTTCCAAGCAAGACGACCTTGCTGATATGATTGGCACAAAATCACCTGCAATCATGACCTCACACACGACCTGTGTGAACTGTTAACCTTACGCCATCATCTTTGTTTCACAACTCCCACACACACGAGACCAAGACTTTTACCGAAGCAATGATTAGAATGCAATATCACTTGCAAATTATGTTTTGCACTTGCAGTTTCGAATGAGATGCTTAAACAAACGAGACCCTTTTCGCAAATTAATTTTCCCCGCCACCTGAATCTCGGATCATCATGATTAGTTCTGAACTACAACCAAAATCGTTTTCTTTGAGAAGACACTCGACGATCAAGTGGCGCTGACTTGAGCTGGACTTCGTGTTTATCTGCAAGATAAAGGAAACTTTTTTGCACCCGCGAGATCTGTGAGTGGAGGAAACTTGTGCAACATTTTTTTTAACATGTCGTGCCAGGTATCATCTCTGTTGGGTTGCATCAAAAGGCACGTTGGGCTGCCACAAAAGAAGCCGGCACTCGTACGTCTGCCCGTTCCCCTCGAGTCCACCTTTAGGATGGCATACGCAGCTGAATGGAACAGACGCGCGGCTGTTGAGACCGGAACGCAAAAACCAAGGACACAAAAACTCCTGCTCCCTTTCCAGATTGGTTTCTCTGGATAACTTCTCACTGTTTTCTGCCCTTGGCTTGCGTGACGCCGTTATGCCCTTCAAAATGAAGGGAGGGGTCCACAACTTGAGGTTGAGAAGGGTCGTCCATCTCTGGTGCAATGTCTTGAACTTGTGGTTTGGGTGGGTACCAAACTTCAGGCCTCCACCCTGGGGCCAAGAGAAGTGTTCCACGCCTGTAGGCAGGCGGCTTGGGTCCTTTCGGTGAAAGGGAGGGGTTTTCACCCACAAGCAGGACTGGTTGCCGTTTCAAAGCCAGAACTCACCTCGGCTGCTGAATGTTGTGAGGTTTGTGCACTGGACGCATGTCTTTGCTCGGAAGAGGTTTATCGTGGTACTGCTTCACAGCCTCCGCTGGAAAGTCCTTGTCTCCCTGAAATAATGTTTTGAGTGCAAGTGGACTCGGAAGTAGTTCGTTCGCGATGTCGTTGGCATAGACAGACCACCAAATTTTGCACGTTCGATTTTAAATTGTGTTAGGAACCACCAGCGAGCAAGACCAACGTCTTGGGTTGCACGTCTTACCTTGGTCACGACACCCTGAAGCAGCAACTCTTGTTTGTGCCTCTCAGACTTCTTGGGGCTGCAATGTGGACCAGAATACGAGGTCAGTGATGAATGGGGAATCTTTGATTTGTTCTCTGACAACACACCCGAAACAAAACTGAAACTTATTGTGGGTGTCAGCAGGCGCGCGCATGCGAGTACCTGTCTCCAGCCTGCTGCTCGTCCTCTTCTGGCTTCTCCTCCTCCGGCGCCGCCGGCTGCGGATTCTTGTCGCCTTCAGACGTCGTCCTCTTTTGCGTGATGCGCATCCCTCCCGCTTTCACTGGAAAATACGAATGTAAATTTGTGAAACACACAGCTGTCGTCCAATCGTGTTTCTCAACATTTGACGCAGCCGAAGCAAAGTTTTTCAGACGGAACACGAACAGAACGTTTTCTTTGACTGCAGAATAAGCCAGTTTTTCCAAATCAAACCACTCAAATTGGCCAGTCTGCTCTATCATGGGAGTCCAAAACACCAGTGACCTGCTCGTTGGAGACTGAACTTTGTTCAATGGAGGTTTGCAGTCATTTTCCCCAAACACGGCATCCACCGAAGCATTGAAATTCTGCGTGCTTTGGAATGGCAATTTCCGAGCAACAAAGGAAATCACTGTGATCGACAATTCACCTTCCAACCCTGTGAGGAACCCAATTTTCCGCGAGACATGTTGGGACTGATTTATTGCGACACCAACTGTGTGGAAAGAAAGAACGAGCTCGATATACGAAGCCCACCCCACCTCAATTAAAATGCAGACTTCACATCCTGAACACCCCAAAACCTGTCTCGACAGTTCGTGTGTTGGGAATGGTTTCTCTAGAACTTTGTCATTGAGCAAATTCTCGCAGTTTCTGTCATCACGCTGGGGCACACGAATCTCGCAACTCAAGTGCCCCCTTCATTTTTTTTCGGAGGGGGCGGGGCATGGAAGGAAAAGACTGAATCTGGACATCGACTTGAGACCGACTTGATACCATGGTCATTCGGAAACATAATTTGCTCAATTATCAATGCAGACGAGTGTCCATTCAGATCTGCGCAGTTTTCAACCGTGAACAGAACTTCGTCACCAGCTGATAATTCAACGCTGCAAAGTCACCTCAGAGCAAGCAAATTTATCCTTCTAATGTACAAACAGCTTTTTGTTGTGTGGACTTCGGACCATTCTGAAAACGTTGGGCTCTAGAAACTCAAATTTGAACGCATCTTCGATCCACATGCTGGAACTGACACGAAAGCTGCCATATGTAACACGTCTCCCTGCTCATCCAGTTCTGTTCTCACAGCAGTTACCTGCGGGAGGATGTCCTGCTTTCAGTTCCTTGTCTTCTACGGCTGACATTTTTCTTGTCCTGCAAGTACAGCTGCAAACTTCCTGCTTGCAAATCTTTTTGTCTTGATGAAGAATTGGCAGGTGCTTGTGGTACGCGTCACTGGTTTTTGTGTGCGTCGAATACTTGTAAATTTTATCACGACGTCAGCTTATACGACGCACGATGGTTTTAAGTTAAATTTTGACAGCTCCAGCAGCTGAAGTCTAGTACACGTATTTATTCACTGTTTTCAGCAGAATTCAGGGTGAACCAACAAACCGGTTCAACCCTAGATGTGGCGTGCGAAGGTGCGGTTTGCTTCAGGAGTGAATCCAAGGGGTTCCAAAGACTGTGCTTGAAGTCCCACCCCACCCAGCGCCGAGGGATATTCTCCTGTACGTGAAATCATACACACAACAAACCGCTCAAAGTTACCCCCACATGACCACGGTTTGATCCTCCGATTGCTTAGTCGCCTCGAAATTCAAGACGTCTGTGAGCAAACTTATCCGACGGATACTCGTAATTTGAGTCGGCACCTCGAAAATAAATATCTGCGCACATGTTCAACTTTGATAGAATTCTATCCGTGTGTGGCAACCACACTTGATCGACACTTCCTCGAGCAAGTGGATTCAAGATGAAGCACATCAAGTTGCACTTGTTTCTGCTCACTGTGGGGCTTCTTCTGCATGTGGGCCAGGCCTGTGGGCATGGGGCTGGGGGAGATGACGACAAGTGGTGGGACAAGGCGAGTCAAAACACAGAAAAAGAGTTCAGGTTCTTCTGAGGCTGTTGAAATTATTAGTTTTCTTGTGAAAGAACACGTTTTCAAATTGTTCTTTGATCACAGAAAGCGAAGATGAAAGCCTACTTGGAAGAAACTCACGATGAAGACGACAGCACGGAAACGGATGAGGATGACAGCACTGAAACCGAGGACGAGGACGAGGACGACGAAGACACTGAAGATGACGAAGAAGACAGCACAGAGTCTGAGGACAGTACAGAGTCTGAGGAAGAAGACAGCTCGGTGAGTGAAACGGTTGCGAAACTGGCAACTGAACCATGTTGCGAATAAACAAAACAATTTGGACTGTGTCCACAATTTACGGCATGTGTCTCATGATTTCTTCCGCAGGAAACCGGGATGGACGTTCCTTGGTGGCTGATGTGGGGAAAGGCAATGAAGAATTGGCATGCAGACAGCGAGGATTCCGTGAGTACACCAGACAAACGAACTTTCTCAAGACTGTTCATGGTTTTCGCCGTTCTTGCAGGGTTTCCACACTCCGAAAACGTTCCTCTGGTCAGGCTGCGTGGACCTTTGACCGAGATAGGAGTTTTTCTGTGTGATTGAACAGAATCATCCTCGTTCAAAATGAAATTTGGTCCGAAACGAAGTGAGCAAAAGGGCCGCGCGTGTGTAAGGCTAGATCTCCGCGTAATTCCAGGGATCAGAGGGTGATGGAGACGACGACAGCCGGAAATGGATTGAAATCATGAAGCGAAAGCACGACTGGATGAAGAACATGTGGGGCCACAACTCCGAGGAGCACTCCAAGAAAGAGATGGTCCTGGGCGCGCTCGCGTCGGCCGGACTGCTCGGCTCACACGGCTCCATGGGCGGCGTGCGCGTGGAAATGGACGACTTGGAGCTGACCGTGGAGGGGATCCACTCCGAGGGCGGTGGCTCAAAACCACCCAAAGGCTCACCGATGGCTCAGAACACGGCAGAAACGTTCGGTATGAAGCACTCTATCGATAGAGTGAAGATGAATGTGAAAGGTCTGAAGGTCGGGTTGGGCGGGATGAGTCGAGGAAAGAAGCCCAGAAAGTGGTCTGGTTCTTGGGATTCTGAGGATTGGGACTCGAAGAAATATGAATCTTGGGATTCTGAGGATTGGGACTCGAAGGGATCTGGTTCTTGGGATACTGAAGACTGGGACTCGAAGGGGTCTGGGTCTTGGGATTCTGAGGATTGGGACTCCAAGGGGTCTGGACTGAACGAGATGCCAGAAAAGCTTCCTGATGATCCAGACGCTGCTTAGAAAAATCGGTTCCTGCAAAGAGCACCTCCGACTTGGCTCAATGATCGCCTGCTCTGAGTAACAACGTCAGCGTTTCGGTCAACTGTAGTTGAGGAGTTAATTTATTTCACAAACACCCTGCTATGTTACATGTACATGTATGTCAAACAGTGTTGGGTTCAACAATCTTTGTACAAAGTTCTGACGTTTTTTTCCTCAAAAATAACTGTGCAACAAATCAGAAGAATAATACGTTTTGCGAGCAAAGCTCACTGTCCGTTTTTATCTGCCGACAATACTATGCTCTGAAAAACAAAAGCAACAAGAACAAAAACAATACAGAAAAAAACCCCACTTGACTCTGTTCTGGAACAACGTCTGGCAGACTGAAATCAGATATACAAAATAAATGTGACACTATTGATGCAACAGTGAAAACATTTTTCTGTATGGGAATTTCTGTGACGCGCAGTTGCGATTCAGGTCTTTCTCGAGAAGCGTTTGCTACAAAGTGAAGCTCAGCAAGCAGTCGACAATTGAGGAAAGCAAAGTGTTCGGTGAAACGGTTCTTGGTGATGTTCGCGTGCAGTTCTGCACGAAGAAAGAGAAACTCCGGGAAACTGAATGAACCGCATTGCAAGTCGTGAACATCAAACCAGGGAGAAAAATCCTAACATTCTTCACGAATCAAATGGAAGCAGAAACATTCCGTCTGCTTTGTACACTGGTCCAAAGAGAAACCCCCATGCTCTGTACACTGGTCCAACAAGACACAACACAAGACGTTTGGCCTCAGTCAGTTTTCACCCTTCCTCACAGCAGGGGCAAGGTTTACGGCAGGGTATTTTTCAATAAAATGCTTTTCTACACGTTTCACTTGACATGTCAATTCAAGAGATCTCGGCCTGCAGGTTGGTTTGAGAAATCTTTCCGGTTGAATCTGTACAGGGCGACCGTGTATCACGTCAAAACGCTTGGAACACAAGCACACGTATCCACGGGACAAACACAGGGCTTGAGAAAAGCTTTGCAAGGTACATGCAGAAAGAAGAACGAACTACGTGAACATAACCAGCTGCGTTCACAACGACCGTGGACGCTGGATCATTCTCTACGGAACGGCGAATTAAAACTTCTAGAAACTTTACATCGTCACATGGACATCTCAGCATCACAAGAAAACAATGACAATGCTCGCTTGTTTTGATTGAAGGGCACAGTGCACAGTTATCTCTATTCTCCAATACCATCCTAAAATGACAACCGAAACGAAATTCAATGATTCGAGAATAATCCCTGAGACTTGGATGAAGAGAAGACCAGCAAATTTCAATTTTGCTGCCGCCTGTCCAACGACATGTCAAAACTTTTTCTTCTTATGTTTTACCAAAACATGGATGCGTCATTTCTTCAACTGGCGATTCAGTGTGTGAATTTTGACAATTGTTTTGGTTGGACAACACGTTTTCAGCATACAACTATGACAACAAGAAACGGTAAGGCAGCAAACACACAGAACGAACTTGCATACACTTTAGCACATCTGCAGTGTGAACAGTTTTAAGTAGTTCAGATCTTTTGACTGGATTGTTATTCCACTACTTCCAGTGACGAGAATCCAAGGTGGGCTCGAATTTGTGAACAGCTGCTGTCTTGGCTCAGACCTCACATGACGCACAAACGGGCGGCAGCGTTCAACCGTTTTGACATGCGTCGTTTGTGTGAACGCTTGTGCAACTACATTGATGAAGGTGAGATTTGCATCATTTCTATCACAGGGTAAACTAGCAGTGTACAGTTTAGTAAGGCTTCTGTACAGTTCTTCCTGGATCTGTAGAAGTACATGTTACAAAACTTGAAACGGAGTGCAGATATATTATCGCCATTTGATCTAAGTTTTGCGTCGAGCCCGCTCAAATACTGAATGATCCAACACTGCTTGTTTGCAACTGAATATCTTGGAATAATTGGCGATGACATCAGATCCTACGTTCTTTGTTCAGACTGCGAACACTAGACCTACAACAACCAATACTTTGTTCATCAAAGACTGATGCCCACAAAAAAGCAAACACAACACAAAATGTATGATTACAACCACAAGACACATTGGACTGGCATCGCGTCATCAACGCAATAACTGCATGTAAAAACTTCACAATATCTTACCCCAAGAATGAACAAATGAAACACATAATTTATGCACTTTCTGCATTTCCTTGTGACCTCGAAGAACTTCACAACATTTTCAATCGCCTATTCTGTCGTATTGCTTTTGCTTCGGTAATACTTTTCATTCACGTTTTGACATCACAAACCCATCACGGATCCCGTGTCGGAATTTCACTCAACAGCGCTAAAGTTTGCAGCTCGTGCCTCAGAAACATGTAAAACTGAAAACAGTTCTCACAGTTGATATTTACACCTGCAGCACACCTCTTCCCCTTTTCGTGTCTTTAAAAGTGACTTCGTTTTGAGATAAAAATCTTGTCGGCGATCATGTAATTCCTCTCCAGTTCACAAAACAACATGTAGAGGGTACACAGTGGTTACACGCGCAGACACACAGACAAGAAAGCAGCAGACATTATCACACTGTGTAATTGAACAAGATCACATTTAGTAAATAACTGTCGTACACTCAAAATCTGTGCAACAAATGTTCAAATCAAATGCAAATTCAAGTTACAATCCGAATTGCGACAGAGTGGCCACATTGCCATGGGACGCAGGACGAGGTTCAAGAGCACACACGCACGCGCTGATGATGTCATCGAATCCACTGCGGAGACTCAACGTCACAACTTTCAAACTTCGCTCACGTCATCCTTTCCTGACGAACCGACTTCAACCGTCGTTTCAGTGGGGTTCTTCTCATCCGGCGTTCCCTGGAATAAACATCATCCACAACAATCTGGATAAAGACGTCCTCCAGCAGCCATGCCACGCAAAGCTTGCAATCCTCTGAGAAGAAACAAAACAACAACAACAACAACAAAACGTCTTGTGATTCACCGTTATGGCTTCAACGATACTCACGGCTTTACTGGGCGGATCTATCACAATCTGAGGGGAGTCGAGGTGTTCGTCAGAAGACGCGCCTTCTATGCTGAACTTGACTGGCCTCCCTGGGTCTTCGTCACCCTTGTCGTCGCTGTGCTTCTTTTTTGGTTTCCTGAGAAACGCAAATGCAAAGAAACCCTTCAAAATAAACGTACGCGGTTGTTTGAGGAGGCGCCCAGCAACGACTGATGGAAATTTCTGCTTCCTTCTCAAGAGGTTTGAAAAGTACTCGGCCGCCCAACCCGTGATGGTGGTGCGCGGTTGTTGGCGAGGAAGGAAGCCGAGAGCCGACGCGTCTTGAGCACATGTGTCAATTATTGCTTCAACTCTGAACTTTACAACTCACAACACGACACGTTTCAACACAAAACCTTCAAACTGCGAGATCAGGATTCGAAAAGAACCATTTTGGAACGAGGATTTGCTCTAAAAGGTACGCCGAGCGCGTGCAACCGTCGTTCTGTTTGCTACTGCAAACGGAGGAAAAGGAATCAACAAACAGCACGCGCAGTACGCGATGTGTGTGTGATGGTTCCATTCTATTCAACTTGTCGATTGGCGTCCAAATGCAGAAAGAAACTTTTCAACGAAAGACCGAACAGACAACCAAACAATCAAGAAACGGACTGTTGGACAGAACTCTTCTCACCTGCAAGAGTAGACTGTTCCGAGGCGTCTGCATCGACATTTACGAGAGAATTTTCGCTGTTGCTGACGTTTTGGCGACTAAATTCTTCACATTCACACAACAACGCAGCTACTCGTGTTCACCTTCACCCTCCACGCACCTGTTTCTCATCTGGAAATCCGGGTTGGATTCGTTCGCAGCCAGCTGCTTCCAAATCGCAGTTTTGCCCATCTCCTCACTGATCCTCACCTGGAAAATGCAAATCGTGAAACATCGCGTGTCTCAACTGGTCAAATCCCCCAGTCTGAAAGCGGATGACACGACCTCGAAGTCGACGTCGTGGTCCGTACCTGGTTGGATTCGGGGTCGTAGGTGATGCGGTCGACGGGGATGTTGATCGACTTTCCGTCCTTGAGCGGGATGTTGATGGCTCCACCCGTCATCTCAATCGCGTTCTGTCAACGAGCAACAAACCGACTCAGCATCCAATACCGTGGGAACACGCACACGGAGTGCTGGCACGTTCCACCCAGTTCAACGCAAAGAAGTCTGAAAAGTGAAGCTGACAGATTGAGACTATCAATGCTATTGTGCGCAAACAATTCTCCAACGCAAACAATACGATCTGAAGCGCAAGCCCAAAAAGAAACAAAATCAACAGTTATTTTGGTCTGATTCCCAAACACAAACAACATGGCCAAAAACCTTCGGTCAACACACAAACTGCTGTCCCCAACTAGAGAAAACAATCACGCGAGTGACGAGCCCGGGAGACGGGAGGTGCCGTGTTGATCCAGTCCGACTGCAGAGCCGCTGTCGTCATCGCACACAAACACTTCATCACTTCCCTGAACTTTTGTGACCTTCACACCAACCATTCGCACATTTTAGATTTCGCTCATTGCACTCGTCGAGGAGAACCGGTTCATGCCCAGATCTTGCTTCACCGTTATACCACAAGGTTGAAACTGGACTGATGTCAGTGGTTGATGAAAACCTTCCATTCTGTTGTGTTTTGCAGAAGTTAAAGTGAGATGACAAATTATTCACTTCTAGATGACATGATGAAAACGTGATTTTGTTTATCCACACAAAAACATTAGTTCCGTGGCCCCGCAATGTGCTTCACTGTGATAATGTTGTCACTCGCAATTCAACGTGCAGCAGGTGATTCGGAAAACCAACCCGGATTCTTCGGCCTTCTGCACCAGTGTTCACAGAAAAGTCTACCTGATTCTCTGACGCCAGCGCACCTTGTTCTTGTCCCTGTGTTGTGTTGTAACGATTAGTAACGTTCTCAAGTCTTGAACATGCATTTTTGACAGAACATCAACATCGATCGCCTACTCAAGACACGGACAATAAACGGTTCCATTCAACGCTCGCGGACTCTGAAAGCTGCAACAGACCTGCGCAGGAAATTTCTGTTTTCGTTGAATTGTGCACAACCACACCAGTGAAACTATTTTCGCAGTCTTATTTTGTCAAAAAAATGAACAAAAATATCTTCACAATCGTTGGCAGAAAAATGATTTCCTGTCCCCACCAATTTCACCGTCCTTTTCAAGGATTCATTTGTTGCAAGCAAATTAGCCAAAACATTCAAACATGCACCCATTCACACACATACACAACCATCACCTATGAAGCTTTCATACGGTAGATCTTCAGAAATCAAAATGTAAAAAAGATTTCAGAAAGAAAAGTTCACATTGATCAGGAAAAGAAAATAAATCTGATTATTTCAGTTTTTCTAACACTGTGTTCGAAAGAGAAAACGGGTGAAAAGTCTAATTACCCCTGCTCCTGACGGATAAGTGACCTGATTTTGGTGTAAATGTGGGAGAAAAAGGCACATGATCAACAGTTTTCGCTTCAGGACAAGGGCAGTTGCTGTGTGCTTTACTTCTGAAATGCGACGGGGCAAATTGTACGCAGCTTCGCGAGACCGGTGAGCAGTAGAGCAGTAGCACCACAAAAATGTTGTCCTCACCGACAGTTTCTTCTCCGGAGGCTCGGTGTCCTCTGATGCCATCAGCTTCTTCTTCTTCTCCTCCTTCTCCTTCTTGTGCGTCTCGGGCATGATGTCATCGAGCCACGTCAGCTCGTGTCGCGTGAACACCCAGTCCAAGCCCTTGCGCACGAAGCACATGGCCAACACCTGAAGACAACCAGAACCGAAAACAGCGGTGAAAACAACTGCCAGAAGCTAATGAGTGAAACGCTCCATTGTTGAACAACTGAACGCTTCTGTATGCCTGTGTGTGCGCCCGCGTACGTACCATGAGTGGGAAGACGATGGAGATGGACTTGATAGTTTTGATCACCCACAGAATCACCAGACACAACACCTGAAAAGAAAACACCACGCACATGATATCTTGTTTTCATGTACTTCGTTCGTTTGAAACGTGGGCACTGGAAGAATTTGGTGTGCTTCCAGTGCACTGACCTGGATAGCTGTGAAGAGGTGGACTCGGCGGAGGGGTACGTGGCGCAGGTATATGTAGTCCGGTTGGTACTTGGGCGGCATGAAGACGATGGAGATGCGCTGCATGAGCTGCACACCGTTCAGCGACGACACGCCCATGAAGAGGAACACGCCGTACAGAACCGCCATCGGGATCAACTGTGCGAGGAACGTGACGACGTGTTCAGCATCAGCATCGACACGGGAATAAAACTGGAGCTGTTCTTTTCTCAGTCTTACAAGAATGTCTGGACACTTACAAACTCAGAAACGTGTTCCTTGAAAAGCGTGCTTTGAACTGTTTGACGGCAAATGTTTTGCGCCGCTTTCCACTTTCGAGGGACAAACACCAGCACTGAATCTGACGCTCGAACACGGATCGAGTTCGTGCAACGTTTACTGACTGTCCTTTCACGAAGTGAATCAACTGAACATACGAAGTCCAACAAACAGACAGGTTACCTTCAGAACTTGAGTGAGACAGACACTGATGCCACACATTAGAAACACTACAATTCCGGTCACCCTCTGTTCTCTGTTAGTGCAAGGTGAGAAAAATACCACAACAGGTTAGACATCACGTTTCATGCAAACTCTACACATCACTGTCAAGAAAGAAATACGCTACAAACATTTCTTTTCAAACAAAATCATAACAGGCAGCACAGAAGCATGCGACACTGGAAGCGGGTCCTGCACATCTAGTGGATTCCGAGGATCCTGCAACAGATCTCATCAAGTGTGTGAAGGAACGTGCGGCAGCATGCAGCGGTCAAGACGAGCTTCCCTACCCGCAGCACTGTCACCATAAACACCGAAATCCCGCATAACGTGAACACCACAATCCCCGTCACTCTCTGCTCTCTGTGCCGATCAAGTACAAAGAAGGAATCAGTGATTAGAAGTGCGCGTTGAAAGTTTTCTGCAAATGATATGTCCATAAACGCACGTGAAAGTGCAAAGTGTTGGGTTGAGTCCCTTTTCCCTTTTGCCCGCCACCAACGATTGCAAACAAGCTTTCTACACACTGAGGGGCAGCTCGTTCCCCTGTAGCGCTGAAACCTACTTTCAGCATAACTGTTAACACGACCGAAATGCCCACGAGCAAGTAAACGATTATTCCTGTCACTCGTTGTTCCCTGTGAAGGACGTAAACAACTGATTAGCAATGTGAACGCACATTTTTGCAAAGGGGCTCAATCAATACATCTTCAGGATACTGGGCAAAAACATCAACATCCGTATGATCACACCCCTGTCTGCTTCCCCAATCCTGGCCTGCTCTCCACCTCAGCCTGCCCCCCCCCCCAGCTTGCTCCCCCACTACCCCCACCTGCACTCCCAGCCCTGTCACCCTCTCCCACCCCTGTCCTTCCCCCCTGTTCCGGCCCCACTCGTGACGCACCTGATGCCGAGGAAGCGCGGCTTCTCGCCCGGCGCTGCCGACTCGGACTCGACGGTCAGCGAGCGCACGTGGTTGATGGACAGCACGGTGGCGGCCACGAACCACGGGATGCCCAGTACCGAGCAGATTCCGATCTGAAACAGGGCTTCACATTGCATTTCGTTACCGGCTGCCGCAACATTTACACAAAATTGTCAGTACCACGCAGTGGATCCTTGCTGGTACACCGAAGAGAACGAAAGTTGCATTTGGTTTGGGTGCGCCAGGCAAGAACGCAACACATTGATGCGTCAAACCGACAAGAACAGCATCAGACCAGCGCACTTCTGGTGTTCGAGCTCTGAGGACGTGACTCTGCGCAGCGCACCTGGATGGCGATGAGGAGCAGATCGAGGTGGTACCCGGCGCCCTTCCTCAGCTTGTTCTCTTTACGGTTCACGATGACGGCTGTAATCTGCTGGTCCATGAAGATGAGGATGGTCGCGAGCATCGCTGGCAGGATGGCGGCGAAGACGCACCACCACTCGTTGACGAACGGGTTGATGACCCAGCCTGGGCGGTCAGGGTTCGTCGGCTGCAACACCAGGCCGAACGAGTTGAAATAAGCGCAACGCGGACGACGCAAGTTGTTCCGTTCTTGTTGACATCCACACTTTACATGGCAGGGCCAAGCAAAACACGCACTATTCGCGCTGTCAGTGTCCATCGCAAGCAGCTGGGCTCAGTGACGCCCCAACTCCTCCAGGAACAACGTGGAAACTTTCAACACGAGAAAGTGGAGTGGTTTCTCCTTGCACTTCAGATATGTAGTCGCTTGAGTCACGTGACACAGCCTTGCGCTGCCGTTTTCAAACACGATGCGTTCTGGTTGACAATACTGAGACGCGGGCCGGGCGAGTGCTGGAACTGCTCCTCTCACCTTGAAGTCCTCGGGCACCCTCAGCTTGGGCGTGTGGAGCCCGAGCCCGGCGTCCGCCCCGACCATCGACACGATCGCGATCATGACGGCGAAGTCGCTGATGATTCCGCGCACCTGCATCGTTTTCGACACATTTAGAAATCTACATCAGCCCCAGAAACGCATCACAATCCACACCCGGGAAGGGTGGAAACTTTTTCACGAACAATGTTGAAAAGAATGTTTCACACAAAAACAAATTCCGATTACATTTCTCAATTCATTTGGACACAGACACGCACACACACAAACACACACACACACCTGTCCGGATCAATGACCAAGAGATCAGAAAGCCGTGGACGCTTTCGGACAGCGGTGCTGACGTGAACTAACCTTGGCTGGGAAGAACCTCTGGTTGCGGAACATCTTGAGCCAGTAGGAGAGCACGAAGGTGAAGGTGAAGAGGAGGCAAGAGAAGAAGAAGACGTCTGGGATCTTGTTGCAGCCGAGCCCCTTCAGCTTGCCGTGGAACGTGTCTTCGCACACCTCCTCGTCGCGGATGTTCAGCAGCGGGTGCGTCACGTTTGACGTCGGGTCGTAGTCGGCCGGATAAACTGCAGCGTGACCAAGACGCAAACCATGTGAGAACGTCACAAGCCCAGCGTCACAAAACGTCACAACACACAACATGGACCTTCATCTCACGAATTCGAGAACATCCCACGCAAACTGCAACAACATGATTCACTGGTGGAGAAAAGAAGGCGCACGTACAGCTCGCATTGTGGGGCACGCACTCGCACGAATAGTCGGGCGGGTGGTGCGGGTCGTAGCTTCGGTAGACGCCATCGTGGTCCAGGATGTGGAACAGCTTCTTGAAAGCCTCGTAGATGAAGATGAGCGCGATCAGGCAGGCGAACGACTCCTCCGTGAAACGCGTGATGTAGCGAACCTGCAGAAAACACACGGAGTTTTCACCGTGCAGACGGCTGTGTCTCACTCGCAGAGTTTCGAGATAAGCCACCCAATGGCAGCGCAGGTCAGATCAAATGGAATCAGAACTGCTTGCGAAAAGCTACTGAATTGCAGGAGTCGACCACGTTTGGAAGGAAAAGGAGCGACGTATGCTTGCAGGTACGCGGTGGCCCTCGGGCAACTCACTCACCAGCGCGCTCAGGTCGAATGCCACGATGATCAACAGAGCGAGCGAGACCCACAGCCCGATCCAGAAGCGGAAACTTAGATAGTTGAATCCGTAGTCACTGCAACCACACGAAGGAACTTGAATCTTCTCGCTGTCTTTTGCCACACTCTTGTTAAAGACGAACGATAAGGTCTGAAAGACGGTGACGCACTTGCAAAAGTTAAACACGATGGTTTCGAAGACGAGTACAGGACCAGTGGATCCGATGATGGTCAGCGGCTGACCAGCAAACAAGTGATATGAGATTCCGCAGATAGCACCGGCCAACAAACTTTCAATTGCAGCCTGAAAGGAGATGGAAAGAGGGTCACACAACCATACACAATTGCTGGTTCTTTGCCTTTCTTTTTGAAAGAAGACCTGCAGTGGCTACGTTCCAGGTGGGTGAAAAGAACTTTCTGCTCAACACGGAAATCGTTTCAAAAAATGTTGTTTACCCTCAAAGATCAACAACCTTTCATCAACAGAAATTTATCAGAGCTGGTTCTGGTAGCCTCGCACTGACCATATTATTGTCGGTCGCGGCGCCGAGCAGGCCTCCGAACGTGATGATTGGCGTGAGGCAGGCGAAGTACATGAAGAAGATGGACGCGATGCACTGTACGTGCAACACGTCCCTGAAGTCCGACAGGTAGAACGGGATCTTGCGCTTCAAATCGGCGCGCAGCCCGCCGAAGAACCTGCGGGGGAGACGCGAAGATTCAGGTGAAGGATGAGCTTGTGTTTCAGCACTTCGCCACAGAATGAAGTCACGCAATGGTATGAAACAAGCGCACTTGAACAAAACAGTTGCAATGCGGCCCCTGAGAAAATCACACACCCAAAGAAAGTTCAGATGGCGTGACAGCATCTGACACCGAGAAAACAAGTTTCACTGCAATCGATCTCTGAGGTTCGTGCACAAGTGTCATGTCGCATCACCGCATCGAACCGCGACACCTTCACGTACTTTCCCGTCCTGACCAGCGTGTGGTCGCTGTGGTCTTCGCCGTGGTGCTCTCCCCCGTCCCCGTCGTCGCCGCCCGCCGCCGGCGCGCCGTTGGGCAGTCCCCCGCCCGCCGGCGCCTGGTGCTTCCGCCCCTCCTGCAGGCGGAACATTCACGTCAACTCCGAGAGGCATCGTTTATGCAAAGTGACAACGCTGCTCTCTCCACACGGCGCCAGGCCGAGTCGTCCGCCTCACCTGTGAGGGCACGGACTTGGGAGGCTCGATGCGGATCGTCGGGTCCCACTCGCCGGGCGGCAGCACCGTCACCTGGTCCAGAAACTCGTCGATCCCGGCCAGCAAGTCCCCACGGTCCTTCGCTTTGTACGCCACGTCGTGGAACACCTGAACAAACGGTGCGTTTCCAAATGTGATGACAGTGATGGCACAAGAACGAATTCGTTGAGCTTCTGGGTCACTCACGATTCAACATGCATAATTCGACTTTATGGCACTGAATAAAGCACGCGCACACGGAGAAAACACACGCATACCTCGTCAGACATGAGCGTGGCGATGGACCTGCCGATTTCGTGGTAGCGGCTCTGGTTGCCCTGCGGCCCCAACAGGATGAAGATGAACCTCGTGGGGACCGGAACCTCCGTCAGGTCGCCTGGTCAAGAGAAACACATGCGCTCACAGGTCTGGCGTCGGGTCGTGACACTCACCACTCCAGTCCCTCAAAACTTGCGTGTTGTTGTCTCAAGTTTTTTACACCCATGCAAAGATCTGTTGACCAGACGGAAAGTCAGAGGAACGACGAATTCAGAATGGTATTCGCGTGAGTAAGTCGCTCACCCAACATTTGTGCCTTTGCGAGTCGCACGAAGGCGATAATTGGGTGATTCAGGAACTCCACTTCGCCAACCAGGACGTTCGATGCTTCTGCTCCCTGCGGGATCTTCTTGAGGAAGTGCTCGTTGAACTGAAACACAAAGAGCGATGAAGTCAGTCCCGTTCAACTTGCTCAATGACGTCCTGTGTAGCGTAGGACGTCGCCAACGGCAAGACTGTCGCGCAACGAAGCATCATCAGAAAACTGTTCTGTGGTCAACGAAGTCGTCAACTTGCAAAACCGCCCTTTGTCAGCGGGTTTCCGAAACAGCGTCCGTTCTCAATTGACATTACATTTCCACTACATGTCACTGGAGTTAGTTTTGGTTGGGCAAGTGCCGAGGGAAACACGTGTGCAGAACTACTCGGCGTTGTGTTGAGCTGAGGTCCACCACCACCACAGATTGACAGTGTTTGTGCATCACCGTGAGTTACGTTACGAACTGACATAGATTCAGCCTGCGCATTGAAGTTGAATCTGTGGGAAACCACAAGGGCTTTCCCGCAAGACGAGCAATTCTGGAATCTTCAACCTTCTCCTTGTGAGGAATTAGTAAGTTTTCCTGTCTGTTATCTTATGTAAAACTTTGAGTGCGGAATTCGAAGCCTTCAAGAAAATTTCCCGAGGGTGAGTTGCGCCCACGTCCCAGATGAGGTCGCCTAAGATCATCTCCGATTCCTTTCCAAACTACGAGCGTTGTTCAGTGCATCCACCGAGTTCAGCAATCGCTTTGGACAGGTCCAAACCCAGTTTAATGTGCTGAAAGGCGAAAGAACGCCTTGAAATCGAGAAGAATATTCATTCGGTAGAAGAACCATGCACTGACGAGAACTGTAGAAAAAGAGATTCAAGATAAGGTTCTGAAGAAACAACCAGTTGGTTCCCAATGATGTTAATAGAGACAGAGAAGTTTTTTGAGAAACTCTGAATGGGGCCTGCGTCTAACTTGTGGTTGTGACGACGTCAGGTCTTTGTCTTTCGAGGAATTGGCGGCTTGCATGGGCAAAACAGCCAGATCCAGGAGTCGGTCGAACATGCTGCCTCTCCGCTGCGCGTAGTTGAAGGCGGGTTCTTTCTCTTTGTTCTTCTAGCAGGGCGAAAACAAACCACTCAAGTCACACAACTGAATCAACACGAACAAAACTCACAAAATTGAGATTCGATGCATTTTGTGTTGTCTGGAAAACCAATCCTTTGTTTTCTTGTTTCTTTGTTTTCCAGAAAACGACAAGACAAAGAAAAACAAAAAAGGGACACAAAAATATAGCATTTGAGTGAAGATACAGGGATACACAAAAGGAAGGAACAAGTGCATCCGGGGGCTCAATCTGCCTGTACAGAACATCGTCACGTGACCAGTGATCAGGACTCCAGCGTCTCACAATCGTCATTCACTTCCGCAAAAACAAAAACATCCGATGCGACACGAGCAGCTGATGATGCCAAGGCATTCCAAAATTACTGCAAGTATTTTTTGTCAAAATGATAAAGCAAAAATCAAGCCATTCGTCAATCGAACGCACCACCACAGACAGCATCTCACACGACCTGCGAGGAGCGTGTTTCTCCTGTCGGAACAAACACCATACCTTGGGATGCGAAGAAACATCCTGTGCAGGGAAAACGTAGCACTGCAGTGTTACTGACACTCACAAAAGATGCTGGCCTCAGTTCAAGAGGGAAGCATTCATTGGTCCATTCCTGTGCTCTTGGGCAAACTGAAGTGCGGAACGGGTGTCGACTCGAGAAACTCGAGTTCATGTGGTTCTGCGACAAGCGTGGCGAAGGTCACTTTTGGAACGTTCCTCGGACAGGTGACATTCCAAACCCAGGCTACGCAATCAACAGCTGTGCAAAACAGCTTTCATTCCTGCCGTGCGCTTGCTAAACTCCACGCCCTTCTGCGCGCTTTTGTGAAACTGAATTGGTTTCGTAAAATACCTTTGTCATAGACGGGGTTTGGGACAGGTCGACTCCGCTCTCCGTGGTGTGCGCGTCGTTCAGATCCTTCGCCGACCCCTTCTTCGACATGGAAGATTTGCTCCCGTCTGAAACAGCAAATGCACAATTTGCATCCATTCCAGATAGCAAGGTAAGTGCAACAAAGAGAAACCGATCAGACAGTTTTGTCTTCTTGTTTCATTCGTTTTCATTCGTTTTTTTTTTTCCACTCTGTCAGTCTAATCGTCAATTGGTTTTCAACCGACACTTGTTTTCGCGTCTGCCACATATTTCTTGAACAGTTGTACAAAACGGACACTTGTGTACAACTGCTGCAATCGGACAAGTTGTTCTGAAAGAAATTGTTCCCAGTCAATCGTTTCAGTCAAACCAAAATCCCATGTACTTTTGATTATCATCACGAAGTGACCACACAGTGTCACCCACAATCCACGGCTCTTGAGACGCAATCTTTGAGCGGGTCTTGCACGGAAATTTCACCCGCGACGCTGCCTTCAATGTCCAGGTATCTGTTCACCAACAACATGCAGCGCCAACATCTACTCCGACGATGTAGACCTAGCATCTGACCGAATTGTCAGTTGCTGCAGGGATTCAAGATCGGCTTCATTTGCGCAAAGACAAGCGTGAGTTTTCATGCAATACCCAACAATACGATTCTGGTCTTTGGTGAACTGTTCGTGCTCAAAAGCACTTTTGGGTGTGGCATGTGAAAAGTGGGTTCCACTGCAGAAATGAACAGAAACTCGAAACTAACCACAGTATCACGTCAACTAGATCACTGACTACTCTCTCAAACGGACTCGCGTCAACGTGAAATTATACGAACATGGGAAATTAACGTCATCACATATGTCATCGAGACACTTCACAGTAAACTGCACACTTCCGAATGTACAGACCTTGCAATCCTTTGTGAATCCACATATTTAGTACTTAGTTGTATCAACACATTCATGAAACAACGCCTTTGCTGAAACAACACTGAAAAAAAATATGCCACGCAAACAATGCTTCTCAAAAGACTGTCCACGGTGTACGTTAGTAGCTATGATTACGCTGTTGCATTCCTGTCAACATTTTCGGTCCATGTACCGCCTACTGCATCCAACGAGGCCCAGCTACACCACTTACCTTTCTCGTCTGAGAAACGAGACAAACGAAAATTTCATGAAGGAAACAATTTCCGACAGAACGAGTGACAGTTCTCAGAAAACAAGTTTTACAACAGTCACATCGGGTCCTCTCCCCCGTGGCTCGTGTCAGCTTCTGGACGCAAAGGTCGCGCGTCGAAGGTGACGAGACCCGAAGTGAACATCAACGCACAAACAAAAAAAAACCTTCCTGCAAACAACGCACACAGGCAACACTGTTAAACCCAGCGCCGGTGCATTTTACGCCACACAGCTTCAAGCAATAACGCACAAATAAGCTCAGACCCCACCCACCCGCACAGCCCAAGACAATCGCAGTTGTCTGATTCAGGTTGGGCACACAAACTTTTCTCACCAACCTTCAATGGTTGAGATAAAATTCAAAGACAATCTCAAACGTGTCCAATTTTTTGACAAAAATTGTTTTGTGGTCAGCAAGAAAGGGAAACAAAGCGACTGAAAGTTTGACGGGTGTGTTGCAAAATTGTCGGTCAGTCTGACATGCAAGAAACGATCTGGATTGTGCGCTTCTTTGTGATCGCTCGTCACTGTGTATGAACAATCAAAATGGAGAAAGAAAGAATCAACGAACGAAAAACAATCCGAAAAGGCAAGAATTGGATTGGTTATTCACTGGGCAAAAAATTCAAGAATGAAAATTTGAAACAAGAAACACAAACGAAAAAAAAATTCATTGTCCCAAGTCAACCTGATGCTGTCTTTGTGTACAATGGGCAAGATTATGTACAGCAAAATGTTTCAAAGAAGCTAGAGGCATTCAAAACCGAAAGAAAGGAAGACTTCAAAATCTCAATGCAATTCAAGTTTTGTCACTGAAGACTAAAAAGAGTTTAGATTATTAGTAACAAGATACATGTACAGCGAGAACAAGAACTGTAAAAAGAGGTGCGGCAACACTTTTCATCTAGCAGGTGATGTTGCTAGGCGTGCAAACACGGGTAGATCTCTACCCATGGGTGGTAACCCGGTTACCTTTGAGCGAGTCGCCCAGATGTTTCTCGCTAGCTGAACCGTTACCTCCCTCTGGTGACGGCCGCGGCATGGTGTAAAGACATTGTTGTGAAAAACAAACGCGTATCTACACCTAAACTGTAAATTTCTTGCGCAGCGCATTTCACAAGTTCGAGTGATGCCCTGTACAAATTGTCAAGGCAACACCGGAAGAAAGAAAACTTGGTGCAAAAGGAGATGTTGATCCACAGGAGGAAGAGAAAAGGCAATCCCCCCACTCCACTTGTTTTTCTTTTCACAAACAATATTTTCCAAGCGTGGGGCCAACAGTGTGAAATGCGAGTTTCGGACGGGAAGTGACCTCGCTGGCTCACTTCCTCGCAAAGCGCAGTAGACGTCTACACGAATGATAAGCCGCTACGAAGTCTACAAGGCCTGTTGCACTTCTGACGAATGTGTGGCCCAGACAATTTCTTGAATAAAAGCACGCAATCTTGCAAAATGCAAAATGCAGACAAAACACACATTTTATGAACGTCGCTACCTCTAGTTTATCAGCACCTTGAGGTGCTATCATGTTTGGGATGCAAAGCTGTTTTTGTTCGTGCATAATTCGATTTTGACTGAAAAACCCGACAAAGACGAGCAAATCTTGCGCATTTCGAACAAATTCCCCTTTGGTTGAAAGTAATGGTCATTCCCGAAGCCTCTCACAGACTGTTGAGTTTGACCAAACATGACTGTTCTAAACAGTGTTCTAAACAATCCGAAAGGCAAACTAATTTCACGGCAGTGCCAGCGCTACGTGTCAGACTTTACCAACACTGAGAACCTTTGCACACAGAGGTCGACGTGTGAAGGCTCCAAACTGTACCACGTAGCATCTGCAGCAACACTACCTGCCCTCACAAAGAAACACAATAACCCACCCCTTCCCCATACAAAAATCTGGCCCACAGACGCGCGGGTGCTCACCTTTTTCCTCGAGCCCTTTGGAGGAGTGCTTCTTGCCGATGTCGGCGAGGGAGCGGATGATGGGCAGTCCCTTCTTCTCCTTCTCGTGCTGGTGGCGGTGGCGCGACAGCAGCACCTCCTGCACGCGCTCGCGGTGCTCCGGCTCCAGCTGCTTCGACGCCAGCATGTTGTCCAACACCATCTCTGCGAACACGAAGAAGCCCATCTTTCCATGTGTCCACAGTCAGAACTTTTCCAAGAAGAAACTCTACGTACAGGTGCGCACCTCTCAAGAAGCAGTGCTGCAGACTCCACAAAATGTGCGTTGGCTTTTCTACGTTACGCACGATACAGGGACATGGAGTTCCAATTTTGTTTGCAGCCACTTGAAGAACGATAGATGTTTGCAACAGCGTTTGCAACAGTTGGTCAAGATCTGTGGCTGACAGATGTTCACTCTGGCAGATTGTACTCTACCTGTGATCTGCATGATGTTGGTGGCGTCGAGGTCGAGCATGACGGTTCCGGACAGGATGCCCTTGCGCAGCTCGAACAACGAGTGCAGTGACAGCGTCGCGACGTGCGGCTTCGACCAGCGCTCGCCTCCCTCCTCCACGTCCTCCTCAAACTTGATCCACCTGCACCACACAACAAACAACGTTCGTCGCAAACAAACATGACTCAGTTCCCTCGATGCACACACTCACCAGATTTATTTACCAGTCCCCACAATGCTCAGTCACTGGGTACCCACACCCACGGTGCACAACCGCCAGACACAATACTCTTGTGCACTCTCTTCATCACGTACCCACGCCGATCGAGTGAGACTCGCGCACGTGCGCGCCTACTGACCTGGCCGTCTCCTTCCACTCGACGTCGCCCTCCTCGCCGACGGCGCGCAGCTCCTCCATCTCGCAGAAGATGTCGTGCGACATGTGGTCCTCGTCCTGGTCGTCCTGGCCCAACAGGAACTGCACGCGCTGCGACGGCGGCGTCGCTGTGTGAAGACGACGCACGCATCACGTGACGCGTTCGCAACCAACACGTTTGTCATATCAGCGACATGCAATGTGTGAATTTACAATCATTGCATTCTTCAGAAACATTAGTGGAAACGTTACTGGCTGTTACGGGTGTTGACAACGCGCTCAATGGCCTCTCAACTCGAGGAAAGTTTTGGCCGTGAATGAACCAATGTTTGCCTCATAAAAGCGGGTTGTTGCCACAGTGCTGGGCAACTTGACGAACAACGCGTAAAAGTGCAGCATGTTCAACTGATCAAACTGCTTCGGTCTCCGGACCTGAAAAGATGCGCGACGGAACAGACGGACATTCTTCAGACAGAAATCAACGAAAAGGGACCAAGACACCACACACGCACACCCAAAAGCATCACTGACCAGGCAAGCGTCACTGACCAGACAGACTCTGCAATCAGAACTGAATTTACAAACCACATACGGACTGCGAGTGCAGGGCAAATCACATGTGGACGTGAAAGTAGAGATTTTAGTACGGTTATTCTGTGCCAACTGGTGCAACTACAGTGGCACTGGAGCTCGCTAAAAACTTTTGTTGCGTGTGTGTGTGTGTGTGATGCGACGTGTGTTCCGTGTCTGATTGAACAGGTCATTTCAACAATGAGGAAGGGATCCTTTTGCATGGTACTGCACGCGAAATACTTGTCACTTCGTGGAGAGGTAAAGCAAACGTTTAATTTTGTTCCTGCGAATTTGGTGAAGGAAAGTCTCAAAACCAGCACAGGTGGCACCGAATGGCGCGGGTTCGGAGACAGGTCCACTGCCGGACTCATTTTGTTCGACAGCGAACAGGTATCAGGACAAAAGAGTGGAGAATTCAAACAACAACTACTTCAAGACTTTGCAAAGATCTACTTCAAGATTCGAAAAGGACAGTGGCACGACAAAAGCCGCTGCTGCTTCTACAAACCCAAGCAATCACACACGACTTCATGGATCCCCACAGCAAAATCACACATTGAAACAGACACAAAGAGAATTTGTCACAGTCCCACTTAGCGAATCGAAAAACTGTCCGTGGAAGTGACAACTGTGGGGAAAATATCTAAACCTCCCACAAGGAGGTTCAAAACCATCGCAACAACATTGTGCCAAATTCGTGATCTGCAAAAGTTTAATCTATCTGAAACAAATGAACTGTCACAACCCGCTAAAAAGAAGCATGAAGCATGTTCAGCAACACCAGGTTTTTATCCACAGCTCGTTGGGACCAATCGGGACCGAGAAAGGAAAACAAAACATGAGGTCCACCAGCTGATCGGTACTTTTCATGTTGAGTACAAGTCATTCTTTGCTGTTCACAAAACAACATGTGTAGTGCTGGCCAAAACACCTGAATTTGCGGGTTGCGATTGTGAGCTGTGAAGAAAATACGGTGTTGCTGAAACCAGTCGCTGAGAACTTGCGCGTGCGTTCACAACTGATGATAAAAACCTGTCCTACAAAAACCAAACCACACCTGAAAGCAAGGTGACGGGAAAAGATCCCTACAAAAACACAGCAGTTAAACGAAGGAAAAGGCACGCCATCCAGAGAGCCCTTTACCTCCTCTCTTTTCTCCATCTTCCTCGGCCAAAGCTCCTAGAACTTTAATGCAAAAAACGCAAGGCCATCACCAGCAGATAAACATGTCACGTGTGTCTTAGTTCCCTAAAAAGGGTCCCAAATGAGATATGTACACTCCAAGGGTGAAACACTCATTTGTATGATTTCCACAATTTTGAGGGGGAAAGAAAGAAAAGGATGACCGCAAAAAATCACGCAGATGCACCACAAGTGGTGTTGGGAAGGAAAACGATACAAAGTTGATTATCTAAGAGTCTCATTTCCTCACCTTCTCTGTTAAAATCACCTAGCACTGCGTTCAAAATCAAACGAGCATTTTGTTAACTGCGTACGAACAGGCGTTTTGAATCAAAACTGCTTTGTATCTCTTGTGTGTTTCTTCTCGGATGTTAGGTCCAAAGTGGGTGCTAGGCATTAGTGCCAGTCCAGTTAGTGGATTAGAACATGGAAATTACAAACTGCCGACCACCGATTCATTCCTTTCACGTTCACGAATCGTGCCAACTGTCGCGTAAGCTTTAAAAATGGGCGCACAAATCAGCTGTTTTTGCGCATATCACTTCGCGCCAGACTATCAAAATCTACTGCTGTTGGTGAAAAAGACGCAGAGCTGAGCTGGCGGCGGCGCCCGCGCGCTGGACACTCACGCGGCTTGGCGGAGTCGTGCTCCTCGCCGGCGCCCGCCTCGGGCTTGTCGGGGCGGTGTTTGTGGCGGTGGTGTTTGTGCCGGCGCCGCTTGCCGCGGTTCGGGTTGTGCGCGAAGTGCAGCCCGACGTACATGGCCTGGTTCTGCCATCGGTCCGTGTGGTGAGCTGCGAAGAAGAGAGAGAAAACAGTGAGTGAATGGAGTAGAATGTCACCTGCCCCCTCCCCGGTCTCCACGCTCAACACTCGACTGCTTGTGTGTGACCGGACATGAGACTCCAGCGGGTTTTATTGAGTTTTCATGTCTGGGCAAAGGACTCCAAATTAAATTTGTTTACGCGAACGAAAAGCACGCAACTGCTGTGGCCAAGGGTTCTGAATGTGAACTGCACAGCAGCAGCAGCAGCAGCAGCAGGTCACAAACGGACACACATTTTCCACAGAAGTGCGGTCGGACGCAGTTTCTGTGAAATCCTTATGAAGCTGAAAGACCAAAACAACTTCAATGGCAATTTCACATCATTTGTTCGTCAAACAAGACCAAATCAAAATAGAGGACACTGCCATGAGTTGCCAGTGATGGGATCAGACGTCAAATGGAAACTTTGTTCATTCGTTGTTTTCTCTCAGGTGGGATTCGTTCCTGTTCATATTTGTGCAGCTGTACAAAATGTTCATCACTTGATCCAGCAGTCGCTGTGCAAATTTCCTGGGAGTTCAGTGTTTACTTCGTCAATTTTGGTGAAAAAGGAAACATTTTGGCCTTGTTTCGTCCCACCATTTGCAAAAAGAACGGATCATGTGCAAACCACGTGTAAAAAAGATTTGGCCCCAACTCACGATTCAGTGATCCTCATTGTGATTCGCAAAATTTGCGTGACTGCTTTAGAAAAGTAAAGGGATGCTTGGCATCGCCTTGATTTACACAGAAACTTTTATGTCACTGCGATCTGAAGTTTGTTTTTCTCCGAGGTGAACTGCCTGCGTTGCGCAAATCTCCATTTGCTATCCCGACGCCTGAAACGGTCCTGCTGCTCCCCACCCCCCTTCACCCTCAGGTTCAGCACACGCATAATCCACTCGATTCTGCTGCACGTAGATCTAGTTTCACCTGAGCAAACGCAATTCTATTCTTGCAATTTTCTGGGAGGTGATAATGACTGGAGGCCAAACGCACGGCATCGGTTCACCTGACCGTACAGACAACCAAACCTCGAATCCAGAAAAACAACAAACAAGAACACCAATCAGCGCAGTCACGCGTCTTGGAAAAGCTGTGTTGAATCCAGAGTATGTCAAGAAAGTGGGCAACAACCGGTGAATTCAGAAGAGCTTTCGTGTCAACCGGATGGGAGTGGCTGCCGTTTCTGAACATTTTTGCATCCTGCTTGTGGATCGCAAAACCATTTGGGTTTCTTTTGAAAACAACCTTGACCGAAAGGAAACAAACATCTGGGAATGGCAGTGCAAGAAACGTTGAAGTCCAAAACCAGATTTCAGCGTAGACAAGGGCGGCGGCGCGCGAGAACAGCAAATGAACACTTGGCACAGAATTCAGAGACAAAAGTGGATCGCAAGTCGCTGTTCTGGCCAAGGGAATTTGTGTTCGGTCAATGGAATTTGTGTTCATGTGTGCTGTAAGCCTGCGTGATTGCACAAAATGCCTCAAACAAATGACACAGAGCTTCTTCGGAAATGCCACAAAATTCGTGCCTGTGGCTTACCGTACTGAGAAACCCCGCGAGTCCAGACACCCAAACACGCACATGCACATCACACACTCTCTTCTGTACAAATGCTTCTTGACATTTTCTGGTCTGTTGGCTTGACTTCGACCCCAAGTTCAGTCCTGTTTTGTCCGAGGACAACGCGCTGTTGTCCCACGAATGAGTCTTGTCTCTCAATGGATTGTCCCAGTGCAGTTGAGATGTAGAAGAGGCTCTTGACTTCGGCAAATTTAATGGGCCAAAAGCCTGGGACAACTCAATGAATTCATGCCATTTCTCAACGCTCTTCCTCGCAATGAAATGTGAAAAGAAATTCAGCAGAGAAGCGAAGCAGCCTTTCCTCATTTTTCATGCTCACAGGAGGAGACATGTAAAGAAAATCAATGTATTGATCCCCTCTGCGACCGATTCTCTTTTGGAAGCTTCTGCGCTTGAGATAAATTAAAGACCAGTCACCTCCACACACTCTTCAATTAAACTTAACATGCACACACCTCTTTCCTCTTTTGTACGAGTGAGATTTGCACTTCTCTCAGACAAAAGGAAAGAAGAAAGGCTGCTCGCTGGCTTGAACGATATACACGCAAATTAGAAAGGAAACAGATTTTTCTGAACTCCTGAACTCGAACGGGACTGGGCCTCGGCACAACTTTCCCATGAAGACGCGAAAACGTTGTTTGAATGAAGAGTGACCAGCAGGAAATTCAAGTCACACACAAGTCTGAATTTCATCTTCAAAAAGCTCGTCTTTCTTAGCTGGGTTGAACTTAAAATGCTGCAGGTTGCGACGGCAGGAAACCACCTGCACGACTTTGTTTTTTGCACTTGGGACAGAAAACATGTTGTCAAACGACAAGATGAGGCCCCAAGAGAAAAGACCAAATCTGAAATGAGTTGGGCTCAGGAGCTGCATCTGTCATTGCTGCAAAAGACTTTTGAAACAATCACTGTACCTGCGATATCTCCTTCGTCAACGGGCGGGTGTTTGAAGGACCCGTAATCCTTAACCGCCTCCTGCTCCTCTCCTGCGTCCATCGTCAACCAATCACAACAGCGGTCAAGCCAGCTTCAATCTACGATTGGACGTCACCCTCACAGACGCTCTTCTCCCCGACGGGGTCACAAATTCCCTTTTTGTCCTCGGAGGGATATTTGTGTGCCCTTGTGATCACGAGGTTGCGCTCACGGCTCTTGGTTGCGAACCAAAAGCGCAGTTTGTTAGTGTTCCCACATCTCTGAACAATTCCTCGGAATGTCAAGCGAGCCGAGGTCCTCCAATCGTGTGACAGCTGAGGCCGATGCTATCCTGTTCCACGCTGATTCACACTCGGCCGGGGTTCCCGTCTGCAACGCAAACTCCAACCTCTCTGTGGACGAAAAAGAGAAAACAAATTTGAAGCAAAGAGATGTATGGATGTGAATAGATTTCCGCGAATGGTTTGGCAGTAATACCACCCTTGACTGACACAAAACAAACTGACGAAATTACTCTTTGGAAAGTTTATGGGTGCAGGACGCAACTTCAGCACAACACAAAAGGTATATCGATGACTCCGCATCTTTGTATATTTCTCAATAAAAGTTACGGGAGAACACACCGAAGAGTGCGTAAAACATCGAGGCAGGGACGCAATCCGAAGAGACTTTATCTGCTCACACTGCATTACCTTTATTGCCTCTATCTGATTGATAAGCATAAAATAACGAGACAAGCATTTGGACCTTCCTCAGAGGCATTCCACAGAATGCGACAAAACCGCGGACGAGCTGAACTTTTCACAAATTGACTGAACTCCTGTCAAAGTGGACGAGTCTTTCTTCAAAACAACATTGTCTTGTGCAACAATCGCAATGTCTTCGGAATCCTGTTTAGGGAAACAAGATTTGAACGCAACGCGGAGCAAGCCACTGTGACAACAGACCAATGTCACATTTGCTTTCACTTTCGTGACGAAACAGAGAAACGAAACAAAACAGCGGAAAATTTCCCCAATGTTTTTATGTGAACACGACGGAAGGACCTGGGAGACCACTCAAGAGCCGAGGAACACGAGCCAACGAACGCTGCCTCAGCGTTTGAAAGGGATCAATACGCGACAGACGTTTTGACGTGCCGCGCAAAAATATTGCGATCAACGTTGAACAAGCGTGTCTGCAGGTGTTTGTTTTGAAACGTGTTTGTATCGACTGTTCCGAGCAGCTTTCCTCAGCCTGTCATCAGGTTCACTGTCCTCACGTGGTGCGTGTCCGTTTCTTCCTCCTGAGCGTTCTTCAAAGGCAAAGGAATCACACAACGGACACGACAAGAACCTGACGTGAAACGAACAGACACAGTCGACACTTCAAAGCAAGGAACCGACAGACATTCAAAAGCTCCCAAGGTTCCATTCTCGGCGCTTCCACAGTAAATTAACCATTATGTAAATGAGGAACTCGGAAAATCCGATCACCCTGCGGATTGGCCCGGCTGTTCAGATCTCGATCAGAATCGGCGGCCTCGTCCCTCATCCGAACCCCATGAATTCTCGATGCAGTTTCGGATTCAACTTGATGCCACCGTCGCCTGTGTCGTGTCATCTGACACCATCAGCGATCATATCACCCTACTTAGTGCCTCTGCCCCGCCTCCACACCAAGTCACTATTTGGATATCATTTGCAGTTCCATTTGCGATATGACAAGCGGGCCGATTTCACTTTGATGACTTTCCTTGATTCATGGTGGTTCAACTAACAGTTTGCGCAACCTCTCACTCACTTTATGACAGATAAGAAACTCCGCACACTCCCTGCGATCCGTTCAGTCCAGCCCTTCGGCACAGTGCATATCCGTCTGTCAAAAGGCAATTCACGTAGAAAACATGCGGAGGTGAGTAAACTGCACACTCCGACACAGGTACTCGAGTTTCAAGTACTCGGCCAGACAATACTTAGCTTCCAACGAGTAGCGCACGTCAGTGAAGAGTTACTATCCTTTGTTTGAGCACCGGTTCTCTTGTTTGTACAACATTATGTGACATACATGTACACATCCTGGAACCAACGAGGAACCATAGGTGCACCCACTGGCAGGTCAATGGATCGTGATGGCCTTGAGTGCGTTGAAAGCAATAAATGAGATCCCAGAGGACACTTTGCTTGGCATGTCCATTCAGATTTCGTCGAATAACACCACCGCAATCAATATTTCAAACCTTCAAGAGGTTCACTTGCTTCACGAAACAACTGTCTCACAACCCTTCCAGCAAGAACATTGGTGACAAGAAAGCAGAGCTATGAACACAGGGGAATCGCAAGTGCAATGGCCACTGAGTGATCACCACTCAGTCTTGGTAGTGGTCACTCCTGATCACCACTGGGTATCCACCAGGGTGTGAGCATTGCCAAGATATTCTCAATGGTGGTCACACGACTACGGCAAATGAGAACTTCTTGATCAAAATTAACTCCACCCTCCTACCCCAGTGTCTGCCTCAGCAACCTCAACCCACTGCCAGTGCGAAACACAGATGGACTGTCTGTGCAAAACCATGACTCCTGTCGACAGAAAAACCACACCACATCGAAATTTGCGTTCTCACACAACACAACGCCAAACTGTGGGTTCAAGCTCTCCAGTCGATCGAGAGAGTCCACGGTTAACACGGCACAGACAGATGAGTGTCGGGATTCCATCGTCACATTTGGAGCACTTTGTGGATGTACGCCCACTCCTGGAGTAGCCTTTCCCCCGAGCGAATATCGGACTTTTTTCCGGAGTGCATGAAGTGGGAGCTTCTGCTTCACAAATGATATTCCCTGCAGGACGTTCCTGTGTTCGCTCAGTTAGAGGTAAACAATGGGAGCGAGGAGATGATCACCTCCGAGCTTTAGCGAGGTGATTACCTCCTAGCTCCCATTGTTTACCATACATAAGGCCCCTGCTGTGCCATTGTCTGAGTTCTTGATCTGACAGTAGATTATCAAGTAATCTACTGTTTTGGAAGTGCACTGAT
>JAAUXT010145510.1_pt1 | contig 34567 bp, 38 predicted proteins | sample 7278171 | NCBI WGS metagenome assembly JAAUXT01 (sample SAMN14350112, study PRJNA611818) | marine sediment metagenome | isolation source: surface marine sediment (1.8m) | place: French Polynesia: Moorea | collected 2018-08 | reverse complement strand
TGGGGCAAATGGCCTTTTGACCAATCAGAAGGCTGTATTTTGAATTCTAGACCAATCAGAAGCCTTCCCGCCCTCATTTGCATTGCCCCATAGTGGGGGGCTCTTCTCTCTATCCCAGAACGAGACGTTCTTGCAGTGTTTGCTGATGAATTCTCAAACTCCTATCATCCCTGCATCCATCTTCCTCGCGGCGAGCGTGCAGGTCCCCACTCACACACCGCCACACAATGGTGTTCGCTTCGTTATTGCCGGAAGCGTCGAGGGACTTGCACGCTCTTGACCTGAGAACCGTTGCGTGCGTCCCCGAGGTGTCTGGGACAAACCAAAGTGTGATACAGAGATATTGTATTTGGATTGTTTTGTCAATTAGTCTTTCCTCTGAGTCGTAGCCAACACCCATGAATGATGCTGTTTCGAACCGTGCCGAAAGGAAACAAAATTGAGGAGGTTGGAGAATCAGTTTCCCAAATCAGCTCCGATCTCTCCTGTCTTCTTAGAGACTGTCCTTCCTATGTTCCTGCTTGAATCTACTGCAGTTCACTCTTTGCCCACAAAACAACCTGTTCTTCCAACAACCCTGTCGTTTGTGAGGTTGACCCATTTCAACTGCTTTTAATGTCTGTGCAAAGCTTGTTGTGATGTGTTATCTTCCAGGTTGGAATTCACTTTCTTCTCTTGCTCGAAAGGTCGTATTCAAGATTTTACATCACACAGATCTTGTGCAGCTCAGATCTGAAACGCAATGCCAGCTTGAAACGTATCGAGGCCCAGCAGGAGTTTCTGAGGAATTAACGACAATTATCTTGAAGTTTTCACGTTGCTTTCAGAGGCAAAATAGGCTACAGGATTTTTATGATGCTGTCGGCCGGACAAACCCAGTTGTGAGTGAAAGAGGGTTCCCCTCAAAGAAACCCATGGTTCCGTGCCCACTGCTCGTCACACAATGTTCGTGTCTGCAAGTCTGATGAGAACCATGGGAAATTTGATGTGGGACACACGTTCTGTTTGTTCTGTCAGGGTCTCTCTTTGTTCTGGACTCGATTGTTGAGTGTCTCTCAGGGAGCTTAGGCCTGAGATAGTGAGTGTTCTCTGACTCCCAACAAATATATATACTCCCTCATGGTGAGTCATGAGACTGTTCACAGTGTGTGCACCGTCAAAATTGCCCAAGGTCTGACGACGTGTGGATCATCCTCCCCAATCTCAAATTACACCCGTTAAAACTTACAAGAGACCGTTTTACTTGCTTGGCGTCAAAACCAGCACCTGACAGAGACTTGGCTGACGGAAACATGAGAGCGAGCCATCCACAGGAAGAGATGGACACCTGCAGAAAGAAACACAGAGAGGAAAAGAGCTTTTCAGATTCGAGTCAATTTTGCCCTTTTGTAATGTCAACCTTGTGACAACAGCGACATCCCTGTCGTGTATCTCCATGAATTTTTGATACTCTAATGTGTTGTTTGTTTTGCAGCAGTCATGAACCAGACTCAATGCAATTGATCAGTCTCATGGGACCCTGTTCAAAATGAATCAGGCAGCTTTTGTTCTTTGTTTAGTTGAGAGGATTGTTGGAGATCAGCGATTCGACGACCGTTGTGGAGTGTACGAGGTCTTTCCAGAGTGCATGGTTAGCGACCTCCGAACGGTTGACCAACGCGCCAACGGTCAGTAAATTCTCCTCGGAAGTTGACCGTCATGCACACGGACGCAAAGGTGGAACTGTTGAGGCTTGGTTGCTGGAGGATGCGAAACCACTTTGCCTGATGTTCAGAAGCCTGAGGACTGTGCTGAGAAAGGCAAGAGTTTGAGCCAAATTTCAATTCCTCCCTCTGAATGTCTGGTGAGCCTCGGGCTCTGCAGTATTGCCCGGGGAATTTTTGCAATCTGTGCAACTAATGCTGGGAGAAGCGTGTTTAAACTGTGCGAGATCGATGAAGACACTGTGTGTACACAACCATTTATTCATCAGACGCGAATGGAATCTGTCAATACAAGAAAATGTGGAATCAAATCAACTGTGCATCCAGAGTGACAAAAGCATTTGCGTTTCCCACAAAATATATGAAACACATGTATGTTGCAGCAAAAATTGTGCGAAGACAAACTGTTGGTACAAGTCATGAACTTTCGCAAATGTTTGCAGGTAAATCTATTGAATGCGTCCGAAAGTTTTTCCAAATGCGACAACCAACCTTTCCCAAAACATCTTCACACAGAGCGTAAATCTACTAGGAGTAGAGCATTTAATGGCACGAAAACTGCAAGAATGGAAAATTGAATGAAATGAATTGCCGACCTACTCACACACATTTCAAAAGAAAAAATACGTGGGCAGGTGAATTATGTCTCATTCAAAATTTACGGAAAGATAAACATTATTTCTCATAAGGACCGATGGTATTCAGAGATGAAAGTGTGTCTTGTTGAATCATTTGTGCGCTTTCGACAAGGAAGACGCCTGCAGCGTCCCATTGAGCGGTTTCTTTCATAACAACGTAGTTGTTCTGCAGCTGTTTGGCGATCATTTCACAACGATACGTGAACTCAATTCCACTTCTGGCAATCCACGTCAAGGTGCGGTGAATCAATTTATTCGTTTTTTTTTTTTGCAATGAAAAAGAGCTCGACGTTGAGAGATCCATTTTTTCCATGCAGGTGCTTTCCACTGTGCGGAGTTTGCGTTTCGCCTTGAACCTCCCCCCTCGCCCCCGAAAAAAAGAAAGAAACGACTTGCGGAACTACAATGGAAGAATTTGGAGAACGAACATACTGAAACGTTTTCGTCTGAATCAGAAACGTCCTGCTTGCATGGTGTGACATCTCACTTGTCCATACTGAGTTGAAGAATGTAACAATTGTTCTCCTTGTTGACGAATGTTGTAATTACCCTGCGGCTGCAACATACGAGGCAGAGTCGGAGGGCCTGGATAATTCGACACTCTCAGCTCTTGCACCAGTCTGAACGAATATCGTTGGTGTGTTGTGTCCAAAAATGGTTTTGCGTCGGGAAATACAACAAGATGAAAACAGACCAAGGCTGAGCCACGCCCACAAACCGATCAAAAAGCAGGTTGAGGCAAAATAGTTTGCTCTGCTCCTGTCACAGCACTGTTCCTTTGCGTGGTCTCAGCCTGATCCAACCATTTCTTCGATTTCAAAAATCGTTGGAAAATGAGGCATGTGGCACTCTTGAGTGTGATGATACTTTGAGAGTGCCAATGAGCACCTGCAGAGAACAGACAAGCAATTTGTTCTGCACACAATGCATTGTTCATGTCTCATTCCGCGCAGCAGTGGACACATAAAACAAGCACTCAGGCCATAACTGTCCTGTTAATTTTCGCTGAGCACTTGTTCGAAGGCCACCTACTAGACTGAAGAGAGTTTGCAGGACAAGTGGTGTATTGGTGTAATGACTCACTGTTGTGCTGGTTCAAGAAAAATAACCCCACAATCTCTCACAGGCCCACCAGATGTTTTCACCCTGTTTTGTCTATTGTCGCGCTTGGACAAGTGAATTATAATTATTGAGACTTCACGAGCGCTGTCACGGTCCGACGTGTTTGCAGACGACCTGCTCATGGTCGGACCCCAGTCAGAACCGAGTTGAGCTCAAAGAGGCAATTCCTTGATTATGAAGTCGCAGGTCCACAAACATTCCTGTCTGCAGTTTTCGCCTCGCAAGTTTTGACTCGTGGTCAACATTTCCACAGCAAAAGCTGGCGTTTCGGCCGGGTTTTGTGAATTCCGAGGCAAACACGAGTTGGTTCAAAGGTTTTCGCAAAGAAAAACAACGAAAAGTGACAAGTATCCTCAAACGAGAAATTTCACTGTGAACTGAAATGTGAAAGCTGACCGTAGGTGCAAGATACGCGTACAGATATTTTAGAGCATAGATTTCCTCATATTGCCGTGTTTTACCAAAAAAACAGGAGTCTGCAATGACAGATCTGATTAACGGAGTTCATTGTAGTCTTCCACTGGGAGTCAGGAGCCTGTCGCGCGCATGTTAATCTGATCCCATCACACACAGCTGCCATGACAGCCGCAACCTCACCCTGTGCGTTCAATGAAAGGACAGGCATATCCAAATGAGTGTCATAGTCAGAACAACCTGTCCACGACAAATTCGAAAGTTTGAAAACAGAGCCCAACTGAAATGGCACAAACGAGCACGCCAAGATTTTACATCTGAACCTGATCACGTAAAAAGTTCAATGACGGCTTCGAGATTGTTCTTCTGCAGAAAAACGCGAAAGGTCCTGATCTGAGGGGCTGTAGCCTGTGTTCAGACGAAGAAGAAGCAGGTGACAACACGGACTGTTCTGCTCCAGGAACACCAAACTATTTTGCCATCTCGTGGGCCGAGAGATTTTTCATCTGCTTGGACACGCAGCTCACGAGTGTTCCTGTGTCACACTTTGCTTCAATTGTGTTCTTGCCGGCTCTACTTCCTGCGAGACCCTCTTCTGAGGCGCGCCTCGTCGCGCGGGGCTCTGCAGCGCCCGGTGTCACATGCAGATCACGGTGTAATGGAACGCAAGTAGATTTCAACAGGTGGCCCCGACATCCACGCTCCCGCTCAATTTGCTTCCGTTTTCACATTGTGACTGCAAGATCCAGACAGTACCGTCCTCACAGTTTAGTGTGTTCGTTTGATCAATCAATACCGAAATGCTATCACACCAATCTTGCAACAGACCTCTGCAGTCTGATTTGGTGAGAAAGGTCCAAAAGGTTGACAAATACGTACGAGTTTCACCAAGCGCCCATGTTAGTTCCGCATGTCTGTGCAAGTATCATGGTCAAGTGAATCGGGACGGGCACTTGCTTTCCGAGCGTCATCCCCTGCATCTTTTGACATCTCACAAACACACAAGGTTCCTGCACAAATTACATGCGACGAAGCACACGAAAAAGAAGGCGCAGTTTCAGTCCCACACAAGTCAGGAAGTTGTCATTCAAACTTACCCATTGCAACGGTTCCTGCAACTCTGTTCTTTTGTCTCTCATCAATTAGTCTCTTGTAAACTGCATCAGAAGTGATTATTTCCGGACGAAATGAATGTATTTGGCTTAATTGGAGCTTGTTGCAATGGCAAAATGTTTTCTTGTCGTGTATTTACCAAAAACAAGCGAGTGGGAAAGGCTGCGACCAGAAAGAGACAGTGAGCAGCATTCCTCGATGTTCCGAGGCCGACACTGTAGCTTTGGAATTTCGCACGATCGTCTACTTACTGAAATCTGCTTTGCGGTACCTCTTTGTCTCCCACTGTTGTGATTTGACTGGCAGAGTCCGTGTCAAGACGCTTTTTTTCTCGCATCTCCAGACTGTAATTGGATGTTGAGGCCTATTGACATCTGCTACTTATCTCGTAAGGCAGAGTGTGGACACTGATTACCCTGTAAAACTCTGTGTGAGATCGTCGCTCATTCTTGCAGTTTGCATCAATGTGGTGAAGTCTGCATTTGTGCAGAGCAGGTCCGAGTTTTGTGCTGACTGATCGATCACCAAGTTGCGTGGACGGACTGTGACCAGACATGACTGGAGCGATGGAAAGACTCCAAATGAGCAAGAAGACTGTCGTAAGCATTCCGGGTTGTGTTCACCCACACCCTTTTGACTTGTATCGCAGATCTGCAGCTCTGGTGGTGACTCGCGACAGTCAGCGACAGCTCTACATCTGCATTGAGAGAGACTTCGGTGGTCGTTTGTGTCCTTTCTCACAAAAACACATCGAGACTTCGTTTCCACAGGGAAAGGAGATCGTCGTCGGCCTAATGCATTTACACTGACGGCTTAAGAGAAGGAGGAGAACGGAGCCATTGGTGCGAAATAGCCAACTTTCTATCTGCAGCGGCTGAGAGAACAAAAATGACCTTGATGATGTTCTGTCGGTTCTGGAGAAACATGACATGGTACTATTTCTGCCCTTTGATCTTCCATTGATATTTTTGTACAACGGTCGACCTCAACCGCTGTCTGATCAAATACTCTTCTGTTTGAGCAAACGTCGAACATAATTTCTTCTTTGTGTCTGGACGTCCAGTTACAATGGAAATGGCTCTTTTGTCAGGGTCTGGCAATTTTGTGAGACGAGCAACAAAACAAACATACTCCTAAAATGTGCGATTTGAAAAACTTATATCTGTGTCTCTTGTTCAGTGAAAAGGTTATTCTTTTTCTTCGAGGGAAAGAACCACATTACATCCAAATGGACTGACATAGCATTTCCAAGTGGGGCTCTGTGCAAGTTTGTTTTCAGAACAGATGCTTTCATTCCTGCAATCAACTTACTCTGGCCCATCAAAAACTTCTTTGCTGAAGTCGAGTGAGGGTAAACAGTGCCTTCTTAGTTTGTGTGCAGAAGAGAGCGAGACGGGTCCTCGTCTGAGTGGCTACGATGCTCAAAATTGTGAAGGTTTCTGCTTCTCTGCCGAGCACTTGACATGAATATGTACGACTCGTGTGCCTCTTCAGATTCCCATCCGAAGAATCAAACACCCTCAGCATGCCAAAAAAGAAAACATCGAGTGAACGGTGTGTGTCAAGGGCAAGTTGTTCTTTCTGCCTGCAGTCAATTTGTTCTCTGAAGAGACTGGCACTGTAATTGCACTCTCCAACAGACGAAACTGCAACTCGTGAATGCATTGAGATAAAAAACGTTATTCAATACTCTCAACATTGTTCTTCAACTGGTTTCCTGCAGTGCGAGTCCCTGAGTCGACATGTGGACCTGCGTTTCTCACAAGACAGTTTCCTTGACTAATCCTGCTGAGACTTTCAACTCTTCTCTAAGCTCCAATAACTTGAAGACGACCTGTCTTACTCATGCTGTGGCTCGATAGTGGTCCACAGGGCTCATTCCCACGGTCTCCTTTGGAGGCTCGGCTTGGGAGCCCCCCCCCCCCCTGACCAATCCTTGATTCAACCCACCATTGTGTTGATCCAAGTCACCAAAACAACTCGCAAAGCGAGCCCAGTCACAGTCAATCAAAAGAGAGTCACGAAACAGGCTCCGCTCCGCAAAAATAGTCTGCGAGACCCTCACCCTACGAATCTGTCAATTTGAAACCACACCTCTTTTGCTTCTATTCACTGGCGAAGTTCCTTCACAATGTTACGTTTTGGCCCCATTTGTACTCGCCGTCTGCGATGGCCTCAGGCGCGCCAAAGCAGCCAATTCATCTCTGTCGACAGGAATGATCAGTGATCACCCAGGCAAAGCTTTGTTTCTACTCACCGCAGCGCACTCAGCCCCACGTAATCTCATCAAGTCCCGAAGAAGGGACGAAGGAAGTTGCTTTTCGCTTTGCTGCTATGGTCTGTCGACACAATGCAAAAGGCGCCTGTCAGTCTCACACGCGTCGCTTTGGTGTCATCCATTCATTGCTGAACATACTAGCAAGAGACCCACCCGTCTACACGGTGGAACAAATCCGCTACGTTGAGCTACCAGGGTTCGCAGGAAGTGGCTGAGGTGCAACACGATGGGGGATGACCAAGTCACTCCGGAAACAAACGTCAGACAGCGAAAGACCATGCTCTTGCGAACACGTGTTCTGATGTAGGACAACTCGTTTTGAAGAAATGAATCACATGTCAAATTCTTCCTTTGATCACACACACGTAACGCCACTCGGCTGGTATTCAAGTCGCACAATCCGAAAGCAAGCTGCCACAAAGTGCTAGATGCCTGAAAGCAGCATGCAGTGGCAAAACTTTGGAAAACAACACGAGCACCTGTATTTTGCACATCCACCAGAACGTCCAGTTCTGTCTGTGCCACGAATCAAGAGACCACAAAAGTCCAGACTGCAGCAGTCTCACCTGAATCAGCAACAATGATTGGCAATGCAAATCTAAAGTGCAGCGTTCACACAAGTTTGCTTCAAACTTTCTTGTGCAAGGAAACATCAGTTCACACTTGCTACCTTCGCTGGCGCAAGCTTCGCACCCCCGACTGTTGCTTCCGTTCTCTGCACTCCAGGGCGACATAATTGGTACTCAGCTCTCCCCGGACGAGCCACTTCCCACGGAGCTGAGCCTCAAACGTTTAAGTGTCACAGGTGTTTCTGGTCTATGTGGCCCCTTCATTTGCTCTAAATGCATTAAATGGTCTCCTTCTGCGATAGCACTGTCCATCTTTGTTAAAGGTCCTGGACGGCAGCAGTGCAAGGAGGGACCACGTTGCGAAAGGTGACAGATCCGTTCAGTCATGATGATTTGTGAATTCCGTGATGGAGGACTCAATGTCAAGGCACGAATGATGTTTGTACTGCGTTTTTCCGAAGGGCTTTAGCCTTCATGGGAGACGGTTTAGCTGCCGTGGTGGGTGGGTGGGGGTAAGCAGACTACGGGAGGGACCTGGCCATCCACAAATAGGAGTCCATCCAGCCACGAGAGGGATAATTCTGTCCACAGGGGCTCTGGCTGTCCAAGAGGAAAGTGTAGGAGATTCTCAAAACGGGGGAGGACATCTCACACAGACGTGATTCAGAAGCTTTTCGCAAGCAATACTCCTGCTTTCACAGCTATTTTTCGCAACTCAGTGAAGGCTCTGCATGTGTTCCCCGTCAAGAAGGGGGTTTCATGGTTGGTGTCTGGCAAGGTGTCTTTGAGGATTGGTACTGACATGCGCAAACATGCTGGCTGTGTGTGACTGAAGAACAGGGATCTGATACATTTGGGTTCTCACCAAAAACAAGACTCCATTCACTTGTTCTTCATATCAGAAACAGCCGTCATCAATAAACCCAACAGAGCATGAGGTTCTCGTAACCCGCAAGAAAATACAAAGACATCATTTCCCAATTTCGGACTAAAACACTTAGCTCTACTTTCCTTTTTGTGTTTCACTTTGTGCACTGCGTCGTGATACCCAACAGTAGAAGGCGCATGTCTTGCTGCAGGCCCCTGGACATCTGAACAAATCCTGTCGCTCCATCTGTGCAATGTCTGCTTGGCGTTTTGGACGAAGGGCATTCTTCCTGTTTCTATGCAACCCCTTTGGGGCCAGGTGGTTGTTCTGAAGACCACGGTGCAATCAGCCCTTGGGATAAACCTCCCTGAAATCTTTGCGCGCAAATGCACGGAATTTGGGGACAGGAGCCGTCGTCAGTCAACGCACTGCCAAACACTGTAGGCTCTCCCCGCATTTGGGAACCAGATTGTCACCAGCGCACAAGAAGTCAAATGTTTGTGTGGATTCGCGAATCGATATAACAACATGGGTGTTGTCCGCCGGATAAGCTTTTCTTTCTTTTGGTTCGATGAGGTCAGAGCACGACATGACTTGTCCATCACGGGTTCTTGTGATCAGTGAGTGAAATGGACAAGGCAAGAAAAAGTCACTGTCACAACTGTCGGCACTGCTGTTCGTCACCTTTGTTTTCAAGTGGACTCAACAACGCATCAACCACGTCCATGCACGTGACTTGTCCAGTTCCGCTTGCGCAAAGTCAAACTCATGGGGAGCTGCGAAACGAAGTAAATGCTCACATCAAGCGATAAAGCCTTATCAAGGGATAATTTTCTATTGGCTTCCTTCTGATGAGGACGCAACGTATTTTCCTTGCTTTTGGTTGACTTTAAATTGATTGTCAACGAAGACCAAACGACCCGAAGCTGAGAACGTCCCAGAGGTAACCGTGAAAATGCAAGGAGGTCGATTGCCCCAACGACGAAAGTCTAGTCGTGTGAATATCGCAAAAGCAACACCGCGTCGTGTCCTTTCGTGCTTCCTGCTCGTACGTTGGCTTCAGAAATCCTGCAGTGGTGTTTTCTTCTTTCAATGAACTTGTCAACCATAAACAGTTGAGTGGTCCATGAGATGAACGGGTTGTGTGACTGAGTTGCTGTGGCGTCTTCTAATTTTGTCCAAAAATGTTCACTTTGAACTGAAGCCAAGGAAGGACCAAGGGCAAACGCCGAGTCCCCGCGGGTGAAGGACAGGAGGGAGCCACTGGTCTCACAGTGCTGGTTGCCAGGATTGTTGGACTGGTGACCGATTCAGATCACTGCTTTGAGATGACGGCGCTCACTTCTTCCCACGCACGCTGTCCCACGATTCACTTGGAAAATGTTGGGAGCCATGACAAAAATATCGCTTGGGCAGATGTCACGACAGGACTGGACCAGGACTGAACGGCCTCGGCTGACCAGGGATTCAAGCTTGTTCACCGGCAGGAACGACCGGCAGGAACTCCCACGATGAGCCCGGTGGACTCCGCGCTCAGTCTGCAGAATTTTCCCTGCAATACCAAGTGCCAATGCAAATGTGCTGAGCTTCACAAACAAGGGGAGGAGCTTCAATCGAATCATTCAAACAGATCAAGAGGACATGATTTTAAACGTTGAAACAGAAAAGCCAAATGGTGCGTTTACTGTTGGTGAATTGCTCGACATGTCTCCGACACACCAAAAAGACTGAATCGTCCGATTGGTTCTCGCAAAACTTTTTTGTGTTTTTGTTGTGAAGAATCGCCGTATTCTCGTTGGAACTCCACAGTTTCATCAAAGTGTACAAAGCTGGATCTGTGAATGTGAACCTTGTGGGAGTGAAAGAAGTCCTTTGTGACTGATGCCTGTTTGCACTTCTAATTGGGAGTGAGCAATGATTTGCAGACCAAATGTCAGAGTGTGGCCGTGCGCAGAAGGTCCCTTTTGTGACCAAGCTGATGAACGAAGAGAGATCATGCTCAAGAGAAACAGAACTGTCAGTGCACTGGTGCTGAACACGAGCATCAAGGTTTCTGCGTGAAGCGTTGGCAAGATGTCTTTCAAGTACAGTTTCATTCTTTCCAACAGAGAATGCAGAGGTCGGTACAATTCTTTGTTTCGTTTGCCAAACAGAGCAACAAAATTGCACAACAGAGGCTTTGGGTGTTGCGTGTGGTTTTGTTTGTGAAAAATGGATCTGCCGGGAAAATGCTCGTCTCTGCTCATTTCTGAATCTGTGGGCCGCCAAATCGATACAAGCGTGCATGTGGCCTTGCTGGGTGTGACATCGCTTCCCTGATCCAAGAGACTCGCACCCTGCTTTACTTCCTGTGTCTTTCGTGGTGTGTTTCTTTGGTCGTTGGTGTGTGTTCTCAGTTTCTCAGAAAATGACAGGGGCTAAAATGTGCACTCGTACATGGTGCTTTGCGTGAAATCGTTTTTCCGTCAGTCACTTCGTAAAATATTTCTGCAGATCTGCGGCCGAAAGTCACCCCATCTGTCAACGGCCACTCTGTGAGCCTGGGTGGATCAGTCCCAATCTCAGAGCCGTTGCCGCGGGTGATCAGGACAAGCCATTGTCACAACAGAGACATTCATTTCCGGCAACTTTCTGACGCAGGTGTCAACACCAAGCAGCAGCAACACAGCCGAGTAACAGCAATCAGAATGAAACCTTCAAGACACTTCTTCAGAGAATTAACTCGAAGGAGTGAATGTTGGTCAGAATTCGATTCCCACAGGAGTGTCTCATTTTCACTGCAAAGCAACATCCGGCTGGTTGTGATTGCTCGTTCGTATATCTCTGATTGTCGTGCTGACCTTTTCTCCTGAAACGCACAATGTTATTTCAGTGTCACCTGATGATTCCTCCTGTGGTTTTGTATTTTCTTTGCAAATTTCCTACAAGTTCCTTTCTTTCGGATGCCACTAGCAGCAGTTAACAAGACTGCCACCAATGAAAACAGGCCTGATTAAGATTTTGTTAATTTCCTCCTGGCTCTGGTGGGTATTTTGCTGGATCCAAAGTTCAGAATGATGGAACCTTGAACGGAAGAGAGAATTCCACATTACGAGAACAACTTTTTTGACCTATTGTTTGTCTCAATACCCTGTTGATTCTGCACCTGCCCACAAATTGCTTGCGACTGCATCGCGTTTTTGACTGGTTCTCTTCAGTGGAAGAAGACACCCACAGAGCGCCTCTCGACAGCCAAGTGCCGACGGGCCAATTTCAATTTTCACCTGCCTGATTTTTGAACCCCAAAACTTCGCGAATGTACAATGTACGAAGTTATAATCACAATTCCTCACAATCCTGGAATTGAGACTGTTGTCGTTGGTCAATCTGCATGCTGTGTCAGCTGAACCTCAACTCAAGCCTTTGTGGAACTGCTGTGGTGCAAAGATGTTCTTATTAACTTCAGAGAGACACCAGGGGAAGACGTCCAACCAGTTCCGTTCTTTTTCTTGTACTTCGTATGTGTCTGCATGTCCTTGCAACTGAGATTGGGCAAGAGATGATAGAGGGACGAAGCACATTTCAGCTGGGTCCAGCAAGGAGTCGCACAGGTTTCTGGTGGCTTCATTCTTCGCAGTGAGACGAGCTTTGCGTCTGACCACCCTTTGTCTCGCTCTGAAATTGCATCTCGTGAGTTGGAAGCCTTTTTGCCAGTGGCGAACCATCTAATTACTTCCGTAACTTTGGCAACTGAGGTCACGATTGAGGGGCAGGTTCCGGACAAGTTGAGCACAGAGGCTGTGGATGGAAGCGCGCTGTTTGTGCACCGAGTTTCACGGCTGCAGAACCTGCTTCCCACCACCCTGACAAACCTTACGTTGCGTGCAGTCTCCGGTGTTTCCGTTACTTGGTGAGCTTCAGACTGAGGCATGGACACGCGGCGACACAGGATAACACGGAAAAGGTGAGAGTTCTCAGGTCCAAGGTGTCCGTTGCGCAGCGCAAATCAGTCGACAGAATGGATCTTGCCGTTGCAGGGGAAACAGCGTCAGCGGAAGAGAAATTCAAGAAGTTCTAGTGACTTGAGCTCCACCGAAAGTTTCGACCAAACGTGAAACCTGTGTGGGCAGCGTGCACCGCACAACGTACGTCTCACTGAATCAGCGCCACGGCGTCGGCGGTCAGGAGATATAATGGGATTTTTCAGGGCTGATTACGCTCCTGCAGCGCCCCCGACACGTGGGGAGGACACTTCGCTTCTGCCTCTCCCCAACACTCGCTTTGAATCTGCCAGTCCGAGGCACTCACGCAGAATCCGAGCCTGGTTCACAACAAGGCGCCTTCAGCTTCAGTCCTGCACCAATTGAAGAATCGTTGTTCTGTACCTTGGCAAGAAGAGGACATGACCTGCACAACATGATTTGCACAACAGAGAACGAAAACAGAAGACTCAAACGCCTGCGGCGAGTGTTTGTCTTGTCCGAAAGTACATGCACTCTTTGCTGATTTGACGCAAAAAATCCAAGTGCGCAGTCAAACAAAAGGAAGAGAACTTCAGCTCTGTTGTCAAGCCTGCGAACATAACACTGCAATGGATACAACTGACAAATGAAGACTTTCAGCTCAGATGACAGAATCCGTATATCGTATATTTTTGCTCCACTTTCTTTCAAGAGTAAAGCTGGAGATAATGATTGCCTTTGTGACCAGGCTCAGTCCCGAACCCTGGTTCATTGTAGCTGGCGAGAAACTTGCTACACGGGCAGCTCCACGCCATCTGACTTTGTTCTGTCACATCATTGAAGTTGCACAGAAACAATGTGTGACTGCCCATTTCCCCAACCGAGGAAGCTTCGTAAGAAAACATCCCATTGAAACGAACTATGAACCTTTGAGGACTTGTTTGTGCACACATTGTACGACTTATTTTCACCGAAGTTTCCCTGGGTGTCTCCTTGGAGGGACAAACTTCTGGTTGGCAGCACAGTCTGGGACCACACGTTCCCAGACATTCTTCTGCGTTTTCGCAACAATTTGCACCACCGTCTGGCAAGTCCCAAACGGCCACAACATGGCACAACTGCAAACGACAAAAAAAACAGGCACTTCATCTTTTTGGCGAAAGCAACGAATTGGATGTCTTTTGTAGTGACGGGTCCATCAGAGGATCAGAGGTTCCCCATCGTCCTTTTAGTCTGTCACTTGATATGTATCAGCGACGCCCTGAATTCTCTGGAGACTCACTACGAATGTTTTGTGCACTCTGGCAAAACGTGCAATGTTGTTCGAGTTGCACGAAGACCTTGTGCTGAAGTTTAAAATTAGACAGAAGTGTACATGGCCGATGCATCGTCAAGAGCGCACTGATCAAGTCCAATGTTCCAAGCATCACACAGTCCACTTGGTTCACGATCGAAAGACACACACATGCACAATCTCTCTCTCTCTCTCTCTCTCTCTCTCTCTCTCTCTCTCTCGGGAGCATCTTCGGGAAAAAATGCAACCAGTAGTGCCTCATCATAGTTGGGAAATTCTGATCAGTTACTCCGTGTCAATCTCGGTGGAGGACAAGAATCCCTCAAAGCGGACACAACCTGCCCCCAACATCGTCCACACTGAATCATCGCAAAACTGATCAAATGTCTCCTTGTCGCAAATTGCTTGGCATATAACACCACAAATTGCTCGTGAAATTTGTTACCTTAATGGCCATCAAATGCGCATATGAAGATCTCCTTTCAAGATGAGGATAAACGGCGCTGAGTGCTTGTTGAAGTGAGAATCCACAACAAAGATCGAGAAATGATTCAAATTGGCTTCAGCGAAAGCCACTGTCAGATGGGATGGGTGGAAAGACGTGAAGTATGGAAATTAGTGTCCCTGGGGAGTCGTCACCAGTAAAACACAGCCACGGTAAGAGTGCAGCTTGACTTCACGAAGGAGCCAAACGTCACAGGCGAAGCAGCCAAACATCTGCCTGTGCACGGCACTCAACAGATAAGGTCTCGTAAAACACAAGCACATCGGAAGAAAGGTTCCCAAACATTTTCCGTCGTTTCGTGTTCTTGAGAAAAGGAAGTTTCTTTCAAATAGCAAAAAAGAGACTCAAAACCTTCAGATGGCCACAAACACAACAAAAACAAGAAACATGGGTCTAGGGTGAAACACAACCTGCTACTGCTGCCTCATGGAGGGCGGGAGGTCTAGCAGCAGCAGCAGTTTGGGTCACAGGGTGAGACCTGAGTTGTTGCTACTGCTCACCCAAGGGGTCCAGCAGTAGCAACAGTCTAAGTCCCAGGGTGAGAGACCAAAGCTGTTGCTATTGCCAGACCCTGTGGTGGTACGAGTGCACAGACACACAGTCACACGTGCAGATGGTGATTGCACTGAGCCCACAGAAGAGACGTCTGGCTGTGAACCGTGGGCCTTGAAGCCAAAAATACATGTTCAGAAATACCGAGCACCATTTATGAAAGGGATGCCCCTTTTTACCCATGCAAAGACGCACACAGCAACGGTGCAAACACTTCACACATAAACCGTCGTGTTGAAGTTTCAAAACATTCTTGTCACGCCCAAGGTGGTTTGCCAGAGCCCCCATCCAGCCGCCGCTCGATTCTGGATCGTCTGCCAGCTGTGTGTGTTGGGGATGGAAGTGGGTTGGATCTCTGTTCCTCTATTTTTGTATTCGTACTTTCAAAAACTTTTAAATTCTGGCATTACCGCCCACTTTTCTTTCAGTCCAGAGATGAAAAGACGGTGTCCAACCTGAAAGCTTGTGACAACCTGACTTCCGAATTCATCAACGTGCAAACATCCCATCCTCTTCGTTGTCTTCGCACACATCGTCCACACAGGGGCGTGTTTGGCGGACTTGGCCTGTTCAGCCCAAGGTTCTGAGTGATGCGAGGCAGGAGTGTTTCCACTCCCATCAGCAGCCAATTTGCGCCAGGATTACTGCTTAACCGCTTCGGGTTTCAAACGAATTGTTTTCTTGTACCGAGGCAACTGACACCCGTAGAGTCCTGACAAATTAAAAGCATCTGAGGGCGGGATCACTTGTAAGCCTCCAGGCATCTAAAACACTCCGAAACTTTCAGTCAACGTCTGACGTCAAAACGTGAAACAATTTTGCTGATCGTACCATGACCAAAGAACATGTGCATATGAACTTGACTTCAACGTTCCACGCACGAAATTTCACTGGTCCGCTACCACTTGCGGCGGGGGTTTGTGAACTGGTTGTTGTTTTTTTCTGGCCCAGACTAGCCGAACTGGTTCGTGTGAGTGAGTGAGTGAGTGTGTGTGTGTTTGTGTATTGTGTGTGTGTGTGTGTGTGCGTTGGCCTTGGACTGCCCCTGACACCCTGGTGAAGGTTCGTCTTCGCTGTTACAGAGAGAAAAGCAATTCTTGGTCAAGAAACATCTCCATTCTTTTGGTGACTGCAAAACAAACGGCGACCAGCTCGTGCAACTTGGTTTGAATGAATCGGTGGAACACAAAGTGGACTATTTTGACAAGGATTCATCGAGTTGTGTGCACTGACATGTTTCAAAAACAACCATTGTCTGCATGTAGACTGAACATTGTGATTGACTCAGCAGCTTAGATTTTCCAGGTGAACTGCACAAACCTTGAACTGTCAGGGATGGGAACCACAGTCATATTCAACTGTGGAAATGTTCCCCTCAGAAAGTGCTTGCATCTTTCGTTCCCTCCAGAGCATTGTTATATTTTTCGGCATCAAAACATGGCAAACAGCCTGTCGTTGCCAGGGGCCAGTGTGCAGGTGAAACTTCTGTGTTCACAAAGGTAAGAACGAAGTCTGACAGTGCACGTGGACTTGGTTTCTTTTCCTCACCGACCAAAATTGTTTGGGGACCAGAAGTGTCATCACAACGGAGCTCAGCGCACCTTGTCCTACCCACCCAATCGAATTTACCAAAGCCACAGGTCCACTTGGTTCGATACCAGGCTTATTCGCCACACTCTGACCACTGCCTGTGTCGTTTTGGGCTGGTTCACCTGCATTTACATGCGTGTCATCTTTGGCACCCACAAAACGAAACAACAATCCTGTCTGGAGAAAAAGTTTTCGAAAGCTCCAGTCCTCAGAGTGACGAAAGCAGGGAGGGGATTACTTCCAGTGTAGCGACAAGAATCCCCCACAAATTGCTGCACAGAAGCCAGATCAGAAATCCCGCGTGTGTGTTCTCGACCAATCCGCTTTGCACAAAAGAACAATGCATTGAATAGGAGAACACCAACCAGAGGTCTTAGATCAACCAGCCCGCGGCATTGTGCCACCAACATGCATTGTTCCAGCAAAAAGGCCTGCCTGTCAGGAACCATTGCGAGGAGGGGCAAAGCAACCATTGATTACTTTGCCCCAAAGGTAATAAAACAAATGGTTGCTTTGCAAGACTGGTTACACAACCCAAGGTTAGTTTTGTTGCCATGTTGGACCAAGTCACCATTCTTCTTGCTTTGGGCAGAGCTACAAAATCAAGGTTGCTTTACCCCACCCCCAGTACACCAACTGTTCACAGACATGCAGACAGAACACCACGGCGACTGCACTTCGTCCGCGGCTCGCCGAAATCCCCCAGGCTTAAAAAGTAATTCTCCAAGAGTTTTCAGCGCAAAAACTCAGAGAGCACAAAAGTTGAACAGCACAGTTGTGTCCAAAATTTCAGCCCGTTTCAGAATTTTACTCGGTGATCACAACACAGAATTTTTTCACCAGAGGAATTTCTGGTACCTGGATAGATTTCTAATTCCAAACCTCCTCTCTCCTGGAATATCTCCACCCGATATCGTATGGTATTGGTTTGACTTTGTTGAAGATGTTCGGAACCGGTACCAGCTGATCATCCTGTGCAGGTGTTGGTAAAAGAATGTTTTCGAAGCGTTGTTGTTTACACTTTGACGTTGTCTTCACTCTGGCCCTGGGTGTGTGGTCATAACCCTGATAAACATCAAAATGCTACAACGGAAAACGGACTGACTTGCCCATGTTCGGTTGGCGGTCTCAAAAGGTTGTTTTTGTTGGATTTTTTTGGGACTTTTCCCCAAACTTCGTTTCACACCAAAAGCAACAGTCCGGTCTACTTCTTGACAGTCTGCACATGGTGTTTTTCAATTTCTTCTGTTCCACTCTGGCCAGCACTGATCAGGGGACAACTATGAACTTGTAAAGATATGTCTTGGCAATAAGGTGAGTGTGTGCAAAAGATGGTGACCTTCAAAAGAAATTCAAACAAGTGTCTCCATTTTGTTCGGGCAAAAGGTGTTGACATAAGATTGACAATTCTTCTGACTCGCGCCCTCTTCCCCAATCTTCCAAGACCCTGTTTAGCCACTCACAAAAATACAGCAAAGGGGTAGAAACTTCGGACCTGTTGCTTTTCGAAGATGACTTCACACAAGAATTGCTTTGCAGCAGCTCAGCTTGTCGCTGCTTCCTTGTCATTCAACAAAAATGCCCGCAGAACAAAGTCCGTTGTGTGTGCACAGAACCATTTCAAAAAGCCTCATTTCACCAAAATCGACAGTTCGTGCCAGTCATGGTCGTCTTGATAACGACAACGTAAAGTCTATTACAGCCAGTGCGCTTGGGTTGTCAATTTCGTCGCGATCAGTTGTCTTATCATTCCTGGGAAAGTTAATTACAGAATCAAGGCATTGGAGATCTCGGAAACTGAGTTTCAATCTTGCCAAACATCTTGTTCAATTAACTGGAGATTAATCGTGGACTGTGGAACCGTGATCCCGGTGATGGGACTTGCGGGCGCACGGAGTCCTCTCTCATGTCCACGCGTTCTCTCCAATTAAACACTCGCGTCGGGACAGAGAGAAGCTGGAGTTCAACCAAAGATCCAACTCTTGGTGGGCGGAAAATACAGAGACAGTGGGGCTGGTTTGAGTGTTCGTGTATGCAGGTTGGTGCAACAGCTTGGGTTGCTTTCGAACCCAGTGCCCATTTGCCCTCGTGGAGTCGTCGTCGAGAACATCACACAAACGAAGTGAACAACGCTTTATTCTGCAGTTTGCGATGAGACCTTGTTCCCAGGAAGAAAGTCCAGTTCACTCCCACGGTCTTGCAAACATAAAATTGAGCTCAAAAGGTGCGAATTAGTTTGCTTCGTTGTTGCCGAAGATTGGTCTGGGCGTCACCACACAATGACAGGTTGCAGTGTCACATGTCACATGACAGTCATTTTCCTTGGCAAAGGACGCATCTGATGCTTCAGAAAAGGCCCTCATTACCACATCAGTTCATCTTCACACAATGCAATCCACATTCAGGCGCTTGTAATCTTTGAACAGAAAGTCTTTGTAAGATCCACAGCCGAGAAAGTGAGGACCATCTGCCTGATGCATAATTCTTCTCGTCCACGTGTGCGGTGCTGACCTCCACATCCGTGCTGGGGCGTATTCTTTCACAGAAAACCCAAAGCCCATGCATGAATTTTTCAAAGCTTGAAAAATGCTCAAAACTTGATTCGGTTCGCACATTGTCAGTCTCACAGGAACTGTCAATCACGTTTGGGTGAACTCTCACCTGAAAAGTCCTGAATGAAACCGAACGTTTCTGCGGGCGTTTGTTCAACGGCGCCACAGCCGCATCCCTGCATGACTCCAACACCCGTACGTGGACTCGGTCCACGCACATGCAGTGAATATTTCAAAGGCGCCAGTTTTCTGGCAGAAAGTAATTCCGCGCCGTGGGAATCGATCCTGAAACATGCTAATGGCTGATAATGTCACTCTACATCAATTTGCCATATTCTTGAGGTAACCGCGTCCCATCATAAACCATGCAGAACTGAAAAAGACAGGCTTGTTTCACAGCACGGGCATTCTGTACTCATGAACGTGACACTGCAAGTCGCATCGGTCTTGTGGGCCCACCATTTCTTGCACCATATTTGAATTCGTGAATCGACGCAATGAAATTTGCACAAAAACAGTTTGAGTGCATGAAACTGCACTGTCATCAACAACAATCGTAGTCGTATTCACAAAATCAGACCAAGATGACAGCTTTGCGAAAGAACGGCGCGCTGTGGCTCTGACCTTTTTATGCATTCCTTGATCTGGTGTACGTTCCATCCATCTTCTCCGTGTCGCCGCGACCAGACGGATCGAGCCTGATGTCGCTTTGGGAAGCCTGAGACTGAGAAAACAGCATATGGAAGTGACACCAGAATTTGGGTCGTCCAAATGTGTCCCATGGGCGCCTGACCTCGTAGATTTTTCCCATGATGGATGTTTTGGGAACAAATTATCATTTTGTTTCAATGGCACAATCACACATGCCACGCAACATCAGAAGACCAAAACACTTGGGAGGAAGAAGACATCGCCAATCTTTAAAAGCTCGTTACGTTCAGTTCAGTTTGAGGGCACCAGGGTCGGACCCCAGTCAGAACCAGCCTCAGGTCAAGCTGTCCCCCAACTCTCAAGTATCCAGTCGTTCTTGGGTTCCTAGTGGTCGTGACCACGCAAAAAGAAGCAAACATCACTTGAGTTGCATGCAAATTTTTTAATGCATGCCTCAGATTCACCAGTGTGTCGTGTCACCAAAACAACTGTTTTTGAAAATCAGATGACAAAGTTGCTCATGAACAAAGGCAGGTTCGGAACTTTCCGTCAGAACTGGTCTTCATCTTCAACTCCAAACCACTTTCTCCACATTTTGAAATTGTTCAGCAGCGATGACAAATCGTGATGGACCGTTTGATTCCCGATGTCAGCATGAGATTGGCTGTTCAACTGTTCCAGAAGTTTGAAACAGAATTTGTATCATTGTGTTGCCCATTTGCTGAACTTTCGTCGATGTCTTCTTGAAAATTTTTCGAAGTGAAAGCAACACGAAAATGAAAACACCTCGCTGTCGAGGATTCATTATTTATGGTGAAAACTGCTTTTCGTGAACAAAGATTTTGGAACAGCACAACCCAGATTTGTCTCTTTTCTATGCTTCCAGGGAGACAATTTTTCCCCAAATGAACACGAACACGAGAAATTGCGGTGGCCCAAATGCATCAGCTGCACCAAATGCGATCTTAGTGTTTTTGTGTTGAGTTGTGCGGGTGGAATTCCAATGAAAGAGTCCGATAGGCCGGTGTATAACCGTCAGCTGACCTGCCATGGTTTGCCTCAGACCCTGACAGTCCCGCCGACAGTCTCGACATGTGACATGGGATGTGAGGCCAAGGAGTCTTGCCTCGTTTGGCTCGCGACATTCGTCAATTGTGGATGACGGGACCAGCACGAAACATCAAACGAATCGTCGTCCCTGCATGCACAGGTCTTCTGTGTTTTTTGGAGATGAGAAGAGAAAATGACACCGGGTTTAAAGGTCCAGAGTCTTTTAAACGACAAGGAATCGTCTGCAGTCTCAACTTGTCACGAATTGATTTGGTTTGACGACCAGTGCAGCCAAAGAGAGGTGAACCCAACTTTCGCACGAACAAAAGGCACGAGCTGCGTGAGAGGAAGGAAAGGGCCACTGTTCTTGTGGATGATTGCGGTCACGCAATGCAGCATTCATGAGCGCATGCTGGGCAGAAACAAGAGGACAAGGTTGACGAACTGCAATCGCGTGTTTCGAGTAGATATGTGACTTAAACCGCGACTGGAGATGATCGACATGAGAACGCAGAACAATCGAGACACAGTCAAAAGTGTTCTTTCTATTCAATATGTCGATCATTGAGAGAGAGCGTGCCCGCTCTCAAGGCTCTGCACGGAGCCTTGTCTTCAGCAGGATACCGATGATGATCGGGCTCAAAGACAAGTTCATTTGTTTGACAGGACTGAAGCAACAAACTTTGTGGTCAAAGACATCTGTTGGTGAGCATGATCCACGTTCCATTGTGGACAATCGTGGTGTGTTGTAGCTTTGGTTCTTTTGTATTTTTGCGTGGATTTCACCGAAATCTGCCCTCTTGTGCTGGGCCTTACAACAGGGGCACGTCAAATTCTGTTGTGCTGCTGAAATCGGCTTTGTCCGTACGTACAGATTCACAGGTTCCGGCGTGCACGTGGGACTTGTCACTCTTTCTGATCGTCAGGTTTGCACGCGTACGCTGCCGTCTGGAGAATTCGTCTGGAGTGTCTCCTCACCCAGCAGACTTTCTTGCTGTTCTCGCACTGGGAGTACAAACGTCTGCAATGATCGATTGCCAGGTTCCATCTGGAGTCTCAGCTCTGGGATAATACAGTGCACTCTGTAGGCCCAGGCCCCAGCCACTTTCTCTCCACTTTCCCTGAGTCTTGCAGCGTTTACAAGCGTGCTTTACATCTCTCCCAATGCCTCCAGGATTATTTAGGGCTTGTCCCGCATCATGGAAACCCAGGCTTTTGCAGCTCATAAATTTCTGATGTCTTCTTCCCGTTAGACGAGTCATCAGACAAACTTTCGCTACCCAGTGCGAAGTGTTACCAAGAAAGAAATTTACCGACCAAAAATTCTCGGGCCTTGCACTTCTGTACACCAGTCTGGGGGATAGGGGCAAACCCCAAAAACGCACACACGTTTTGCTGGATCAAATTTATTGAGCAGAAGTATTTGCGACAGCAAATTGCACGTGCCATAATGAACGCGTATCTGGCAAACATCAAAAACTTCTACAAGTGCAATTTGTTTCTGTGCTTTTTCACAGAGTCCAGATGATAAATCTGCACATGCGAAGATGACATTCGCTGGTAAGGAGGAATTAAGCTTGACATTTGCAGGTGTCCTCTGCAATGTGAACGTCTCCGACATTGATTCCAACTGATAACTATCTTAATGTCCTCCTTTTTGCAATTTGTTCCATCAAATGTCTCGTTGTTTTGACAAGCAAATATGTCCCAGTGTGGGAGGAAAACGTTTCTCTCAGATTTCCAGAAATTATTTCCAAAGAAACACATTTCTGTACAAAAGGCGAATGAGCTTGACAGGCGACGCGAAGCAAAGAACTGGCGTGCTTTGGTCACAAGCCTGTGCAAAAAATAAATTCTTGTTTTGGAACTCACTGAAGCTGTTGCATTTGCTTTGGCACCAAACACAAAACAAACTTTGTCTTTCCCTGGCCCTTTCAGGAGCCAAAAAAGGGATACCCTGGAATTAACAGAGCCAAAGCTGAGACACTGATCAAGAACTGTTGGGATCTTTGGGTTTTAGAACAAAAGACAAAGCCAAGTGTGCCCGCAAAGACCAACCATCTCTGTGTAGCATCGTTGCTGTGTCTTTGGCTCCCTTGACAGAGCATGGCGTGTGTTATTGTGAGTTAAAGACACACCCAAAGACACTTTGTGCGACCACTACCTCTTTCAGGGGCAAAAGCTGTGCCTGCAGAGAAGCCAACCAATGGACTCAGAGAGCAAAACCAAATGAACAGGAAAGCCAAAACCCACAAAGCACAACGCCAAACTCATGGATCACAGCAGAACCTTCCCAGCTGTGTGCATTGAAAGATCCAAAAACCAAGCCCCATGGTTGGACCCTACAGCTAAAGTCCATGCCAGAAGGCATGCCACGGCAGAACTCATCCTGGTGCTCAGAACCCATGTTGGAGCCAATGTGAAACTCTTGCATGCCAGAACCCAATGCTCAATTGTTCAACAGAATTTTATATACTGATTTGGCAGTGCTGTAGTATACCGTAAACCGATCATGCGTTCTGTTTTACTCTGAAATTTGGTTGTGCTCTGCATGCTTGTTGATCCAATGCATGTTGGTTGTACATGCTCCGTTCCGTTGTGGAACCTCAGATTTGGCTGTCGGCAGGGTGGACTGCGGGCTGTGTGTGTCTGTACGAGGGGGAATTCACATCTGTAGGGGGAAACTTGGCCATGATAGAATCTACCATTGAAATTTTCTCGTATCATAGTGACTGGTCCAGGCCAGTTGTGATTGGGTTGTAACATAACGCAAAAAGCGTGTAATGCCAGAAAACCTTCAGTACATTGTCGTGGTCTTTGCTCCAAAGAACTAGTTCAACAAAGAGCAACGAAGGACAAAAGGCGAAAAACTGTTGTGCTCAGTTTGACATGACTTCGTGTCGACCACGACTGAGTCGTGACTGAATTTGACCTGTTGAACCCTTTTCCCAACTTTAGTTTGTTGAAGTTGGTGTAGTTTTCCAGTTGAGCCAAACCTTTTGTTTGCAAGACTCGAGAAAAGTCTCTTTGTCGTGTTTGAAGTGGTGGTCGGTTCTGCGACAAGTCGAATCCATGCGGTGGACCAGCAAGACTTTGACAACACTTCAGCAAAGAGTCGAACACATTGACTCCAGCAAAACCTTGTCCGAGGACACGCAGTTGGCCCAGCGAAACGAACCAAAACAGCTGCAGAACACCCAAGACGAAAAGTTGCAAAGTCGTGAAACGTGTGTTCCTGTAGAATGAGTTTCTGACGATGTGACTGCATTTTTCTCATTCCCTACCTGACTGGAGTTGCAGTTGCCTGCGTGTAGAAGACCAATGCCAGGCAAGCATAACGACAATCCTGCAGGCAACTCCATTCCCTCTCGTATTCTGCACAGGAGAGGGACAAACCAAAAAAAACACACAAAAATGAAAAAAGTGGTTATTTATGGTTTTCTCAGGAAAACAAGCAGTCAAGATCAAGGAATTCGTTTTCGCTGCACCCGACAGGTAGGAGGACTCCGGACTGGCCGTGAACAGAGAACGAGAAACCGCTGTCAGTCCTCCGAAGTTTCTGTTCCCGAACTTGGGGTTTGGTTGACTACAATGGTCCGTAGACTCTTCATGAATGTACGTAATTCAGGGCTCGACAATTACAGTGAAGGGACAACGTAGACGAAAGTAATTGTTGTGAAAGCTCATTTGAGCCTTAAGACGCAAGAAACCATACAGGAACTTTCCGTGGGTGGGAGAATTGGCATAATTGAGACACCTTGAGAATTGTTCAGGGAGAAACAGCTTTGGAGATTGTGGGTGGACGTCTTGAAGCTCGCGGCGCAGGTGAATTGGATTGTGAGTAATTACTGAGGGTTCACAGCTAATCCAAATGGGAAAGTGGAAACTGTTTAGCAACAGCTCTCGCTGGATGGCTGGTGTAGGCGGTTCGGAGTGGTTCAGGAAAGGTGAACCGGTCCCACCGTTTGTACTCGTCTTTTGGACCAAAGCACACTGCCCATTCAAGATTGTCTACTTCACACAATGCACGGAACAAGGAAGTGGGCTGGATCGTGGGAATCTACGTGACATGGCTTTCAAAAACTTGGGTTGGTGCATGCGAAGCAGGGATCAAGTCAGCGTGTGGCAAGAAAACTTTTTTGCGAACACAAGTGTGAAACTGAAAATCTGCTGTTGCAAGTGTTGCAAAAGTGCCCGCTTTTTCTTGTTTCCAATGAATTCCCAAAAGTGGGATCGCAGTGGAGCTGGGGTGGTGGGCGAAATCCTCGTTCAGAATTGCAGTTGAGGAAACAATCACACAACGTCTCCGTGCGAGTGGCACCAGCACGCAGGACCAAGGTGCTGGCCTTGGCGTCCAAAATAAATGGGGAACGAACTTTCCTGGTTTTGGTGTGGTTTGTGGCGGTAAACTTCAAGTTTGAGACAGTGCTGGTGTGCATTGGCAAAAATTTTCCATCCGCTTTGTAATTGAAAACTCAGTTCTTCTAATAAGTTGGAAGCATTCAGCAAATTAGACGGACTCGGCTGATGGAGGAGACAGACATTCCCTGCAGCCAACAAGCTGCGCTTCGACCCAAATTTCTCTCTGGCGAGGATCGTGGCCGTCCACTGAATGGGAGAATTGAACTGCAGTCGATGCAATCTGTTCTCTTCTGCTCCTTGGGACTCAATCAGGCTCCCGTGATTAGGATCCCGCCAGAGCACCAACCGGAAAAGTCTTCTGTGATTTTGCAGATGAGCAACATTCCGACGAAGCAGGTCTCGTGAAAGCACGAACAGTTCAGACGATATTTCCCTTCAAGCGTCCCCGGTGCTTTGTGGATCTTTTGTGAACGCAGCTGTTTTTTCTTGTATTTCCAGAAGGAGCAGGTCGCCTTCCTCGGCGTGCTTTTCGCCTTCATCGTGATCGGGAACCTCTCCGTGCTCATCGCCATCGTCGCCTCCAAGAACCGCAAGTCGCGCATGAACTTCTTCATCATGCAACTCGCCATCGCAGGTGAAAACTCACTCGCACAGCTGTGTCCCACGCACCTTTGCTGTTTTTTGATAACAGTGCATGCTCTCGAGTTAATTGTTTCTTCTCCCATCTCTTCCACATCTTGATATCAATGTTTGTCCGATGGACAGATCTCAAGGATGACGAGCAGTCGAGCAAAAGGCAGTCAAGTCACAACGATCAAAAATTTTTGATTGGTGAAGCTGGCAGCACTTTTTCCCTTTGGAGTTTTTTCTTGCCTGCCCTGAAGGACATTTTAATTTTGTTCAAAAGACAGCTCGGTATTTCAGTCGCAACGGTATGGAATTTCAGAAGCTTCCAAATGTAGGCGTTCTGGCAATTAACCTGAAGCTCCTGTGAAGGCAGTTCCAAACAATTTCAACAAATTTCTGAGAGCAGGGACTGCTTTTCGCAAACTTAGGGGGAACGAGCCCCCTCGGCACGGGCACGAGCGAGTAGAGCATCCAGAAGTGAACGAAACTCCTGGTGTCCAATTTTCAACGTCTCCCCGGATTGTGGATCCAGAGTGGGATCCTCTATTGTTTGACTCTTGAGGGGCTCTCCTGATGAAACAACTTGGCTTGTTGACATGTTCTCCAACAACACATTGGAGATTGATGGTACAATTTCGGTAGTTGTCTTTCGTTCAGAAATGAGTGGGCCTGTGATCCCGGATCCCCTGGAGCAGCCACAGGTTTTACAAACACTCAACTTGTGCTTATCAATCATTCACCGAATATTTCTTCTGCGTTTCTCTGAACCCTGTGGCTCAACACAAGTTTGTGTTTTGGTCAGGTTCGCCAAATTTCAGTGGCACTCACAATACTTGAGAAGCAGTTTGGGCTGAGTTCGGACTATGTGGTGCTGTTTTCTTTGTAGATTTGTCCGTGGGTATGATCGCTGTTCTGACAGACATCATCTGGAAATCCACGGTGGAGTGGCATGCTGGCATCGTCGGATGCAAACTTGTTAGGTTCCTCCAGGTAAAGTGAATAACTCAACTGCTCTGGCAGGTCATTCACCCAATTCACACACATCATTTGGAGGCGACAAACAAGACGTCATTATGCTCGTCTTTCTTCCCAATGAAGGGGCGCCACACGCACGAACGTAGAAAGAACTCGCACTTTTCCTGTTCGTCCTCGCAGAGCGTGGTGCTGTTCGCCTCCACCTACGTGCTCGTCGCCATGAGTATCGACCGTCTCGACGCCATCGCGCGACCCATGAACTTCACCGGCAGCGGTAAGCGTCTCCCACAGCCTCCCACAGCCCAGCTGCTGACCTGAAGACATGCGCAGGAGATATCAGGAACCCATCGATCAACCAGGACGGAATATTCTTTTGCATCAAAGTCTCCCTCCCGTCATTGTGGAAGCACAAATGACCGCAAAACAAAACCAGACATCGGGACTGCAAGCAAAGGTGTCGCTTCATCGTGAACAGAAATCGAAGTTTTCCACCGAGACTTCTGTTGTTCGGCCCATAAAATTGGATTTCAATTGTCTTTCACATTTGATGAAAAGACACCAACGTCAACAGTGACTTTTCGCAGATTGTATGACAACAAGCAAGAAATTATGCTCCTGAAACTCGCAGGGTTAAAATTGATTCAACTTGACAAGAGAGATGCAAAAGTCCGACAGATATCAGTTTGATAGAAATGTCTCGGATTTGATGTGTCGAACACAGCAGCAGAGATTTACACAGAGGAAAAAAGGATCTGGAGAGAAGTTTCTGGATAACTATTTTTCACTTGAATTTCTGTGCCGGCTTGTGGAATGAAGACAAATGTTTGCAGATTGGGAGATGATCCTCACGTCGGAAAGGATCAGTACACTTGCATGGAAACACCCGAAGAGTACATATGCATTTTCTAACGAGAACTTGAACAAGAAACTGACAAGTCGTTTCCGTATTGTGAAGCGTGTTAGGTGATTCAAAGTACATCAAAGGGTCTCACAAGGTTACATTTCCGAATCAATTAGAAGAAAACTCTTTTCTTCTTGGAGACCATGTTGTAAGGGCATTTTTCGCTTCGAGAAACAGTGGTTCTTATTGCAATCTACTTTGAGACCAACAGCATGTGCACAGGAAAAATACACTCCAAAAAAGAACTTTCAATTTTCTTCAGGCAAGCGGGCAAAGATTCTGGTGTGTAGCGCCTGGGGAATGGCAATCCTCTTCTCGTCGCCAATGCTGTACTTCAACGAGGTTGCTGTGAAAGGAGGTCACACCCAGTGCTGGCTCAGCCTCCCCCAACCGTGGCTCTGGAAGGTAATATTGAACTGAGGGCGAAGTCCGGGTTGGTTTCATGCTTTTATTCTCGTGGAGCTTGGTTCTTTCGCGCTGTTATGCCTTGAGTCCCACGGAGACACAGTGTCTCTGCAGCAAAGACCACAGGGTGCACCTGGTCCACGAAACAACGCAAAATTTTGAACAGAACGTGAATATATATGCAGAACTATGAACAAAGCAGACGCGGCGGTCCAGACACGATTACAAACAGGATCAGACTCCGGGGGGAGAGGCTCGAAATGTGAAGCCAAATGTGTGGGTCTGGAATTTTCGGGGAAAAGAGCACAAAACATTCATACGAGTACGTGGCCTTGGTGAATGACTTCTGGGTCCGAAGAGAGCCACGGCAGAACAAGACGTGAAGTCACTTTTCACCAAGTCAGAGGATGTAAGAGGAACAGCATCATTTCAAACAAATTCACTGGAATTGTGGACATTCTCTCTGTACGTACCTTTGTCTCTCCGTCCCTGTGTCTCTCCATCTGGCACGATCTCTCTCTCTCTCTCTCTCTCTCTCTCTTTCTCCCTCTCTCTCGGATTGGCTGGGTCCGGTCCCACACAAAAGGACACAACCCTTGCTCTTGATAAGACTGTGCCGACAACACAAAGCCGTGGCATTGTTGCAGGTGTACGTGACCCTGCTGGCCCTTCTGCTCCTCATCATCCCAGCTCTCATCATCGCCATCTGCTACCTCGTCATCGTCCTGATCATCTGGGGCAAAAACAAGATGGACAGTGGGCCTCGCCAACGCTCCACCTTCAAGTCCACATTCAGTGAGTTGCATACACCTGCTCATAACAAACCGTGAGCTGGCTTACAAGAACCCTCCTTTCAAAGCTGGATTGTTCCCACGTCTTTGAAGAACATTTGCCCGGACTCAGAAACTTCAGGCTTGTTTGAAGTTCCTTGCAAAGAAAGAATAAGTCTGTTGGAAAGCTGGAGAGATAATGGGCTTGCGCGAAGGTGCAGTCCGTCTCTTACCACGGGCAGACGTACCATGATTGTTCGTCCGCAACGTGACACGGTGTTTCTTTCCGTATTTCAGAGTCTGGATCATCAACGCGGGCAAACGGCGTTTCCGCTCCGGATGGCGCCGTCCACGCGGGTGGCAAGAAGGGCGAGAGCGCTACGAGCGGCCGCGGTGTCATCCCCAAGGCGCGAATCAAAACGATCAAAATGACGCTCGTCATTGTGTTAGGTCAGTACCAACGTACTCGTACACACTCGTACATCCTTCAGTGTCCGAACTTGTGGCTTCGTGTGTTTACGTGCTCCGTTTCCTTCACAAATGTCAAGCCTTTGTCTGCACTTCTGTGCACTTTGGATGATATGTATATTTCAGTGATTCTGGGAAAAACAAGTTCGTGACAAGCACAGACAATTGAGACAGTTTGAGTTTCAGGTCAACTTTTGCCAGCTTGCTGGCATGACATTCACGTTCTTTGGATGTTTTAGAGTGAACTTTCAAACATCTCGGACGCAGACAGAAAACGAAGTTCAGCCTCAAGAGTGCACAAGGCGAACCAGTGTCCAGCACAATTTTGAGGGACACAAAGCAAGCATTTCTAATGTGTTCACCCTTTTTTCACTCTTCTTGATGATTCCTCGTTTGACGCAACGACTCCAATGCAAACTTCTTTTGTGCAAACCAATTGCACGAAGGAAGTTCAGATTTTTATTCTGTGACGCGCTGTTAGAGTTGCACCACTTTGAATGGTGTTCATAAGGGTCACACACGTGTTCTGATAGACTGCGACCACCGCTGTTCTCAATTGCAGTGTTCATCTTGTGTTGGAGTCCGTTCTTCGTCTTCGACCTGCTCGACGTCTATGGCCACATTCCCATGTCTCAGGAAAAGGTCAGCCAACAACACACTTTCGTTTCCAAAACACCACAAATATTGTGTACAACTGAGTGTTTTTCTTTGTTAAAGACGAGAGGATGTGTCGAACTGTTTTGAGTTTCCAATACCACAGGTTCTCATGAGGTGTGCTCTGGCCAAATCGTGTTGAAGCGTTTGTTGGACAGATTGGTCGTCAGGTTCGCATGCTCTTTGCAGGTGGCTATCGCTGTGTTCATCCAGAGCTTCTCCCCACTCAACAGCGCCGCCAACCCCATCATCTACTGCCTCTTCTCAGCCAAGACCTGCGCTAACTTCAGGTGCAACATTCTTTTGTCAACAGCTAGATTGAACACACCCCGAGAATGAATGCAAAGGCTTTTTGGAACCTGTGTCTTGCCACCTGGTGAAGACCAGAGCCATCAGGAATCCTATCCCCGACCCCGGAGGTCGGTTCGGTGCAAACTCCTGACGCACATCTGTGCACTTTGTCAAACAATTTGAAATAATGCCTTCGTTTCTTCACCTCTTTTTTATTCTGAGGGTGGGAACAAATGCTTCATGAATTAAAAATAGAAAGTCCGCTGAAAGAAACAAAGTGTTCTCAAGCTCCATGGATCAGAGATAAAATATTTGACAAGAAACGTTTTGGCCGCGCATTGTCCATCTTTGTTTTGATGTTTTGTGTTCGTGCCAATTTCCTCTGGTTCCAAGAAACGAGACGCCCGAGTATGTGAAATTAGTGTGTTTTGTATCCCAGTGCCAGTGAGGTGACAACTAATCTCAGTCCAATGTCACGCTGTCAATGTGGTGAAAAGCGAGGAATCTCCTTCATGAACAGTTCCCAGTTGAAATTTGATACAACGCACCTCACAAACCACCAAATCCCCAGAACCCTTCAAAGAGAAGGCTCCACAACTTCTCCGACAGACTCTTTTGGGATGCCCACCCGAACAAGGGCTTCCTGTTGGTAAAATATCCCAAACAACACTAACTGCATTGCTTGTTTTGTTCACAGACGGTTCCGTGCGTGTGATTGGTTAGCTAGAACGTTGTGTTGCTGTTGTTGTGCCCAGCCACCCAAACAGTCCTTCGCCACCAATGTTACCGACTACTCTAGGTAAGCTTTTCCAGTTTTTTAGTTTCCCAATGACAGAAAATGCATGACTGTGTCGTGATACACCCATTCTTCCTTATTCAAAGACCCTGGTCAAGTGTTCCACTGGTCTGGTTGCGTGGGTCTGGTTCCATTGGTCTGGTTTCAACCGGACTTGGACCCATGGAATCAGACCCAGAACTGTACAACTGGACCTGAACCCACAGAACTGGAGCTAAACCCTCGGAACCAAACCAGTAGATCTAGAACCTGACAAGAAAAGTGGGGCCTGCAGAACCAAACCAGTAGAAACAAACCAACTGGTCTGATATACTGGTCTGATTGCAACGCACCTGTTCTACTGGTCCAGTAATGCTGGTCTGGTTGCACTGGTCTGCTTGTATTGGTTCAGTTATGCTCATCCAGTTGATACCTATCTGGTTTCAGTTAGGTCTGGGTCCGGTTGCAACTGGACCAGCATAACCGGACCCGTGCAAACAGACCCAATGCAATGGAACCAGATCCGGTTCCTGCAACACGAAGAAATTTAACCTTTTGTACGTTGGCAAGCCAGCCGCCCGAAAGGTGATCTTTGGAAAACCTTGGTTTGGATAGATTTGCGAAAGGGCCTCACTCACTGAGCGATTTCAAAAACAGCGAGACCAGTTGTAATGCACGTGATGTGAACTTTGTGTTTCTCGTTTTACTCACCGTTGCACTTCTTTTGTGAATTTGATCACAATCTTTGACTACGATGCCGTACTTTGACCATCCCAGCTCACTATTTGCACACCAGATTCGAAATTTAGGAACGGTATTCATTGCACAACAGATGGGGCCTTGTTGTTCTTTTTGCACGTAAAACTTGAGTGTCCTTTTCCAGCTGTTCTGTGATACGTGCTGTGTGTAGATCGTGAACTCATCGACTTTTTTCCTCGAAAGTTGCTTGATGGACACAAACTGTTTTTCTTTTTGGAGGCACCACTGTGTTATTCCATTCTGCCTTGACCAAAATGAAAACAGCTTTCATTTGTGCTTTTCGAAAGTTGCATCCATTTCAAAACTGTTTCCAAAAGGAGTGTTTTTGAAGCCCACGGTTTTCGCGTTCCTTGGTGCATCACCACCTTCTGACAGGTGTTTGTGTGTGTGTGTGTGTGTGTGTGTGTGTGTGTGTGTGTGCGTGTGTGTTTCTGCGTGTGTGTGTGCGCGCATGCACGGGCGTGTACGTATGGCAAGCAGGTGCTGCTGGACTTCCTCTTCCTTTTGGCCAAAATCTGCAAATTTTATGTCAGCTAAATGCTGGTTGCGGTTGTCAGCCGTCAGCCAAACGTCATTTCGGTAGTGGTGTGGTGCAATGGTGCCGCAAACACAACTGCAGGAACCGCAGGCTTTCCAGACGAACAATATGAACTTGTTGAAGAAACTTGTTCCCCTCACGTGGAACTTTGGACACGATGGTATGTCCAAAGCAGACAGCGCGACTCTTCCCATCATAACCGTTTTTGTTGGATTTTGTGGAGAACTGATTTGGAGACAAGTGTCAAGGGCGCATGAACACGATGTGTGAACTCTCCCGCGTGCTGTTCTTGCAGTATTGGCGCAACGGCGCGGGGCGGCAGCGCCGTCGCCTCGACGCGGCGCAACAGCGGCACACCGTACATCAAGGCGCAGCTGAACGAGAAGGAGAGCGCCATTCTGCTCAGGCACATGCACAACGCCGTCCCTGCTGGCGGCGCCGCCGGAACACGGACCACGAACGGCGCTGGCGGCGCGAGAGTTATGGAGACGCAGTGGTGCCACAGCAGTGACGAACTCATCTCGTCTGTGTAGTGAGGAGAACGCAGAACCGAGAGATGCTGCGGCTGCGTGGTGCGTGGGAGTCAGACTGGACCCAGGCGTGCAGTCGCCTGACGTACAACAAGTGAAAGTATGACTTGTTCTTCACCGCAAAGTGCAAAGATGTTGTATTTCTGAATTCTCCACCACAACACCTCAGCCGACAAAGATGAGAACCAGCTGTCGTGTGGTTGGTGTTGCCCAGGAAACTGCTGCTGCTCGCGTGCGTTCTTTTCGTGAACATTCTTGCGGAACTTTGTGCCCATTCTTTCTTTGTTTTGTATTGAAATTTTTGGGGATTGTTTTTCAACGACGCGAGCATTTTCTGCTGTCGTTTCGAACAGGACTCTCTGTGGCATTCGCAACAACCTCCAATTTTCACATGAGTGCTGTGCACTTTCAATGGAGATGTTGTGCACGGCTCGTGCGAGCTTGTCTGACAGCATCTGAGCAAAGTGGAGTCTGCACGTGTTGAGTCTCCGTGCTTCTGGGGAGAATTTACAAAATGTAGATCCAACAATCACCGTTCCCCGTGTTTGTAATTGTCAGCGTCCGCACAAGCAGTGCAGCGCGATGCAGAAAATTGGACAATGCGTGGACCAATTTGAATGCCGGAATGTGGAATACGAGTGTTCAGGGCACTTTCCCCTCGAACTGAATGTTCGCGCCTGCCATACAGTCTATGGGACTTGTGCAGGACGACCCAACAAGGCTAGAAAATCAACAGTTCCAGCTACAGCCTGTTTGCTTTCTCAATTCACACTCCTTCCTGCTTCAAGAGACTGAGTGACGCAAAAACCAAAAGGAAGAGCACACAATTTGGGACCCCGGTTTATTTGAGGTGTCTTCCCAATGCGACACTTTGTCCACGTGTATTCCCCCCACAATCCCCCAAACCAAAGAGATCCCACCATAAACAACACAACGGTGGAGCTGTGTAAATACGGTGTGATTGCTCGACAAGAATGAACATTTTGTGAAATGTGAATAAATTTTCAATGCCTGTGAAAAATGTTCGCTCATTGCCATGACGCCGGAAAAAAGATTCGTTTTGTGAGCATCACAGTTGCCAACTCTTCCAATTCAGCAGGAAGTTGCCGCAACATCATCAAGCAATTAAAATTGTAAACAAATTTACAAACTTGATCAAGATACAGACACCAGGTCAAATTAAAATGGTTGATCGTACACAAGGTTGCACACCTGCGAACGCCTGGACTCACTCTTTGCTGGAGTGAGAGGGAGAGCGGGATCTGCTCATGAAGCTCGGACGCACGATCGAGTACTGCAAATACAAGACAACACAAAAGTCGGATAACTTCGGTGGGTTCTTATCACACATGCAACATCGAACACCGAAGCTTTCCGGCGGAACTTTGCAAACACCATTTCAAAAGCGGGCTTCAGCTCACTTTCACTGCAGCGCCCTCCGCAAAAGCAGCCTGCATCACCCCTGAAATAATTTTCTGACACCCCCTGTTTTTGCGTGGAAACAACCTGCAAGCTCTTATTCTGCCAGAAAGAGACAAGAAACAAGAAGCAGTGCTCAAGGCAACTGCAGTGCGAAGTCCCTTTCCCTGGCCGTTATTGTTGCCTATTCTTCCTTGACCACCTTATCTTCTGTAGATAGGGGGGGAGGGGGGGTGGGGGCTCTGAGGGTGGG
>JAAUXT010058079.1_pt1 | contig 34571 bp, 19 predicted proteins | sample 7278171 | NCBI WGS metagenome assembly JAAUXT01 (sample SAMN14350112, study PRJNA611818) | marine sediment metagenome | isolation source: surface marine sediment (1.8m) | place: French Polynesia: Moorea | collected 2018-08 | reverse complement strand
TGGTCGAGGTGGATGCCAAGCCGGCGTTATCCTGTGTAACCCCCATGCGCAAACTGGATGGTGCCAGCATCGTCACCATTGAAGGTTTTCCGGCAAGCCTGCGCCAAACACTCGGGCGGGCATTTGTGGCCCAAGGAGCGGTGCAGTGCGGTTTTTGCACACCTGGCTTTTTATCGCGCTCCAAAATACTTTTGGAAAACAACCCCCAACCCAGCCGCCAGGAAATTATTAAAGCCCTTCGATTTAACCTGTGTCGCTGTACCGGTTATATCAAAATTGTCGATGCCATCGAACTGGCGGCCGAGCATTTGCGCAATAATCAGGAGATTCAACTTACCGCTAGCGGCAAGGTGGGCACATCTCAGCCCAAATACGATGCCTATGACAAAGCAGTGGGCCGCAGCGCGTTTATTGATGATATGCGCATTGATGGCATGCTGCATGGGGCCCTCAAATTCAGCGACCATCCCCGGACGCAAGTCCGCCGGATTGACGTTGCCGCAGCAGAAAACATACAGGGTGTCGTGCGGGTTTTTACGGCCAATGATATTCCCGGTGAACGCACCATCGGCGTGATTCACCAGGATTGGCCCGTGATGATTGCAGCCGGTGAGTCTACGCGCTACATCGGAGATGTCCTGGCCGGCGTGGTGGCCCAAGACGAAGATACTGCCCGCCGGGCTGCTGCTGCGATCGATGTGGAATATGATGTCCAAGAGCCGTTGACAGATGTGCATCGTGCTGAAAACAGCCCCGTTAACGTCCATGAGTCCGGCAACCTGCTGAGTGTATCCCATATTCAACGCGGCGATGATATTGATTCGGTTTTTAAGGCATCAGCCCATGTGGTCGAAGCGACTTATCAGACCCAGCGGGTGGAGCACGGCTTTTTGGAAACTGAGGTCGCGATTGCATTGCCCATGGGACGGGACGGGATTGAACTTTATGTTCAAAGCCAGGGTGTATATGAAGACCAGCGGCAGATCGCCCGCATCCTCGGTGTTGCCAGCGATAAGGTCAGCGTTAAACTGGTTCCCACTGGCGGGGGATTTGGCGGCAAAGAAGATTTGACCGTTCAGGGTCATGCGGCTGTTTTCAGTTACCTGCTCAATCAACCGGTCAAGGTCAGCTTAAGCCGCTCAGAATCCATTCGCATGCATCCCAAGCGACATCCCTTTTACATGCAGTACACCCTGGGGTGTGATGAACACGGTAAGCTGACCGGCTTGTCCGCGCGCATTTTAGGAGATACCGGCGCTTATGCATCATTGGGGGGTGAAGTGCTGGAAAGGGCTGCCGGTCACGCCACCGGAGCTTATTACGTTCCGAATGTCGATATTGAATCCAAAGCGGTTTATACCAACAATATCCCCTGCGGCGCCATGCGGGGCTTCGGGGTTAATCAGGTCACCTTTGCCATGGAAGGCTGTATTGAAAAGCTGTGTGTTAAAGGCGGGTTTGACCCCTGGCAGTTCCGGTATGATAATGTGCTTGAAACCGGCAAAGCCACGGCCACCGGGCAGATTCTGGGTGAAGGCGTCGGTTTGAAAGAGACTCTGCTGACGGTCAAAGACGAATTTTACGCGGCCAAAACAGCGGGGCTGGCCTGTGGCATCAAAAACTGCGGCATCGGCAACGGCGTCCTTGAAGAATGTGACGTTAAAATTGAAATTCAACCTGAAAATCGCATCCTATTACAGCACGGCTGGACCGAAATGGGCCAGGGGGTGGATACCGTCGCCCAGCAGATTCTGTGCGAAGAAATCGGAATCGATAATCCGGATTGTGTTGAAGTCAGCGTCAACACCGAGTCCAAAGCACGGGCCGGCATGACTACCGCCAGCCGTGCAACCTTTCAAATGGGACATGCCATCATCAGCGCAGCAAGTGATCTTAAAAAGGATTTAACCTCCAAGAGCCTGGCGCAATTAAAGGGCAAGGTATATACTGGCCGCTGGGTTTGTGATTGGACCACCCCGCTCGATGAACCGGGAGAAGTGCTGACCCATTATTCTTATGGTTATGCCACCCATCTGGTGATCTTGGACGAATCCGGACAGGTGGACCGGGTCATCGCGGCCCATGACGGAGGGAAAATCATCAACCCGATCCTGTTTGAAAGCCAAATTGAAGGGGCGGTCGTCATGGGGCTTGGTTATGCGCTTAGCGAGGAACTGCCCATGGAGGAAGGGCAGCTGAAAATAAAACGTTACGGCAAGCTGGGTCTTCCGCGCATCAAACAGGTACCGCGCATTGAGGTCAAGAAGGTAGAAGTCAAAGATCCGCTGGGCCCTTACGGTGCCAAAGGGATAGGGGAGATTGGCAACATCCCCACGGCCGGTGCTGTTGCCAATGCATTGTTTCGCTATGATGGGGTGCCGCGCTATCAACTTCCGATCAATAAGCGGCAAAAAGTATTATAGGTTCTTTGTTACGTGTAGCATATGATTTGTTTTATCGAGGACGTTTACGAGGACGACGACGAGGACGAAACGTTATATGCTTTATCGTACTCGTCCTCCTACTCGTCCTCGTCCTCGGCTTTTTTGAGGTGTTCTTTGTATCAAACAATCGGCACTTACACCGCTGCATAAAAAAAGTGCCAGACAGCCAGCAACCAGAGGACAGGCGACAGAGTACAGAATGTGATGCTTGCCATCCAAAAAATAGTCATCTGTCTACTGCTAATAACTGCTGAACCATTGAAATAAGATCTCTAAACCTGGAACCTGCACTAACCAATGATAAGGAGAAGGGATGACCCTATACCTGAAGGATGCCACCTATATCGATTGGAAGACCCTGGCGTTTACCGCGACTCATTTGGCGGTTTCCCCCGGTGATGACGGCGGTATCGAGTTTATAGATGCGCTGCCGTCAGCGGATGACTTGGGCGCCGATGATCAGATTTTGGATTGTCGACATCAGCTGGTTACCCGGGCATTTGGTTGCGCTCATCATCATATCTATTCCGCTCTGGCCAGAGGGATGCCGGCACCGGCGAAAATTCCCCAAAATTTTTCGGAAATTCTGCAATATATATGGTGGCACCTGGATAAATCCCTTAACACGGATATGATCGAAGCCAGTGCGCTGGTCTCCGCATTGTATTGCGCCAAAAACGGGGCCACCTTTGTGATTGATCATCATGCCTCGCCTTTTGCCATCGATGATTCGCTGGAAACCATCGCCAGGGCATTTGATCGTATCGGCATTTCCCATTTGCTGTGTTATGAGATATCCGACCGGGACGGGGAGGGATCTAAAGAAAAAGGCCTGCAGGAAACCGATTCCTTTCTAAGCTCTGGACGTCAGGGCCATGTCGGCTTGCATGCCTCTTTTACCGTCGGTGATGATTTGCTCAAACGGGCCATCGATCTGGCCCACAAGCATGATACCGGTCTGCATGTGCATGTTGCCGAGGATGCGGTCGATCAGGATGCCTGTTTAAAACAATACAACAAAAGGGTAGTGGAGCGTTATGCGGACACCGGTGCGCTGGAGCTGTCCAAATCGATATTTTCCCATTGCATCCATTTGAGCGAAAAGGAAAAACAACTGCTGCGCGACTCCGGTATTTACGTCGTGCAGAACACCGAAAGTAACTTGAATAACAATGTGGGCGTTACCAATTACCGGGAGCTGGGCGATAACATCATCCTTGGAACTGATGGCATGCACAGCGATATGCTGCGCAGCGCCAAAGCTGCGTTTTTAACCGGTCAGGCGACCGAAGGCCTGGGTATGGACACGGTTTACAACCGCTTTCGAAAGGTACATGATTATATTCGGGAAAACGGATTTAGCGGCGACGGGGACAATCATCTGGTTATCTTAGATTATGATTCGCCCACGGATATCAATGCCGGAAATTTTTTAGGGCACTTTGTCTATGGGATTGATGCCCGCCACGTGGAGAGCGTAATTGCAGGCGGCAAGCTGATAATCGAAAACAGAAAACTGCTGACGATGGCCGAAGACGAAATCTTGGCCTATTCACGGGAGATGGGCCGCATGCTATGGGCGAAAATGAGTGGTGACAAATAAGCTGTTTTTTTCTCACCGCAAAGACGCAGAGCACGCAGAGAGTTTTTACCTTTTGTCCGATCGGGAGATTGCGATCGGACAAAAACTCAGCTCTATGGGTGTGGAGGTAATTTTCAGCTGCCGCAGGCATGATGGTTTTGATTTGCCGTCATCTCCCGGCAAATCAAAGAATTTAAATCTTTGCGATCTTTGCGCCTCGAGCGCAGCGGGCGGTGATATTATATTGCTAAATGATTGTACGTACATCAAATAAGTAGGGGTTTACATATCATGGTCAAACAAGAACTTTTGAAAAGGATCGAATCCCTGAAGCAAAAAAATGTCAGCGGGATGTATCTGAACGATTTTCTGCTGACCTGGGATAAATCTGAGGATGAAATTGCCGCCACTTTGCAGACAGCGGAAATATTGCGTGCTTTGCGTCAGCAGAATATCTCCAGCCGTTTATTTGACACCGGTCTGGCCATTTCAATTTTCAGAGACCAATCCACCCGGACCCGCTTTAGTTTTGCCAGCGCCTGTAATTTGCTCGGTCTGGCCATTCAGGATCTAGACGAAGAAAAATCACAGGTTGCCCATGGCGAAACCGTGCGGGAAACGGCAAATATGATTTCATTCCTGGCGGAGGTGATTGGTATTCGAGATGACATTTATATCGGCCAGGGCCACACCTATATGAAAGAGGTGGCCCAGGCGGTCAGTCAGGGACACCAAGAGGGCGTGTTGCCGCAGCGGCCGACTTTGGTCAACCTGCAGTGTGATATTGATCATCCCACCCAGACGATGTCCGATGTGCTTCATCTGATCAACACTTTCGGCGGCCCTGAAAATTTGAAAGGCAAAAAAATCGCTATGTCCTGGGCCTACTCGCCTTCCTATGGCAAACCGCTGTCGGTGCCCCAAGGCATTATCGGCCTGATGAGCCGCTTTGGGATGGAAGTTGTGCTGGCCCATCCCGAAGGCTATGACCTGATGACGGATGTGGTAGGCGTTGCGCAATCAAACAGCACACAATTCGGTGGGTCTTTCAGTCAGGTGACGAGCATGGCGGACGCTTTCAAGGATGCCGACATCGTTTATCCGAAAAGCTGGGCGCCCTATAGCGTTATGGAGGAGCGCACGCGCTTGCTGCAGGACGGCGATCGCAAAGGACTGCAAGCGCTTGAAAAACGCTGCCTGGAGATCAACCAGCAACATATCGATTGGGAATGCACCGAGCAGTTGATGAAAACTACCCGGCAGGGCCGGGCGCTTTATATGCACTGTCTGCCGGCTGATATCAGCGGTGTCAGTTGCGAAAGGGGCGAAGTGGCGGCGTCGGTCTTTGAGCGTTACCGGGTGGCGCAGTACACCCAGGCCAGCTATAAACCATATATTATTGCGGCGATGATTTTTCTGAGTAAATTTGAGAAGCCGGCGGAGAAATTATCCGAGCTGGTTCAAAATGTTAAACGAAGGGTTCATAAGTGACTAAGGTGATCTAAAATGCCTAATGAGCCTAAAATAATGGTCTCGCTTCGCTATATCTTTTAAAAAGATAGAATTCCTTAACTTTAGTCACTCCAATTATTGGAGAAATTCCATGAGTGATAAATTCACCTGTTGCCCGATAGGCCGTCTGCTGCAATGGATTCTGGAAGAAGAAAAGCAAGGCCAGATCTTCGGGATTCGTCAAGAGCTTTTCTTTGTGCCCCAACCGGGTGATACCTTTAAAATGCAGCGTTACGGTCAGACGCTGGAGACACCCATCGGGGTGGCTGCAGGCCCGCACACACAGCTTTCACAGAACATCATTAGTGCCTGGCTAACCGGTGCCCGGTATATAGAGCTTAAAACCATCCAGACGCTGGATGAGTTGGAGGTGACCAAACCCTGCATCGATATGACCGATGAGGGCTATAACTGCGAATGGTCCCAGGAACTTAAGCTGGAGCAGTCGTTTGACGAATACCTGAACGCCTGGATTGTTTTGCACATTCTCAAAGATAAATTCGGCTGGGGAGAATCCGGGTCGGCCGGATTTATCTTTAACATGAGCGTCGGCTATAATCTGGAGGGCATCCTCAATGCCAATGTCCAACAGTTTCTGGATAAGATGGCCGACTGTGGTGCCGAGAAAAGCGCCAAAATTGAACAACTGGCAAAGATCTATCCGCGAGTCCGGGATCTAGATATCCCTGACCGACTGACCGATAATATTACCATTTCCACCATGCACGGCTGCCCGCCGGATGAGGTCGAAAAGATCGGTCGCTATTTTGTCGAGGAGCGCAAACTGCACACCACCATCAAGTTGAATCCAACACTGCTGGGGCCCGAAAAGCTACGTCATATCCTGAACGATAAATTGGGCTTTGAAGTCCATGTCCCGAATCTGGCCTTTGAGCATGATCTAAAATATGAGGCCGGTGTTGCATTGATCCAAGCGCTGCGAACCAGCGCTGATAAAATCGGCGTTAAATTTAATCTGAAGTTGACCAATACGCTGGAAACCACCAACGATCATCAGAACCTGCCCGACAGCGAGCAAATGATTTACATGAGCGGTCGCGCGCTGCATCCGATCAGTATCCATCTGGCCGAGCGCCTGCAGGCCGAATTCGACGGTCAGCTGGATATCAGCTTTTCGGCCGGCTGCGATTGCTTCAATGTAAGCGAACTTCTGGCCTGCAATTTGCGCCCGGTAACGGTTTGCTCCGATATCCTAAAGCCCGGCGGATACGGGCGTCTGAGCCAGTATATTGAGGAAATTTCAGCCCGTTTTGAGAAAGCCGGTGCGGATTCGATCAACACCTTTATTACCGCCCGGGCCCAAACTGAGGATTCAACACGGGCATCCTTGATTAATCTTAAAACCTATGCTGCGGCCGTCGTCGCTGATGAGGCCTATCAGAAATCACAGTTTCCCTATGAAAACATTAAGACACCGCGAAAACTGACGGCCTTTGATTGTGTCCAGGCACCGTGTGTCTCCACCTGCCCGGCCAGCCAGGATATTCCCGGTTATATGCACTACACAGCTTCGGCCGACTACCAGAAGGCCCTGGATGTCATTTTGGAAACCAACCCGTTTCCCAACATGCAGGGAATGGTGTGTGATCATTTGTGCCAGTACAAATGCACCCGTATGAATTATGATGGCTCTCTGTTAATCCGGGAGATCAAACGCTTTGTTGCCCAAAAACAGGATCGCACCGGACCGCGCAAACCGACTGCGCCCAATGGGCTCAAAGTTGCCATCATCGGCGCCGGCCCATCCGGGCTGGCCTGTGCATATTTTCTGGCGCTGGACGGTTTTGACGTCGATGTTTACGAAGCCAAGGATAAACCCGGAGGTATGGCAGCTGACGGTATCCCCAGCTTTCGCCTGGATGACGACAGCCTGAAAAAAGACATCGAGGGCATTGTTGCGCTGGGGGTTAAAATTCATTTTGGTTCGACCATAAATTCGCAAAGATTCGAACAACTGAGAAGCACCTATCAATATGTTTACATTGCGGTGGGCGCCCAAAGCGGTTTGAATTTAGGCATTCCCGGTGAAGATGCACCGGGCGTATATGATCAGATCAGTTTTCTAAGGGCGGTTAACCGCAACCAGGCACCGGAGCTGGGCAAAAATGTGGTCGTTATCGGCGGCGGCAATTCGGCCATGGATGCGGCCCGCACCGCCAACCGATTGGTGGGTCCGGAGGGTAAAGTCAGTATTGTTTACCGCCGCACCCGCGAAGAAATGCCGGCGGACCTTGAAGAGGTTCAAGCCGCACTCGCAGAAGGTGTCGAACTGATTGAGCTGACAGCACCGGAATGCCTGCTGGTGGAAGATGGGCGCGTGACATCCAACGTTTGTTTCAAGATGGAACTGGGTCAGACCGATGCCAGCGGCCGGCCGCGGCCAATCAAAATCGAGGGGACTGAATTTGAAATTCAGGTGGACAGTGTGATCTCCGCTATCGGACAGCGGGTCGAGCTGGATTTTTTTCCGGATGAGGATTTGCAACCTGATCCCGACACCTTTGAAACCCAGCTGATCAATGTCTTTGCTGGCGGAGATGCTGTGCGCGGGCCGTCCACCTTAATCAAGGCCATCGCTGACGGCAAGCGGGTCGCTGAGACCATCAGGCAACGGGCAGCCGTCGAATTTGAGCTGCTGGCAGCTTGCAGCGATCGCAAGCCCGATTTGAAAACGCTGCAGATTGCCCAGGCGCGGCGAATGTTCGGCCCTCGGATGCCTGAAACGTCCACCGACAAACGGCATAGCTTTGATTTGGTGATCCAAACCCTGGATGAGGCCGCCGCCAAGCAGGAAGCCAAGCGCTGTTTGCAATGCGATCTGCTGTGTAATATTTGCACCACGGTTTGCCCCAATCGGGCCAATATGGCTTACGCGTTGGATCCGATTGAATTTCATGTTTGCCAGGTCGTGCGCCTTGGCAAAGACATCCGCATCGAAGAATTGGAGAAAGTCAGCATCACCCAGCCGTTTCAGATTATTAACATCGGCGATTTCTGTAACGAATGCGGCAACTGCACCACTTTCTGCCCGACCAGTGGCGCACCGTATAAAGTCAAACCCAAATTTTATTTGACTGCCGACAGTTTTAAAAACGAACAAAACGGCTACACATTTATGGATGGGGTATTGAAAGCCCGAGTGGATGGCAAACTGGAAAGCTTATCCCAGGATGCAGACCGCCTCATTTATGAATCATCGGAGATCAGAGCGCAGCTGAATGGTAAAACGTTTAAGGTTGAAGACGCGACGCTGCTGTCAGATGCAAACACCCCGATTGAGCTGCGCCATGCCGCCCGGATGGCGGTTCTGTATACGGCTTTGAAAGATTTGCCCATATTTGTGTGAATGCAATATGGTCTGATTCTGCCCCGCAGAAATATGCATATATTTTCTTACCACAAAGACACGAAGGTCACAAAGAAACGCTTTAAACAATTTACTTTTCGTGACCTTTGTGGTCTTGATGTCTTTGTGGTTAAAGTGCATTATCGCGCAAAACCGCAAAGCTGGCCAATGGATTTCCGAAGATTAGAAAAATCTTTGCGCCTTAGCGTCTTTGCGTGAGGCTTGTTTTCCGGCCAAGCCGGATCAGGAGATACCATGCAAAATTCGAACAATGCCGTCGATCCCGCCCTGGAAATAGTCTACGGGCTGAATGATAAACCACCGTTGGGGGAAACCCTGTTTGCGGCCCTGCAGCATCTGTTGGCCATCATTGTCGGCATCATGACACCACCGCTGATCATTGCCAATGTGCTGGGGTTTTCTCCGGAAATGAAGGCCTATCTGATCAGTATGGCGCTTTTTGTATCCGGCATTGCCACCTTTATTCAGGTTAAAAAAATTGGACCGGTTGGGTCAGGGCTTTTAAGCATTCAGGGCACCAGTTTTGCGTTTTTAGGCGCCATTATATCCGTCGGCATTGCGGCCAAAAAATCGGGTGCCAGCCAGGAAGAGATTATGTGTATGATTTTAGGGGTCTGTTTTGTGGGATCTTTCATTGAAATGATCTTCAGCCGGTTTATTCCCTTGCTGCGTAAAATTATCACCCCGCTGGTAAGCGGCATTGTGGTTACGCTGATTGGTCTGTCCCTGCTAAAAGTCGGCATCACTGATTTCGGCGGCGGTAAATGGCTGCTGGACAACAAACCTGAATTATTTGCCAGCCCGACCAACATTTTCCTGGGAGCCCTTGTCCTGTGTACCATTATTTTCTTAAATCGAAGCCAGAACAAATTTGTTCGTATGAGCGCGATCGTCGTCGGTTTGGTATTGGGCTACGTTGTGGCCGCCATGCTGGGGAAGGTGAACTTTGCAAGGCTGGCCGGTATGAGCTGGCTGGCGGTCCCGCATCCCTTTAAGTTTGGGTTTTTTCAATTTTCATGGACGGCATTTATTCCAATAGCGCTGTTATACCTGATTACAACCGTGGAATCCATTGGCGATTTGACCGCCACCTCGATGGTATCCAAACAACCTATCAGCGGGGACCGATATTTTAAGACCATTTCGGGCGGCATACTGGGCGATGGGGTCAACTCGGCCTTGGCGGCGCTTTTTAATTCTTTTCCAAACACGACCTTCAGTCAAAACAATGGTGTTATTCAACTCACCGGTGTGGCCAGCCGCAAGGTGGGCTATTTTATTGCCCTTTTGCTGGTCATTGTCGGCATGTTTCCTGTGGTGGGCGGTATATTCAGCATTATTCCCAATTCCGTATTGGGTGGTGCGACCATTATTATGTTTGGCACCGTCGCTGCCGCTGGTATTAAAATCATCGCTTCCAGTGTGATCAACCGCCGCGGTATGCTGATCATGGCCATATCGCTGGGTACCGGTTTGGGAGTTGTCTTCGTTCCCCAGATATTGAGTAAATTCCCGGATATTATTCAAAAGATATTTGGCTCGGCAATTACCACCGGCGGCTTGACGGCCATTTTTTTAAATATCGTATTGCCGCGCGGGGGGGTGATGGATGAGCAAGTTAAAGATGAGCCCGAACCTGCAACGGTATAATAATTTACTTTGGTTATGATCTTTTAAAATTTACCACAGAGAACACAGAGATCACGGAGAAAGAACTAAGTGTATTATCTTTAAGAAAACAGCATCAGAATTTTTCTCTGTGGGCTTTGTGAACTCTGTGGTGAATAATAAGTATTTGATTTCATAGATTACGCCAGGAATATTATAGAAAGAGAGGCGGCAATGGCAATTGGCAAATCTGTTAAACGGGTCGATGCGGTGGCGAAGGTAACCGGCCGAGCTAAGTATACCGACGACTTTTACATGCCCGGCATGTTGGTGGCCAAATATTTACGCAGCACCATGGCTCATGGCCGTGTGAAAAAAATTGATACCCGCAAAGCAAGAGAGCTCCCCGGGGTGGAAGCCGTATTCACGTATGAAGATGTTCCCAAAAGCCTTTATGCCACTGCCGGCCATCCATACTCACTGGATCCGGCCCACAAGGACGTCGAAGACCGCCTGCTGCTCACCGAGCATGTCCGCTACTGGGGTGATGAAATCGCCATCGTGGTGGCCGAAAACAATATTGTTTTGCAAGAGGCACTTAAGCTGATCGAGGTGGAATACGAGACCTATGAGCCCCTGGTCGATCCGCAGACCTCGCTGGCGAAAGGCGCACGCGAGATTCATGCTGGATCCAAGAATGTGATTGGTGAGTCTGAATATACCGTGGGCGGCAAAATCGAAGATGCTCTTAGTCGTGCCGACATTACCCTGGACAACCAATACCGTACACAGATGTGCCAGCACTGCCATATCGAAAATCATATTGCCTATGCTTACATGGATGACCTGGAGCACATCGTTGTGGTGTCATCGACCCAAATTCCACACATTGCCAGAAGAATCGTCGGTGAGGCTTTAGACATACCGTGGGGGCGAATCCGAATTGTTAAACCCTATATCGGTGGCGGATTCGGTGCCAAACAGGATGTCATTCTTGAACCCATGGTGGCTTTTCTAACCTTGAAATTGGATGGACGACCGGTCAAGATCGATCTGTCTCGTGAAGAGTGTATGATCGGCACCCGAACGCGTCACCCCTTTGACATAAAGATGCGCGCCGGCGCCAATCAAGATGGAACCCTGGTGGCGCTGGAAATAGATGCAGTGGCCAATACGGGTGCCTATGCATCTCACGGGCATTCGGTAGCCGGTGCCGCCGGTTCAAAATCCCGCTCGCTTTATCCGCGGGCGGCCATGCACTATCACGCTAAAACCGTCTATACCAATACGCCGACCGCCGGCGCCATGAGGGCCTACGGGGCGCCGCAGGTCATCTTTGCCGTGGAGTGCATCGTTGAAGAGGCGGCCCGTAAAATCGGGATGGATCCGGTGGCCTTTCGAGTGCAAAACGTTGCGCGGCAGGGCGATGCGGATCCGTTAACCGGTGAGCGCTTTGAAAGCTGCGGTCTAATCGAATGCCTCCAAAAGGGCAAAGACCTGATTGACTGGGATAAAAAGCGGGCGGCTTGGCGCAAAAAACAGACCGGGCCGCTGCGGCACGGCCTGGGTGTGGCCTGTTTTAGCTATGCCTCCGGTACCTATCCGGCCTGCCTGGAAATTGCCGGAGCGCGCATCATTCTCAACCAGGATGCCTCTTTGCATATTCAGGTGGGCGCCACCGAAATCGGGCAGGGTCTGGATACGATTGTGGCCCAGATGGCTGCCGAGACGGTAGGTGTGCCATATGCGGTTGTGCATGTGGTCTCCACCCAGGACACGGACGTGGCCCCCTTTGATACCGGCGCTTATGCCTCGCGCCAGGCCTATGTGGCCAGCAACGCCGTGTTCCGGGCGGCGCGAGAGCTAAAAGCCAAAATCCTTGAACACGCCGGCCGGGTAACCGGAATCCTGGGCGGGGAGCTCGACATTCTAAACGGAGATATTGTGGATCGCAAAGACCCCGCACGCAAGGTTATTGCGCTCAAAGAAGTGGCGCTGGACGCTTATTACGACAAGCAGCACGGCGGTCAGTTAACCGCAGATGTCTCTCACAAAACCTGCACCAACGCGCCGACTTTCGGCTGCACCTTTGTTGAAATCGAGGTGGATATACCTTTGTGCAAAGTGGAGATAAAAGAAATTTACAACGTGCATGATTCCGGTGTTATCCTGCACCCCGTGATGGCAAAAGGCCAGGTGCACGGCGGGGTGGCCATGGGCATCGCTGCCGGGCTTTATGAGGAGATGAAGATCGATTCTGAAACCGGCAAGATATACAATAATAATTTTCTGGATTATAAAATACCCACGGTTGTGGATGTGCCGGACATTGGCTGTGAGTTTGTCGAAACCTATGAGCCGTCATCCGGTTACGGCAACAAGGCGTTAGGCGAGCCGCCGATTATTTCACCGCCACCGGCGATTCGCAATGCCATCTATGACGCCACCGGCATTGCCATCAATGAGCTGCCCATGACGCCGCATACGCTGTTTCGGTATTTTAAAAAAGCCGGGTTGATTTGACTATGATATCAACGCCCGCTTCGCTCAAGGCGCAGAGATCGCAGAGAAGGCTCTTTTTCCTTTGTCGTTGAGAGGACGACAAAGGAAAACCACTTAGCAGCTGCGCTGCAAAATAATAAAAACTAGGCTTCTGAGATTTTAGGAAGCTTATCATCACAGCCCGTAGAGCTTGATGATTTTCGCTTTTCGGCGTCTCAGCGAAAAGCGAAAAAATAAAAAAACTCAGCGTCCTCTGCGTCTCTGCGGTGAACAAAATCAAATTCATCCTAAAAAGGAGAGTGAATGTTTAATTTTAAGAGCTATTCCAAGGCCGGCAGTGTTCAAGAGGCGATTCAGCTCTTAGAGCAAAATCCCGCGGCGCATCTGATTGCCGGTGGCACCGATATGCTGGTCAAACTGCACAAGGGCAAAGCGCAGTTTGATCACCTGGTGGATATTCACGATATCGCCGAGCTCAATTATATCACCCAAAACGATGCGGGCGATATCATCATTGGACCTCTGGCGTGCTTTACGCATGTGGCTGAATCCGAGTTGATTTGCAAGCACATACCGGTCTTAGCCGAAGCCGTCCTTACCATCGGCGGGCCTCAGGTTCGAAACATGGCAACCATCGGCGGTAATCTATGCAACGGTGTGCCCAGTGCCGACAGCGCCACACCCCTGATCGCCCTTAATGCCACTGTGACCATTGACGGTGGAAATGGTTCCCGCCAAATGCCTTTGGAATCATTTTTTCTGGGTCCCAGCCAGGTGGCGGTCAAACAACATGAAATACTGACCGCGATTACCATTACCCGGGACAACTATACTGGCTATTTTGGGCATTTTCATAAGTATGCCATGCGGGATGCTATGGATATTTCCACCATCGGCTGTTCAGCGGTTTGCAAGATTAAAGATGGCATCCTACAAGACCTTCGGCTGGCCTTTGGGGTGGCCGCACCTGTTCCCATTCGCTGCAAAGGGACTGAAGATAAAGTTCGGGGCCGGAAGATCACATCGAAACTGTTGGATGATATTGCCACGGCTGTGCCGGCTGATGTTCGCCCGCGGACATCCTGGCGGGCGGCCAAGGAATTCCGGCTGCAAATCATCACCACTCTGGCCCAGCGGGTTGTGGAGCAGGCAGTATTGAAGGCGGGAGGAATCATACAGTGAATCATAAAATTACCCTTACGGTAAACGGTAAGCCAAAAGAAATCAGCGTTGATGTACGACAATCTTTGCTGGAAGTCCTACGGGAACAGATAGGACTGCTGAGCGTCAAGCAGGGATGTGCTGTGGGTGAATGCGGCGCCTGTACGGTTTTAATCGATGATGTGCCCATCGATGCCTGCCTGTATCTGGCGGTTTGGGCCGACGGCAAGTCCATTCGCACGGTGGAGGGCGAAAGCCGCGACGATAAACTATCCCGGGTGCAACAAAGCTTTGTGGATGAAGGTGCGGTGCAGTGTGGCATTTGTACACCCGGATTTGTAATGGCGGCCACATCATTGGTCGAAAAACACAAGCAGCAAAAAGTCAGCCGCTATGAGATCCGGCGCGGTCTGGCCGGCAACCTTTGCCGCTGCACGGGTTATGACACGATCGTAAGCGCCGTGCAAAAATGTCTGGATGATGACGATTAATCGTCAGTTTCCCGCAAATGACTTGCTGCCCAGGAACGCGCTTTACTATTCGAATTTGAGCTCCGCAATAGTCAACTCGATTTGACAATTCTTTCGACCATATTATGTTAAATTAAACTGTTTCTATGCGGATTGACCCTGTCAAACATAAAACCTTAAACCTGGCGTCATTGGCTGCTAAAGATCGCCTTTTATCGGAGGTAAATTATGGCAAAAGTTTCTAAAGAGAAAAGAACCAAAAAAGTCATTGAGGTGTTGAACAAGGCCCGTGCCATGGAGTTGCAAGCGATACATCAGTACATGAACCAACATTATAACCTGGACGACCTCGACTATGGAGAGCTGGCGGCAAAAGTAAAGCTGATTGCCATCGATGAAATGCGACACGCCGAGCATTTTGCCGAGCGGATTAAAGAGCTGGGCGGCGAACCCGTTGCAGGGCATGACGGCAGCGTTAAAAAAGGTCAGGCGGTCGAAGGTATTTTCCCATTTGACGCCAATCTGGAGGATGACACCATTGATGTGTATAATCAGTTCCTTCTGGTTTGTCGCGAAAATGGAGACAGCGTCAGTATGAAGTTATTTGAAGAAATCATTGAGGAAGAGCAGGCCCATTATAATTATTTTGATAGTGTTGACCATCATATCAAAAAACTGGGAGATACGTATCTTGCTAAAATTGCCGGGACACCATCATCCACAGGGCTGGGACCCAGTGGATTTGCTGTATCCGAAGACGGATAATAAAATTAATAATATTAGACAGTTAAAGATTCTGTGCAAAGATCGAGAAATCCTTAGGATGACTCGATCTTTTTTTTGAAATTTTTGAACTTACCAATTACCATCCGCAACTTGTCGTGGCAGCATACCACCATGACCTTCAGAAACGCCATATCTTCTGAAAACGCCCAATTTCCTTAAGATTTTCATCCGTTGACCGATATACTCCTTATACCATTGCGATCCAAATGAGACCACCTCGGGGGAGGGTAATCTGTGACAAACCGAAAGATTTACCGCATTGCACTGAAAGTTGAAGCTTTCCCAGGCATGCCAACCACGGCAGCCAAACTGCTTCCCCTTCTGGACAATGCCGACTCAACCGCATCAGAAATTGAAAGCATCCTAAAATATGATCCGGGATTGACCGCCAACATTTTAAAATTGACCAACTCAGCCTATTTTGGCATCCCTACCCGCATCAGTTCGGTTAAGCAGGCCATCGTTTTGTTGGGTTGGAAGCGACTCTTGCAGGTGGTGACGACCATCTGCATGAGTCCGCTGATGAATAAAACGATCCCCGGATACGATCTTCCCAGAGGAGCCCTCTGGCAGCATTCGGTGGCCGTATCGGTGGCAGCAGAGATTCTGGTTAAAGAGCTGAAAATACCCGACGCCGATGAAGTTTTTACCGCGGCGCTGTTGCATGACGTGGGCAAATTAATTCTGGGCGGGTTTGTCAAAGAAGATCTGCAAAATATCGAAGACATGGTAACCAAAGGCATTGCCTTCGACGTGGCAGAATCCATGGTACTGGGAACCAACCATGCTGAAATCGGCGGCCAGATATTGGATAAATGGTCTTTTCCATCAGATCTGGTCAGTGCGGTTCAGTGGCACCATGATCCGGAATCCTGCGAGGAACATTGCAATCTGAGCGACATTGTGCACGTGGCCAACACCATGGGCATCATGACCGGTTTTGGAAAAATCGATCAGGATCTTGCTTTGGAGCACTTCGGACCGGTAGCGGATCGACTGGGGCTGGCACCTGAAAATCTCGAAAAAATGGCCCAACAAACAGCGACGTATGTCAAGAAACTGATGACCACCTGGAACTAAATCAAGTCAGCTTCAAACTCACTGTGTTCCATGCTGCGAATCACGCTGCCAGTCGGCAGAAGCCAGATAACAAAACCATAGAAATTCCCCCGCCGCGCCGTAGCATTTGCGAAGGTGGATGACCGTTGATCCCTGAACCTTTGAAAAAAAATGGGGCCTGGAAAGTGTTACCAGGCCCCATTGTTTTTTAGGGTTTATATGGGCCGAATTAGAACAATCCGGACACCTGTCCGGTATTGACGTCAACATCCACCCGTCTGAAAGCCGGGTCGGAGCCGGTGCCGGGCATCAGGCTGATGGTGCCGGCGCAGGGGCACAGAAACTTGGCGCCGGAATAAATCAGCACGTCCCGCACGGGCAGCGTCCAGCCTTTGGGCGCACCCTTGAGCGTTGGGTCGTGGCTCAGGCTCAGGTGGGTTTTGACCATCATGGTTGTAAAGTCGGCGTACTTGGGATCGTCCTCGAGCATTTTGGCCTTGGCCTCGGCTTCTGGAGTCCAGGCCACACCGTCGGCACCGTAGACTTCTTTGGCGATGATGTCGACGCGGTCGCGCAGTTTCATCTCCAGCGGATAGAGGAATTTGAAGTCGTTTTCCTCTTCACAGGCTTCGACCACGGCATCGGCAAATTCCAGGGCGCCGTCGCCACCCAGCTCCCAGTGCTTGGACTCAGCACAGCGGGCACCGGCCGCCTCAGCTGCTGCACGCACCACCTTACATTCTTCATCCGTATCGGTGTAGAAGCGGTTGATACAAACCACCGGGTTGATGCCGGCCTTACGGATGGTGTTGATGTGATGCACCATGTTCACGCAGCCTTTTTCAACCATTCCGACGTTTTCTTTGGTGTATTCTTCCGGCATGGCGATGCCCGGCGTCACTTTGGGGCCGCCGCCGTGGCTCTTCAGCGCGCGGATGGTGGTGGTCAATACGGATACATGCGGTTTCAAACCGCTGAAGCGGGATTTGACGTTCCAGAATTTTTCGAAGCCGATATCAGCACCGAAACCCGACTCGGTGACATGGTAGTCGAACAGTTTCAGGCCGACGCGGTCGGCGATAATCGAAGACTGACCGACGGCGATATTGGCGAACGGTCCGGCATGCACCATGCAGGGGTTGTATTCGGCGGTGCACATCATGGTGGGGTTGATGGTGTTGCGCATAAAAGCGGTCATGGCGTTGCCGCATTCCAGATCGCCCGTCGTGATGGGCTTGCCGCTCTTATCGAAGGCCACTGTGATGTTGTTGAGCCGTTCTTTGAGGTCGGCCAGATCGCGGATAATCGACAGAATGGCCATGCACTCAGAGCCCACGGCGATCCCGAACTTGGACTGCATGGTGAATCCGTCGAAGCGGCCCCCGATACCGATAATGATGTTGCGCAGGGCCTGGGCACAGAAGTCGATGATCCAGCCCATCTCCACACGAGTGGGATCGATGTTCAGGCGCGCCATGCGCGTCAAGCGGTCCAGTTGTTCATCGGAGTAGTTGCGCTCATGCTGCATGCGCGCGGTCAAGGCCACCATTGCCAGGTTGTGGGCGTTCATGATGTCGTTGATATCACCGGTCAAACCCAGGGAAAATTCGGTCATCGGAATCAGCAGGGAGTTGCCGCCGCCGGCCGCAGTTCCCTTGACATTCATGGTGGGCCCACCGGAGGGCTGACGCAGCGCGCCGCCCACATTCTTGCCGCGCTTGCCGAGACCTTCCATCAAACCGCAGGAGGTGGTGCTTTTGCCCTCTCCGAGCGGGGTCGGTGTGATGGCGGTCACCTCAATGTATTTGCCGTCCGGCTTGTCTTTGAGCCGGTCGATAATTTTAAGAAAATCGAGTTTCGCCAGTCGGCCCATCGGAAGAATTTCATTCTTCTCAAGACCCAATTTTTCCTGCCATTCTTCCGGTGTCGGCATGTTCTTTTCTGCCGCCTCCGAAATTTGCCAGTCTGCCATCTTTACTGCATCATAAGCCATCTACTTAACCCTCCTTTCCATTTGTTGATTGAGCTATTACAAAGTCGTTTCGGTCCTATAAACAGCCTAATACCGTGGTTATTTAAGACAATATGCGTGTACCATCTGACCAGGCGTTTGGCAAGAGATTTATTAAAGAAGGTTTCAGGTTTCAGGTGTCGGTAAACAGATGACAGAAAACAGAAGTCAGACATACCCCATCTTTTTCCAATCTTTATCCTCTGTCCTCTGTCGTCTGACCTCTGTGAACTGAGACCTTAGCTGTGCAGCTGATTGAGTTGAAAATAGAACCCTTGTCGGGCCATTAATTCTGCATGCGTTCCGGTTTCAACGATACGGCCTCTGTTCATGACGATGATTCGGTCGGCGTGGCGCACGGTTGACAAGCGATGGGCTACTACCAATGCGGTCCTGCCCTTCATCAATTTTTCAAGGGCCTGTTGAATCCATAGCTCAGTTTGCGAATCAATGTAAGAGGTGGCTTCGTCGAATAATATCAGCTGCGGATTTCTGGCAAATGCCCGCGCAATCGATATCAGCTGCCGCTCGCCGCTCGAAAGGGAAATTCCCCCTCCAGAAAGGACGGTGTCCAGTCCGTCAGGTAATCTTTGAATCAGGCGGGTGCAGTTGGCCGCTTCAATGACCTCCTGCATTTGCTCATCGGTTAAGCGATGGGTATTGTCAAATATATTTTCGCGGATGGTGCCGCTAAACAGAAACGGCTCTTGCATCACCAGAGCCATCTTGTGGCGAAACTCAGTTGGATCCAATTCTACGATATCGACATTGTTGATCAGTATACGGCCGGCAGTGGGATCGTAAAACCTGGGAATCAGGTTCACCAGTGATGTTTTACCGGCACCTGTCGGGCCGACCACCGCCACCGTGTCACCAGCTTTAATTTGCAAAGAGATGTTTTTAAGCACTTTTTCATCACTGATATAGCTAAAGGAAACCGCATCCAGTCGCACTTCATGGATGCGATCCAGACCCGCTGCATCCGGCCGAACACGATCTTTTGGCAGGGTGTTTTGCGTGTCCAAGATCAACAATATCCGTTCAGCCGAGGACATCGCATTTTGCAGAATATTATATTTTTCAGCCAGATCCCGAATCGGTCTGAAAAACATTTTGATATAGGATAAAAAAGCTACCAGGGTCCCTAAACTTAGCGATTCTTCCAGCACCCGACCGCCGCCATAGAAAATCACCACGGCGATGGCGATTACCCCCATCAGTTCAATGATGGGCATAAAGATGGCCAGGACATGGATTTGGCGCATACCGGCCATATAATTTTCGTGATTTAGCTGTCTGAACTTTTGGTAGTTTTTTGATTCCTGGACAAACAGCTGAATCACACCAATACCTTCGATGGTTTCTGCAAAACGAGTGTTGATCTCAGCCAATTTGATGCGCAGCGTCCGGAAAACGTCCCGGGCTTTTACGGAAAATACGGCCGAAGCGTAAACCACGATGGGCAGGACCGTAAACGTTGCTAGGGCAAGCTTCCAATTGAGGGCCAGCATAATGGTGGCAATACCGATCAGCAAAAAGATGTCCTTAAACACCAGTGAAATGACCGAGGTAAATAATTCATGCATGTTCTGGACATCATTTGTCAATCGGGTGACCAAACGACCTACCGGATTGCGTGTAAAAAATTCAATCGCCAGGTTTTGTACATGCGTAAAGAGCTTCATCCTTAGATCGTGCATGATCATGTGACCGCAATATTCCATGATCATTTTCTGGCTAAAGTTGAGAATGAAATTAAAAAAGACGATGGCCAGAAAGATGAGCGCCATTTTACCCAGACCGGCCACATCATTTTGACGCAATGCTTTCAGATCGGATTTCTCGAGCTGTCCCAAAGCATCGATCGGAATCAGGGCCGTTTGGCCCTGCAGTTGGAACAAGGCGCTGTATTTTTGAACGATCTCCCTCTGAACGGCATCCGTTAGATCAGCCTTCAAATAGCGGGCGCGGGTCCCGTCGGTCTGCGATGGGGTTGTTCTCATCGGGGCTGCTTGCGGAACGATATAGCGGTCAATGGCGACTTTGGTCACATAAGGCAGTGCCAAATCCAAGGCGGTTATGCCCAATACCAGCAAAATGGAGTAGAGGATGAGGTGCCGGTAAGCCCGCACAAACGGCAACAATCTTCTCATCAGTTTGAGGTCATAGGGTTTGCCCAGCTGTGTTTCCTCAAAATATCCGTAATCAGGATGCATTCAGGTCCTCTTCCAATTCCTGCAAATGAAATGCTCTGGCGTAATATCGATCGGTTGCGACCAAATCCTGGTGGGTGCCCTGCTCGATAATGCGTCCCTGCTCGAGGGCGATGATCTGGTCCGCAAAACGAACGGCGGAAATGCGATGGGATACGATGATGATCGTTTTTTGGCCGATCATTGATTTGAGCGTTTCGATGATGGCTTTTCCGGTAGCCAGATCCACCTGGCTAATGGGGTCATCCAAAATTAATATGCCGGCATCCTGGTTGAATACCCGCGCCAGGGCAATACGTTGTTTTTGACCGCCGGATAGAATCACGCCTTTTTCACCGACCAGTGTGTCATAGTTATTGGGAAATGCCTGGATCGTATCGTAAACGGCAGCTTTCTGGGTCACCTTCTGCAGCCGGGATTCGGACGTCGCCAGATGGTCAAAAGTGATATTTTCCCTGACGGTTCCGGCAAACAAAAAGGGCTCTTGGGGCATGAAGGCGATCTGTGATCTTAAACTGCCAATTTTCAGCGATCGGATGTCATGGCCGTCAATCTGGATGCTGCCGCCGGACACCTCATATCGTCTGGGTATCAGATTCACCAGGGTTGTTTTACCGCTGCCCGGCGGGCCGACAATACCGAGAACGGTTCCGGGCTCAATTATCAGCGATATCCCCGAAAGTGCCGCCGGGCTGTGGTTACCATTCGGTGCATATGAGAAATCAACGCTATCAAAGACAATGCGACCGTCAAACCGATCGAGCTCCTTGGCACCCTTAAGATCCTTTATTTCAGGACGGGTCTTTAGAATTTGATTTAAGCGATCCAGTGAAGCGCGCCCTCTTTGAATCAAGTTGGTTACCCAACCAAGGGCCATCATCGGCCAGGTCAATAGCGCCAAATAGCTGATGAAGGCCACAAAGTCTCCGGGTGTGATGGTCTGAGCGATCGTCTGGCGTCCACCCAGATACAGTACGATGGCCAAACTCAAATTGGTAAACAGCAACATCATCGGAAAAAAGGAACCCACAATTTTGACCAGACCCAGGTTCTCTTTGACATAGTCTCGTGAGACGCTTTCTACCCGGGCGGCTGCTTTTTGCTTATGGTTGTGGGCTTTGATAATGCGAATACCGGCGAAACGTTCTCGAATGACCTCGGTTAAGTCAGCAAAGGTGGCTTGAACACGCTGATAGCGCTGGTGCATTTGTTTGCTGAAAATTTTGGTCGCGATGGTAATCAACGGCATGGGGATCAGGACAAAAAGGGTCAAGGTAACATTGATGTAGAGCATAAATCCAATCGCGGCTGCACCCAATACAACGGCATCATTTAATGCCACCATTCCCATTCCGGTGGCCATTCGGACCTGTTGAATATCATTGGTGGCATGGGCCATTAAATCGCCGGTCTGAGTCTTATCAAAATAAGAGGCAGACAGCGTCTGGATATGGGTAAACAGACGGTTACGCAATCCCTCTTCAACGCGTCGCGATGTTCCCAGCAAACAACGCCGCCACACATAACGAAATATGCCAATCCAAATGGCAATCACGGCCATATAAACCGCATAGCGCATCAGCTGGCCCACGTCGATTTGCAAAACGGTCAGCCCATCTACGGCCCATTTGATAATGCGCGGTATAAACAGCTGCAGCACGTCAACGATAATTAAGCTGAGCAGACCGATGGCGATTTTCCAGCGATTTTCTCTAAAATAAGGCTTGATGAGAGTAATGGTTTTCATGCAGCGTGACGTCAAACGGTTATTTATTATAACAATCTGAAAATAAACAAAATTCTATCTTTCGTTGACTTCGTCGGTGTCGGTTGTTATTGTAAATTTTATGGAATCAGGATGTATTGTTGAATATATTGACCGCCAGAAAATAACGTGCGCCGTGGTTCTTGAAGTCAAGAATCAGCGGCTACGCTTGTTAACCGAAAACAATCGCGAGGTCAACCTTTCCCGCAAACGATTGCTGCACCATGATAAAATGCGTCTCGATCTCACATTGGGCAGAGATCAAATGGTTGAGACCTTGAAGCAAGTTGTTCGCAAACGCGAACAATTGATTGACCATATTGATATCCGTGATCTGTGGGAAGTGCTCAACACAGAGCAGAACTGGATCGATCTGAGGACCATGACCGAATTCTGCTTTCCGGAAAGCGCCTCAGGTGACCATGAAGCAGCGGTGATGCGCGCTTTATTTAATGATCGGCTGTATTTTAAATTTAACCCCGATGGTTTCCGGCCCAACTCCGAAAAACAGGTCGAGCTGCTCGCTGCCCAACGCAAACAGGCCGAGCGAAAACGCAAACTGATTGAAAGCGGGGGCAGCTGGCTTAAGTGGATGTTAAACTCGGACCCATCCAAGGTGCCTTCCTTTGCAGATGCAGATACCCAGGAATTTAGCGACATTTTAAGATCTTATTATCTTTTTGGCAAAGATAGCAATGATTATACAATTGCCAAGGCCATGGCGGCCAAAGCCGGTGTTGAGCGCATCGAGGAGATTTTTCGGGTCCTGGTGAAGCTGGGTGTGTTTGATGAAAATGAAAATATTGAATTGTTGCGCTGCCAGGTATCGGCTGGATTTTCGGAAATGGTGTTGACGCGTGCGGCGCAGATTGTCAGCGCAAACCCGGTGCTTTCCGCTGCACCAGAGCGCAGCGATCTGACCGATATGTCCCTGATGACCATCGATGGCCAGGGAACCCTGGATTTCGATGATGCCATCAGCATTGAAACAACTGCTGATGGATTTCGACTGGGTGTTCACATCGCCGATGTAGGCCATTTTATACCCAAAAAGGATGTGGTTGACCAGGAAGCGCTATCGCGCGGCAGCTCCATTTACATGCCGGATCTTAAGATATCCATGCTGCCGTCGGTTCTAGCGGAAGGTCTTTGCAGCTTGAAAGCCGGCGAGCTGCGCCCGGCCATCAGCATTATGATTGGATTGAGCCCGCAAGCTGAGGTCTTGAACTATGAAATTATACAAAGTTTGATAAAGGTCAAAGATCAGCTGACCTATTTTGATGTTAATAGTGCCGCAGATGAGAGTCAGGATATACGCATTTTGCGCGATATTGCCCAGAGATTTCGCCAAAAAAGACTGGATGATGGGGCTGTTCAAATTACGGTGCCGGAAATCAGCATCTGGGTCAATGAGCACCGGGAAGTTTCTGTAAACCAAGTTAATCGGGAAAGTCCGGGCAGAATGCTGGTTTCAGAGCTAATGATCATGGCCAACTGGTTAATGGCCAATTATTTAAAAGAACGCCAAATACCCGCCATTTTCAGGTCGCAGCGCAAGCCCCGAGAACGCTTATACAAGAAAAATGCCGGTACGCTTTTTCAAAACTGGATGCAGCGCAGACTCCTTAGCCGTTTTGTTTTGGATGCCAAACCGGATACCCATTCGGGTCTGGGACTGGATGCTTATATCACGGCAACCTCGCCCATTCGGAAATATTCGGATTTAACCAATCAGCGCCAGATTAGAGCCGCGTTGGGGCTGGAAACAGCTTATACCGCCGAAGAAATCGCGGATATTATTAAATCCCTTGAGTTGCCCATGAGCCATGTCGGCCGTTTTCAATACACCCGCCATAGATATTGGCTCTTAAAATATCTTGAAAATCAAATCGGGCAAAAAGAAGAGGCCATCGTTTTGCATCGGGCCCGCCGAAATTACCAGATCCTGTTGAACCATTACATGTTGGAGTGCGATTTGCCTATATCGAGCGGCATCGAGTTAAAACCGGAAGATTTGATCCAGGTGACGATTCAGCGGGTTAGTGCTAGGCAAGACATCATCCAAGTGGCCATCGGCTAGTACCTGAAGCTTGCATGAAAATTAATGAGAAGAAAACTAACACGAAAAGAGACCCAGTCGAGCAATTAAAAAATTAATCTAAAATACCGTAATTTTATCAAGGATGGATATCATTTTATCTCATTAATTTTCACCCTTCGGGCGAGCCGGAGGCTTCCATCTGCTGCGTTATCAAAGGCGAAGCATAGTGAACTATAGCTTCGCCCTTAAGTGCCTTGCATATGAAAGCCTCCGACGCGTGCAAACTTCAGGGATCCATTTCCTATTTTTTATTGGGGATGAGCTAACCTTTGATATCAGCGACCTGATGCTTCATGTAACAACTGGCATTTTGAAAATTCTCTCATTCATAGCTACTTAACAGAAATGACGGTGCCGGCGGTGATGGTTTTGAGATCGCCGGGGGTTAGCTTGAACACAGCGTGAGGTGTTCCGGCAGCCGCCCAGATTTCATCGTACTGCAACAGATCTTCGTCAATGAAAATCTTGAGCGGGCGGTCATGGCCGACCGGCGGAACCCCACCAATGGCAAAACCGGTCATCTGGCGAACGTAATCAGGCGTGGCCATTTTGACGGGCTCGGAGACATTGTTCGCGATGGCCTGCTCATTGACCCGGTTGGCGCCACTGGTGGTCACCAAAATGGGCTGATGGGAGTTCTCACCCTCGAATATGAGCGATTTTACGATTTGCCCCACCTCACATCCGACGGCCCGGGCCGCATCCGCCGCGCTTCGCGTAGTGTCTTTCATTTGAACCACTTCACAGCTCAGATTGTGGGCTTTTAACGCCGCCTGCACTTTTTTGGCACTGGATTTTAGTTTTGCGGTCATATATCCTCCATTTTGGGCTGTCCCACCTTGTCATTTAAAGCAACCGCGAGCAAGTATTTATTCGCATATCTCATATACCCGATTGTGTGCGTTTATCAAAGAATATTTATTGCCAACATCAGTCGCTACTGACTTTCAGGTCTAATAGCCACAGCGGACTAAATGCTGTTTTTTGCTGTGTAGACTTTCATGCTAAGTTTTTATCAATTTTATGAATGCCTTTCAATCTCCATTTTTTTTTATATTTTTACTTTTTTATATTAATCAATAATTATAATTATTATAATTAGTTAAAGCAATTTAGACTCACTGCGCATGGGGGTGGCAGCAAATATTTTACTTGACTAAATAATAAATAATAATTATATAGTCATATTATAAATAAATGATATTCAGAAAGGATCTGGGCAATGGGAATCCAGGAAAGGAAAGAAAGAGAAAAGGAGCGGCGGCGACAGCAGATCATGGTTGCCGCTAAAAGGGTTTTCTCAGATAAAGGTTTCAATAAAGCCACCATGGAAGACATTGCTCAGGAAGCGGAACTCAGTCCGGGAACTTTGTATCTTTATTTCAAAAACAAAGAAGAGCTTTATGCTTCGTTATCGCTTCGAATTCTTCAATATCTCTTAATTCGTGTCGAACATGTCAATGAAGAAAAAGACTCCGGGCCGGAACAAAAGTTGAAATCTCTGGTAGATGCCATGTACGATGTCTATGAATTTGATCCGTTGATCATTATCAACATGTTTCACCTGCAATCCAGTGAAACGCTGAAGAACTTATCGCCACAGCTCATGGAAGAAATTAAAATGCTGTCGCGTAAATCCCTCGGTTCGATTGCGCAAATATTCAAAGAAGGTGTAGAAAAGGGCATCTTCATTGACAAGCATCCAGTGGCACTGGCTGACACGTTTTGGGCTTTGTTTTCCGGTGTGGTCTTATGGCTGACCAGTAAAAAAATAATCGATGAAAGAAAAGATTATCTAAAACAAACGCTTGATGTTGGCTTTGAAATATTTCGTCGCGGGCTCAAAAAGTAGACAAAAACTTCCTGGTTGGCCGGTGAGGCCGTCAGGCTCGCAAAAAAGTAATACAGTCTATTTATATGGTTAACCGGCAACGGGCTTACGGGCTCAACCATCAAAACAACTTCGTGATTTCATCCGCTTCAAAACTGGGCCAAGCAACTTGCTTGTTACCCTCATAGGCCTGGATTCCCTGACCACTGTCCATTACTTCACCAATGCAGCTTATCATGACGCCAGCCGCTTCGATGCGCTGCATCAGTTTTTGACTCTCGGTGCTGCGGCAGCAGATTAAAAGACTGCCGGAACCAATCAATCCCAGCGGATGAATATCCAACACATTACATACTTTTTGCGTTTCCGGATAGACGGGGATCTGATCCATGTCGATCCTGATTTTATGCGCCCCTGCCACGCTCAATTCCGACAGCGCTGTCGCCAGCCCCCCTTCGGTTACATCATGCATGGCATCGGTTCCTGGGTTTTGTGCGGCAATTTTAGCTTCAGTCATTACGCTGATCTGATCTAAAAAATGACGGCAATGATCAATTTCGTTGGCAGATACGCCCCGCTTTTTGAGACGGTCACCGAATTCTCTAGCAATAATAGCGGTCCCTTCAACCGCCACTCCCTTGGATAACAGCACGTGGTCCCCTTTTTTCATCTGGCGTTTATCAATCAGATCCTTGCGGGAAACCGTACCCGCCATCATTCCGGCCACGACGGGTCTGACGACAGCGTCTGTAATCTCTGTGTGCCCGCCGCACAGCGTAATGTCCCAATGCTGACAAAAGCGTTTGAGTTCATCGAACACACCTTTAATTTGTGAAGGCGTTGTGCCGCAGGGGAAAAATAGCGTTGTTAAAAACCACCTGGGAGTCGCACCGGAAGTGGCAATGTCATTGGCATTGATTAAGACGGCATATTGTCCGATGGAATCGGTGGCAAAGGTAATGGGATCGGATTTAAGGACCAAGACTTCTTCGGTCTCGATATCAACGGCGGCAATATCTTCGCCAACACCCGGATTGATCAAAACGCTTGGGTCTTCAAAAATAAATTGATCTAGAAAATTTCGTAATAGCGGATTCGGCAATTTGCCCGCCGGAAGCGGGATGCCCATGCGGACCATATCTTTAATTTCGGCAATATTTTCGAACTCAAAGTCGGCGGAGGATGCCTCCGGGCCCGCTTCCTGTCCTGCGCGCATCCATGCAGTTATGGCGCCAATCTGCTGTGCGGCCCGGATCTCGGGAGGATGCGGTGATATGAACAGGACGCTGCCGACCGCTATATTCATCTTTTGTGCGGCACGATGAATCAGGTCCGCATCCGCTTTGTGGCGCATGATTTCAGGCCGGCTGATGATGACATCCATATCATCTTCATTGATAAAAGGACAACTGCGCAATGCCTCCTGAACAGTGTCTAAATCCGAGCGGCTGATAATGCCAAGTTGCAGATCTTTTGCAATAAGATCCTGACTGGATTTCAGCAAAGCAGTCGTGGGTTCAAGGCGCAATAGAACAGCCTTGATATGGATGGGTCGGTTTGTCATGATGCGTGTTTCCATGCCAGAATGCAATTGAAAAGTCAAATCGCATGCGCTTTAGTCACTTTGCAATTTGATACCTGTTTTGACAATAACGAATTTCAGGTTTAAACATATTCTTATCGAGGATGAGCACGACATGGGGCATCTTTGGTTTGCTGTGATCTCGTCCTCGCTATCAAAGTTATCAATGGCCTTCATAGCTGCCAATCTCTGTGAATACCGTCAATTGAGGGTCGGGGCGTTTTGTTATTTAAACCATCCCGCGATAATCAACCGTTGGGTACAAAAACACCCCGGTCCTTTAACAAATTATTTGGGTGACACGATATTGGAATGAAAATATTATTAATATATCCGTATTGTCTCGAGTCACGGCTGAACGACGAGGATATCAGTGTGGTACCCCAGGGGCTCTTTTACATTGCAGCGCTTCTCAAAAAACACGCCTACGATGTGGAGATCTTAAACTGGCATAACACCAGCAACCGTTCCCAAGACATCAAAGCCGAACTGATAAACAAAAACCCGGATGTGATCGGGTTTTCCATCCTGCATGCCAACCGCTGGGGGGGAATCGATATTGCGCGTATTGCCAAACAGGTGAATCCGCAAGTTAAAGTTGTTTTTGGCGGCATTGGCGCCACCTTTTTGTGGGAGCACTTTTTAACCCATTTTCCCGAGGTGGATTTTGTTGTGATCGGTGAAGGCGAATACTCTTTTTTGAACCTGATTCAATGCCTCGATCAAGGCACAGCTTATCAACTTGACCACGTCAAGGGACTGGCCTTTCGCAAGGACGGTCGTGTGCGCCGCAACTCAGATGCCGACCCGATATGCGACCTCGATCAACTTCCCGTACCGGCGCAGCATTTTAGCTATCAACACGTATCGCTGACTCGCGGCTGTGCCGCCAATTGCCATTTTTGCGGCTCGCCCCAATTTTGGGGCCGCCAGGTTCGATTTCATTCGGTGGATTATTTTGTCGAGCAGCTTTCGTTGCTCTACCAGCAAGGGATCCGGTTTTTTTATGTCTCTGATGACACGTTTACAATCAGCACCCGTCGGGTCATTGAGATATGTAAAAAAATCATTCAAACCCAAATGGATGTGCAGTGGGCGGCCATTTCGCGGGTCGATATGATCAATGCCGAAATTCTCTACTGGATGAGAAAAGCCGGCTGTATCCAAATCAGTTACGGGGTGGAGAGCGGTTCTGAAAAAATACGCAAACTACTTGGCAAAACAATAAGCAGCCAGCAGATCCGCCAGGCATTTGAGCTGACGCAAAAGTACGGTATCATGGCGCGCGCATTTTTCATTTATGGCTGCCCCCAGGAAAGCTGGCAAACCATTGAGGAAACGATTGAGCTGATAGATGCCATAAAACCATTGAGCATCATATTTTATATCCTGGATTTATATCCGGGAACAGCCCTTTTTGATGATTACAAAAACCGTAACACGCTTAGCGATGATATCTGGCTGCAACGAATCGAAGATATCATGTATTTTGAAACCGACCCCTCGCTATCAAAGGATCTCATCCTGGAATTTGGCAAAAAGCTCCGAAACCGGTTTTATGAAAAGCTCCCTGAATTTGTCGAGGCTCTGGATCTGGTCGATGACCCGGAATTTTACCCGCAGCATTCGGATTTTTTTTCGCGCTTGGCACTGACGTTTGACAAAGGCGATTATTCCGGTATCGACGCCATCGCTCATAAAGACCAAATTGCCGAAAAACTCTATCGCCGATCTCTGACATACGCCCCCAATGCGCGTGCCTATCTGGGATTGGGCATGCTGTATCAACAGCGCAGAGCCTTCGATGAGTCCATTCAAATTCTACGAGCGGGACTTGAAATTTTCCCACACGAGGAGCAATTGCAGCTTTGCGTGGCGATCAGCTATATGAATGTTGGAGATTATCACCAGGCGCTGGGTTTGCTTTTAAAATTACAGCACCTGAAGGAAGGGGTCTATTTTATCGCCCAATGCTATCAGGCCTTAGATGATGTGACCAAGGCCGAGCTGTATCTTAAAAAATACCAGACACTGTAAAAGATTGACCAGCCATCCAGCAATCGGGCCCCTTTGATTGACCAATTTTCGGATGGCAATACCTGGCTTTTTCACGAGTTGGAGGCTTTCATATGCAAGGCATTTTAGGGGCGAAGCTATAGTGAACTATGCTTCGCCCCTAATAACGCAGTAGATGTAAGCCTCCGGCTCGCCCATCGGGTGAAAATTAATGCGATAAAATGATTTTTATCCGTTTCACCCAACAGATTTTTTATGGTAATAAAATTAATTTCCCTAATATGTTTTCTTTAAATGAAAATTTTACATCGCAGTAATTTTTATGAAAAAGCCAGGTACTAGCTGTCAATCCTGAATTCAATCGGTTTTTCCAGGATCGGCTGAATTTTGAATTGGCCGACAATTTCGGTCTGTTCAGGATCCTCAACCCCCCACCAATTGTGTTTGGCTTTAACCTTGCTGGCAGAGTCTGCGACCTTGATGGCCCAGTTGCCATTGTTGACGATATTGTTTTGCTGAATTTTGGCCTTTGATTTTTCCAGAATAAACCCGCCGGCGCCATTTTCGGTAATCACTGAATTTTCGACGGTCAGCTGGGCTTTACGGGCAGCGATCCCAATTTTGCCGGATGTGCGCACAAGCGTATGGCGAATTTCAGCAGTGCTATGCTCAAGAACGATTCCCCAGACATTATCCTGAAAGCGGCAATTTTGTAATTTAACCGTCGCGTCTGTCACTCTGAGGCCAAATTCGGCATCCGAAATTTGACAGTAATTGATCTGGGTGCCGTTTTTGGTTTTATCTAAAAAAATACCTTTCCAGCCCCCGTCACCCAAGCTGGCGAAACGCACAGGCGCTTCTTTTGTTCCATTGATCCGAAGCTCGCCCTTTACAATCAGACCCAGATCCAGAAACCATATGACCGTTCCGGGCTGGACGGTTAGTTTTGCCCCTGGCAAGACCACCAGCGCGTCTTCTACCAGATAAGGGCTTTTGGCAGCGGTGAGAATGGTGTTTTTGGTGATTTTTGGCGGCAGCACTGTTGGCTCGCCGATTTTGATGGGACCCAGGGTGTCGACCCACTGGCTGCCGGTACCGGTATTGGATCGCAAATATCCGATTATACGCCCGTGGGGCAGGCGATCTTTGCTGCGGATGCGATAGGCACCGATATAAACACCGGGTTCCTTTTCTTTTAGTGGCAGATTTTTAACCAGCGGCGGGATACTCCAACTGGCCTTTTGATTTTTTTCACCGATCATGGCGACTTTGAGTAAATCCCCCGGTCGCAGCAATTTGCCTGCCGCGTTGTGAACCAGCGCAATAATTCTAGGGGGCGGTTCGCTCACCCCTTCGCGGTCTGGAATGGTGGCGACCATCTGCATGCAAAGTTCGGCGGCGGCCTGGAGGTGAGAGGCTTTTTGATGCGTAATGGCGGTTTTGACAATCGTTGCTGCCAATCCGGTCAGACTCAGGGGAACACTGCCATCCTGGATATGAATATTGTGCTCAAGCTCCCAAATGATCTGCTCTGAATCGCAACGCACCATTCTGGCTTTCAAGCCCGCAGAGTTGTCCGAGTACACTAGCGCATAAGTTTTACCCAGGCTGGTCACCTCGCCGAAAATAACCGCATCAACACCCAGCAATTGACCCAGTCGGGCTGCGGCAACGGGATCACCGGATACGACCGCCTGATAAAGCTCATTTCTTCTCAAGTTGTCATCGATGACAAACGGCTCTATATCTAAATAATTCAGTGAACTAAAGAAGTTGTAAAACATTTTACGAACGATACTGCCGGCCTCCGGGTTAGAGGTCTTGTTGACAAAAGGCACAATCGCAACCTTGTGCGGCAATTGATCCTTATCAAGTACGGCCGGTTCAGGGTCAGGCATCAGCATATTTTTGATGGCACAACCGTTGATGCCCGCTGCCAGGCAAATGACGACCAAAAAAGTAAAAGTTTTATGTCTCATGGGATGATCTCATCAAAAGGTTAAGTATAACGGTCACGGCCAAAAGGCTCGACATCCTTTCTGAAAGAACCATTTCACAAACGGTTCAATGCACGAAGGCTTCTATTTTGTGTTTTTCTTTAATTTTTGTTTGCTGCTTTCTGCTGGTTTCTTATGGCACCCTCATACCCGGAAGGATAAATAGGTACCGCAATCAGAATTACCAGGGGGTATCGGAGTCAGATTCGCCTTCTTTTTCCTCAAATAGATATTTCATGATCCGGGAACTCTCGGTACCGGATTCTTCCAGCAGGCGCTGGATTTCTTCACGCTTTTTCTTTTCTTCTTTCTTTGTCAGCTTGCTGCCGCGGGTATTGCTGGCATTGCTGCCTTTTTTAGCAGAAACCATTTTCTGGCGGCAGGCCGTAATTTTGGCTTTGATTTTTTTGGATTCAGGGTCGATGATACTGTAGCGTTCAAAATAAAAAAGGGCTTTGGGCCAGTTTCGTTTTTTGTAATAACCTTCTCCATGCTCGCGGTAATAAGTTTTCATCTGTTGAATGCGCTGAAGCGCCAGTTCGTGCTTGGGATTGGTCGCCAGAATAACCTGGTATACGGAAAAAGCATTTTTATTAACCGGTGTCAGATACCGTTTAGCGATAAAATGGCTCTCGGCTTCTTTTAGCAGCTGGGCCATATTGTGTTTTTGATGGTTTTTTTGCTGATACGCCAGCCAGATCCGGCGAATGGCTTTTTGGGCCTCTTCAAAGTATATACTGTCTTCACGAATAGAGGCGTATTCTCTCAAGGCAGATTGATGCTGGTTATTTGATTCCAGCTGTTCCCCTAAAGTTAAACGGTAATAATCCAAACGATCCCAGAGCGTTTCGGCCTCTTGTCCGTGTCCATATTTGGCCAGATACGCTTTTAAAAATTCCTTGGCAGCATCCACGTCTCCCTTTTCTGCCTTTTGCTGAGTGATGGCCAGAGTGATCTGGGCCAGCATATCTTTTGCCATTTGCGCATTTTCAGGCGAAAGATCGGTGAGCAGCAGCTGTTTGATGGCATCCCTAGCGGGCAAAAATTCACCCAATTCAATCTGATCGGCAACCGCGGTCAATTTTTGTTGCGCCTTCCAGGGCATATAAGCGTGCATGTAGAGCAAGTACCCTGAAAAAGTGAGAATCAACATCGCTGCCAGCCACAGCCCTCGGCCGGATTTTTTCTCGGGAAGCACAATTTTTTGGGTTGTTTGACGGGCGTCGGTTGCTTGATCAGAAATAAAGGTAATTGAAAACGTGCCCATTCTGAGCTGATCTCCCGAATAAAGGCGTTGTTCTGAAATCGTCTGGTCATTCAGAAAAAGGGGATTGGTGGTGCTGATATTGCGGGCAACAAAACCATCGTCCTGCTTTTCAATTACGCAGTGTTTTCGAGAAATGGACGGGTGCATCAATTTCAAGGTGGCTTCGTTGGATCTTCCAATAATCAATTTGTCCAATTTTAAGGGAATAATTTTGCTTTTACCGGAAGCGGTGGTGCATACCAGTCGCGGCCCCAGTGATTCATCACTGGGGGTATCCAGCACCATGGTCTTATCGTCCATGGGGGTGGGTTTGGATATCGGATGTGCGGTATCTGTCATCTGAATGACAAAAGTGGATTTTCCCAGTGCCAATTCGTCCCCATTATTTAAAAATTGACCCTCGGTGGGGTGCCCATTGACGGTTATCTCACTGCGTCCCAGGTTTTTGATGAAATAGCGATTCTCTTTGTGGCCGACCTGGGCCTGAACGTCTGCAACCTGGGGATCACCGATGACAATCTCACAGTGATCTGACTTTCCAATACGGAAACTTTTCTTTTGAGTTTCGTGAACCTTTTGAGGATTCGATTTTTGAATTAATTTAAACATTAACCACTCAGCTTTTTGGTATTCTGATCAAAACGGACCGTATCCTGCAGAGATGATAAAGAATTAGTACACTCCAGGTATATGGTTTTTATCGGCATTTTTCAGAAAGGCTTTAATTGAATAACCGCTTTTTTTTGGCTTGATTTGAATTATTGGATCGCGGTCAGAAAAAGCGGTGGGGCTGGCTGGTAGGACGCTATTTTGTCACAAAATCTGACAATATTTGTCATTTTGAGGGTGCGATAAACAGGGCGCACTATTATAAGTTGCTAAAATTAATATTCTATTTGAATTTAAAGCCTTGGGCCTGTTTATTGCACGCTTTTAAAGGCGAACGCTGCCATATGAGCGTTTCATTAAAATTCGTTGATGAAAAAGCCAAAACCCGAGTAATCGGGTGACGGAAAGCCACGGGTCCGCTTCGGCGGATCGCCGGGTTGCCAAAGCATGTCTGCAAAGCTGGTTACCGGAATAATGGTGGCGCAGCTTTTTTTTTGGCAAAACCCCAAAGCTAATTTGGCAATGGCCAGGACCTTTCTCAGCGAAATTGATCCTGGACATAACTCTGCTGAGGTTCGGTTGTGCAACTGAATAAATTGCAGCAACCATTAAACAGGGGGCTTTGCAATGTTCACATTCGTTGATTGCAAAATTTGGGTTCGGCACT
>JAAUXT010075300.1_pt1 | contig 34600 bp, 36 predicted proteins | sample 7278171 | NCBI WGS metagenome assembly JAAUXT01 (sample SAMN14350112, study PRJNA611818) | marine sediment metagenome | isolation source: surface marine sediment (1.8m) | place: French Polynesia: Moorea | collected 2018-08 | reverse complement strand
TGAAAATCGAAGTCCCGATGCAGCTGTAAAGGTTTCTGGCATAATCCACTGCTGCTGAGAGCTGAGCGAATTCCCGTGCTCTGATTTAGGTGAGTGGACCCACTGCGTAAATGCTAGGTCAGGATGTTAAACTTTAGTCGACAATTTAGAGCTCAGTAATTTGGCGCGCGACTGTGTGCACAGGCACGAGAACGAATCCATTGGTGTGGGAACCAATGTAGTGATATCACAAACAATCAGTTGGGTATCTCAGGTGAGACTGACGCAGTGGCGCAAATCTCTATGTTTATTGTATGTACAGTGCTGCCACCTGTCAAGCGGTGGTTTAAATTCACAGCTGGTGTGTCACACACCACACAGGAATTAAACCATGTACCAAGGTACCGAATGAGGCCAAGCAAACACACAATGTATGCAGGCCGAAATCAGTTCAGTCGAGCACTGGTACTGTTTGGGGACGAGTCAAGTTTCAGTGTCGCTCACTTGAACATCAGGAACTAACCCAACAACAGTTGGAAGTTCTAACATCGGCCTTGAACAAAGAAGCAGGGGAAATCCTTTGCACATCCAATCCAATCCTTCTTGCAAAGCAATAAGCATGGCGAAATATTCCGGACGCTTAAATGACTGACTTTTCTTCTCGCCCGTTGCAGCCGACGCCGCGTCGACCCGGAAGCGTCGCGGGAACCAGTCGGACGCCGCCGCCCAAGAGAAGACGCAGCGCCGCGTCACGTTCGACGTGAGCGCGGGAGATCGCGTCGAGACGGACACGAAGGACGTGCAGAAGAGCGTCACGTTCAGTCCGGACGGAACGCTCATCGCGACCGGCGGCAGCGACGGTCACCTGCGCGTCTGGAAGGTGCGTGCGTGTGTGTGTGTGCGTGTACCGGCTGCGTGTTCAAGGGTGTTTGGGTTCGGACGGCGAACGCGACGTGCATTTCCCCGTGTGTGTGTGTGTGTGTGTGTGTGTGTGTGTGTGTGTGTGTGTGTGTGTGCGTGTGTGTGTATGTATGTGTGTGTATTTTGTATGATTTGTGTGATTTGAACACCTCTGTCGGCGTGAAACTGTCCGCTCACGATTGAATTGGGGCAGAGTCTTTTTGACACGAAAACACGTGACCCTGCTGCCCAAAATCTGAACAAATTAGACAGAATTTTTTTTTGTTTTAATCAAACAAGTTGGAGTTGGTAGGGGGCAAATGACAAGCTTCACAACAAAAGCTCGCAAACACCAGTTCATATTTTCACCTCTTGACACTCACGGTGTGGATATTAGAGACTGCTGCGTACGAAGCCTTTTGAAAACCTGCTGAATTGATACGTAACAACGTTTCCTTCAAAGACAGTGCTTGGGACTTTTCTGCCAAATTGTGGTGATTACACAGTTGCAGGGCGCAACCGATTTGAGCCTCACACGCAAGGCGAAGTCAAAAACACAAACCACTGAACCTGGACGGCGCACTGTGCATCAGCGATAATTGTACGAATCACGGCACATTAAATATTGTTCATTTCTTTGTGTTGGCGTTAATTCAGGTGTAGGTGGCAGCGACATGTAATTCGACGGGCGGCTCGGACGTCTGCTTTGTGTGGCGCTGACACATCTCGTGCTCAGGTGAGGAACACACTTCACAGGTGAGGTGCACCGAGGACAAAGCATAGGAAAGCGCTTTCACAACAATTTTCACATTTGGCATCATCGTCTTGTATTTCTCTTCAAAACTCCCAAAAGATTTTGTTTCAGATTGAGAAACAGATTTTTTGTGGCAGTGAAATGATGTTTTCGGGAACAAATCACGTTCACTGTTTGTCCTCGAATTGGAAGTTGTGTTTTGCACCAACCTGCAGCGAAATATTAAAGTACAGATTGAGAAAAGAAAAGCGTTGCTACCAACTGAGTTCGGTGGCACGGTTTCCCATTTCGGCCGAACAAACACGACATTGGCGAAGCACGAACATTTCTTTTTTGTTTGAGAACACAGCTCCTGGAAGATCATAACAAGTGGCTTTTTCTCAACATACGAGGCACGCTTTCTATATTCCCGATCTCAATCTCAATATCTCAATCAATGTCTCGGATGTAGTTCTTCAGAGCTCTCATTCCATTGCTTTTCTTTGCAATTTTGAGCAATTTTTTCACAGATTTTTGTTGATCATGTGTTGCACAATGAGAATGCAAGGAGATTAGTGATTCAGTGTTAGTGAAAATTTTGAGTTTTGTCTTGCCATATCAATCAAAAAGTGCACTGTATCTGCGCAACAAAGTTGTCGCAAAATGAGCCATCTGTCAGACTTGCTCGGTACAAAATAAAATTCTCAACAAAGTCATCAATGGCTGTGTGAAGACCACTGGTTCAAATTTGCTTGATATTCATCGCTGCCTTCAGAAATAGCAAATTCTTTATTCCAGGCAGTGCAATCAACAAGTATCGGGTGACAAGATCTCAACAGTTTCGGCCCATATGGCAATTTGTATTGGCATGGAGATCCATTCAATACCCAACTTTTATTATCAAACCTCGAGTGGGACTCATCAACTTTTGCCCTCGCTGTTTTCATTCGCAGCCTGTTGGAAAATTGAACAATATCTTTGGGGAACAAACCATGTGCAGATGTTCACGCGAGAAATCACTCAATGCCAACTGAAAGGAAAACGAAACAAAAGTCACTGAATTTATAATGCGTTGAACCGTGACATCAGGGGCACTGATTACTATTTGAACGAACAATATTTGCAATCCATAAAGTTGGTGACACACAAGTGGGAGAGGACTGGGGATATTTATGACTTTCAGTTCAATGCATGTATCTTCCAGTGTCACTTTCAGGCTCAACGCAGATTGGCCTCGCGTGCCGCAACCAGACGTAATCCCAGTGAAACTCGTCGGGGGGGGACGTTTGGTGTTTTTACTCCGTGTGATGAGGGTGCAGGAAAGCTGAGGTTTGCTGCTCATCTGATGCCACTGTCGACGATCCGAAGTGCTTTTCGAACCAGGGTTCATGGGAGTCGCGCCAATGAAGCTGACGAACATTTATCGCCCTGGCTCGCAGTGTCGGCTGGAAAACGACCCGCTCTGGGCGACTGATAATCTAATCGGACTCCTTTGTCCACGCAGTTTATTACTACGAGCGGAGCGTGATAAGCGCGTCGCAATAATCCTGGTCGCATGCCTGCGTTGACTTCCTGTTGCAGGTCACAACCGAACAGACACACCCGACGTGCTGGAAAACCTTCACTCGCTGTTCACTCGGCGCATTTGATCTTTATCATAATTCCTCTAATTGCTCAGACTAAGCACCGTCGAGCTCATATGTTGTCAAGGTACGGTGGTCTTCACAGATAAACGTACCGAAGACGAAGAAGTAAATCAAACATGAGCAGGTTGAAATCAAAGGCGAAAACAGCGAACATGCACTCAGTACTCGCTTGCGACGCACCAGATTAACTCAGCGCTCCTTTGATTTGTGGAAATCTTGTGGCTTCAAATGATAAATCCGAATCAGTTCAATTTCCATGTTATGCAGTCTTGTCCTGATTTTCCCTGAAGTTGCCGCAGCAGCGACTTTTTCCTGTTCTCATGGTTGCAAAGCCAGGTGGTCAAACCACTCGAAAATTTAATGGAATTTTCAATTATTCCGTTCGCCTTGGAACAGCGTGAGTTTGCGGGCCAATAAGTCATTCCTTTGGAATCCAAAGACTTTTGTAGGAACATCAAGGCGTGAAATGACAAGGCATGTCAACCGTGACCCGTGACGCGCAGAAAGAAGGGAGCGGGCAAATGTCAGCCCAGCCCGACCATAGCGATGCTAATGAGTGTATAGTCGTCCATTGTGCCGCAACCAAAATGGTTTTGCATGGAGATAAATTACCCGTGGCAAAAGCCAGCGTGAAAAGTACCTTTCACCAAGGTACTTCAATCCAGTACAATGACAGAAGCTAGATTTTCGACACCGAAATGAATGGCCTTCTCCTTGCAATGTAACTAGAAAATGAAATACAACCTTCTTCAAAAATAAAATCCCCAAAGCAAAGACGAAGAAAGAATGGGCTTTCACTGTGGCAAATGAGGGAGGCTTCAGAATCTGTCAGGGCATAGAAATGCCAGAGTTTTTCAAAATAGTAAATGAAACTGGTGGTTGAAGAGTGTCACAAAGAAGCCAACTCTGAATTCAGTTGCAAGTCAAGACGAAAATTCATCAGTTTGATATGTGGCCTGACCACTGAAATTTGTCGCCAGTCATGATTGCGGCTCTGTACTTTGTTTGATTCGGTTTTATGGCCTCTTTATCATTGCCTGTTCCTGACAGCCAAATATACGGCGGGGGAGGAGACCCTGCGCTCGTGTCCCCGATCATAGGCTCAAACTTGTATCAGAGGTATTCAATATTTGGTGTGTGCAACTGGAGGCGAAGTCATTTTGTACGTGGATCACTCACCGTGGCACAAACTCTGCCTTCGAGCGCTCCTCAAGTCACTCTCTTACGAACACACACCACCAGAAAGGAACACGATACGACAGACGAGGCACCGAGGCAAGTGAGTTGAGAAGCTGCGAGAACTACAGGATGTTCACGTCCGTCTCCAAGGTTCTGGAGTCGCTGCACGACCAGGGAGACGCGCCTGAGGTGAGTGAGCGTTTCTTCTCTTCTTCCGTCACCGACCCGCGCGTCTCAACCCGCCGCTGAGAGCCGCACGAATCTGGATATTCGCGCAGATTCTTCTGTTGTTCTGCTTCAAGCTCTTTTGTTCTGATTCTCCGCCTGGCTACAGCAGCGCAAGTCTTTGCTGAGTATTTCTTGCTGAGCGGTGCTTGGGCACTCAGAGAGCGACAAACTTCATTGTCACTGTCTCGTTAAATTTGCCTGTGACCAAAGCAGAACAGATTTTCCAAAGCTCAGCAAATGAGTCTGTTTGTGTGCAGAGGCCTCAAGTTTCATCCGCATCCACAATCCCATGCACAGACACAAGAGGTACTGTGAGCCAAAGTAAACTTGGTCTTTTGCTCGAGAAACTGATATATGTATAAATTCTGTGAGGGCAAATGCATTATAGGGTTGGTCTATTGTGAGCAATATTTACAGGAAAATAGAGAGAGACGGCCTGACCGACGTTCGTTACTAAATCGAGTAAATCCGGGCGAGTGTTGAGCTCTTCGGGGTAATTTGAATTGGACCTAGAGAGTGGTCATGAAACCAGCGTGAGGACCCAAAAACAAAGTTTTTATCACGTAGGATTCCAAACTGACAAGAAACAACCACAAAACGCCGCTCATTTCAACTGCTCAGAGCACATCTTGGTTGTGTCCAGGAAAACCTAACTTGTGGAAAGAACCAATGAAGATCTCGAGTATCGGGCCAAAATTTCCAACCCCAACTCCAACACGGACGGGGTTCCAGGGACTTTGGGTCAGGAAGATTTCAAATCAAACTTGGACTTTGACCTGGACATCGTACGAGACACGCCGCTTACACACAGGGACACAAGGACCAATCCATCCAGTTCTCTACACAAGGCACAAAAAAATTGTTTATGGAACTAAACCTGCAAAACTGCATTTCATGGCACTGGTCAGAACACCAAAAAGAAAACAGCAAGTCAATGTATGGGAGCCAAAGGTGTGTGTCAACCTGCGGCACAGGTAAAGATCTGAGTGTGATGCTGAAAACAGCGTCACTCGACGCTTTTTACCGGTTTGTGCGAACATGGCTTGAGTCCCTGAGAAATAGCTTTCAAAGCCCTCTCCTTTACGTCGTCAGGTGGACAACATTTCTCACTGTTCTTACTTGATTTGGGTGAGCACTATCTCAGTGCGGACTCAGTGCGTCGCGCATCCCGACAAACTCTCGTATGAACGAGATCAGAATTTTGTGTTCCATTTGCAAAAAGTTGTCAGACGGTGTCTTGATTTGTTTTTCTTTGGCACTAGTGAATACGGCCGTAAGTTTGAGCAATGTCTGCATGAGATATCCTGCTTTTCTACCATCCTGCTGTGACGTCGGGGCCTCCGCAAACTTCAAGAGACATAAGCCAAAGGCCTTAATTGATTTGGACAAAGGAAACTTGCTAATTATCCCATTTTGTGAAAGGCGACACAAAAGATTTGGGTCTCATAATTTTCCTTCCTTCTCATCTGTCAGGCCAAACTGTTTCCTTTAGAGCTTTTGTCAATGTTTGTCAAATACCTTCCTTCCCCCAAGGCCTTCCCAATACGGTACTGTTTGCCTTTGAGTTGGGTGGAAATTAAAAACAAATTAATTTTCGGTGTTCGGTACCTCATTGTTGGGGTCTGGCTTTGCAGCGCGTTAAGTCAGGCAGAAGAGATGTGCATCAACAGCCCCGTCTTCCACCCGTCTCCGTCCATTCCCAATGTTGAGCGTCGTTAGCGCTTCCGCTCCAAGGCACATTCACAATTTTCACGTACAAGGCACTGAGAATTGATTCGATACGTCCCATCTTGTATTGGTCCTAAAAATTCGGAAAGGCAATCAAACCACAATGCAGACTGTGGCTCGCTGCAACCAGTATCAAGAAAATCCGCTTTGGGAGGAATTTATTGGTTTAATTTTGTGGATATCAAAGACCGCAGATGAGACCGAAAAATTCACGTGTCCCGTTGATAACACAGACCTTTGCGACGTGGTTCGTACAGGTGGCCGCCTTTCATCCGTCGAGTTGCCTTTGTGACCTGCCGACAATACTTTATGAAGGAATATTGATACATTGTCAAATCCTAATGCTTCTTCCACACAGAGTCAAGAAAAGCGACTTTGACTTCAGAGGCATACCTGTCCGACACAAAATGCAAACATGGAAACCCCCACTGGATGTAAACATAATCGCTTGATCCGTGCAGTGGCGCTGTGGATTGTGGATATCAGTGAGCAAGAATTTAAGCTTGAGGAAGGGTAAAAACACTCGTTTTCCAGGAACTGGAAAAAGCGCCGAAGTTTCCATATGTTCTCGTTTGAAAAAGGGAACACATTCATGCAAAAGGAATTGTAGCTCATGTTGCTCAGGAAAACGTTCTGGTCTGGCATTGTTTTTTGGGCTCTTCTGAGTTAAAAAAGAAAACAGTGTGCTTCATTTTTCTTCTGTACTGCCAGATTGCATTAGGAAAAAACGCTGACATAAAGAAAATGTTGACATGGAAGATTCGTCGTGGAGTCTTGTGCAGACAGAGGACAGCAACTTTTAACGTACAGTCTGGTCTCTCACGAGTCCAGTGAGCTTGATCTGAAATGAAGAACCTGCTTTGTTTCATTGGGGTTTCGAAAGACACGGGGGTGTTATCGCGTGTTTCGACCACGCGGATTTTCTCGTAGCCTGATATGAATTTGAATGTTATTCTTTATATTAAGACCAGCACTTCATTGACAAAACAACAAGTACGTGAAGTATCTACTTATTCAGAAGAGCTTACTCTCAAACGTTTGCCGCAATCACTTGAAATTTAGCTGGCAACTGCTCCATTTTATTGTGAACCTCACACCCTTCCAATCTTCAGAAGTTTCTCCCACTCCGCAAAGATACTAAAAGTCACCGTCAGGCCAAGAAGGTCAGTTTTGAAGCACCACATGCACTCACTTGAGGAGAGGACTTCAGAAATATCTCTGTGCGAATCTCTAGCTTTTCAACCAAAAATTGAAAGTTTTCACCGGCAGGTCAACATGTACCTCGGAAGCAACAGCGCCACAATTTGAGCTTGAGCTTCATTCCTCCGCGATCTGACATCCCATCAGGACTCTTTGAGAAACACAGCAATGGCCAGGGCAGGTCGAGACAGGGAATGTGGGATGCGGATGATTTTAATTCAATTTGCCAAATCTGTTCTGGAGTTTACTCAACATACAGACAAATCTTGTCAGAACAAAGGCGCCGTCCAAAGCTTCATGTGCAGGATGCTCCAAGTCGGCGGGTAACTCTTGTCATTGGCTAATCAAGAAGCGGGCAAAGAAAGCAGCATCAGTTGCCTTATTTGGCCAGTCATCCAATGGGCGAGATCTTTGGCTCCGCCCCCTCTGCTAATTGAGTGACGGTTGAGCGCTGCACATCACCACTCATTGGCTGCTGAGTCAGGACTGATATCAAGCCGGGCTTTAAATGTTCTACCTGGCTGACGTTTTTGTCACAATTTGCACCGTGTTATCTCAAACTTCATGAGAATTTCAAAGCTGACAAAACGCTTCGTTCGCAAAGGAGATTCGAAGTAACTGAAGCAGTGTCTGCATGGGTGTTGACATCAACTGGACTGACTTTCAGGTTTTTTGACGGAAAATCGGCCGTCAACAAAAACCAGACCATCTGATTTGCCGAAAGACAGAAACATTTTGCATGTTTGCATTTGTGCAGATGGATACACACCTGGAGATGAATGCAATCAAGACAACGAGCAGCAGCTTCAACGTGAAGGATCTGCTGAACCTGCCGGGCGACAAGGTGTCCGTCGCCGCCGCCGGGGAGCTGCACCACGGCGCGACGCTCGCCAGCCTGCCCGGCGTGCCCGACGTGACGCCGCCGCCGCCCTACTACGACGCCGACAACCCGTACACACGGTGGCTGCAGACCAATGAACACCTCCACTACAGCTGTAAGTACCCACACACAAAACACGCACGCACACACACATACACACTCACACGCACGCACACACGTGAAGATCAAGCGCCTGTCTCACCGCCTGTCTGTTTTGCCAAAAATGCAAGAGTTGCACTCGTTCTGTTCGCACTCGCGCGTACAAAATGCGGGTGAAGGCGTAGGTTACCTGTCGAGGCAATCTTGTTTGTGGTCCAGGTGCTTGTGTTTTCTCTTGTGCACGAATGAAGAAAAACAAACAAAGACCTTTGGCTGGATACCACATTTGCAATATCGTTGGCCTGACAAATTTGCATTGTCAAAAAATTGTTCAACGATTTCATCAGGAAATCTGAACGTCTGAAACTATGAAGCGCCAGTTTGCTCGCCGGACACAGCTCTTCTGGGGTCAACGTCGATTCCGACTGGCACATGACCCACATTGACAAATTGACACAGCTGTGATTCACTCATTGTCAATATTTCCCTGATGGGACAATCTGCTGATCAGCAGAGTCGTTACACAAACCCGATCGTTCATTCATCAGCACCGCGGGAGGCTGGTCGTTGGTGTTCAAATTGACTGAGGTCTGAAATCTGAGTATCTCTTGACGCTCTGCACTAAAGTGGAGAATGGGTAATCTTGATAAGAAATGCGTCATTATGCTTTCACAGCCAGTTGTGTTCATACGTGTGCATAGTCGAAGAGTCGAGCACACAACTGTTTCATCGTTCATTTTGATAACTGATAAGTGTCTCTTCACACATAGTTGTTGTTGCCAATCCTTGTCACCGCTAACAATTCAGAGAAACTTGACTCAATACATCGTACATCAAACATCCTTCTTCATTCGTTCCGTGCTGACCGCAATCAAACTTTCATCTTTTGGAGGTGGTATTTCTTGGAAAAGGAGGACCTCAGTGAAACACAACATGTAAATTTCGTCAAAACTCAGAACCGACATAGTTCTTTGTCAACCAAAAACAAGAACAGAAACTTGTTTGCGGACACATCACTCGAACCTCGACAGTTCACGCAAGGCTTTGAGAAGGCGCGTGAGATGCCACTTTCTTGACAAAGTCCGACACACATTGGACATGTTGGTGCAAAGCCGTCCACATCCACACAGTTCGGACAAAACTTGTTTTCCTTTGCAGCGTTGGGTCACCTGACGAGCGCCACCCCGGCGACGTCTGCGGGCAGCAGCGTCGCGTCGGAGCAGCCGTCGCCGTCGCTGACGTCCGGCCACACGACGCCGCAGCACCAGCCGCTGCCGACCTCGGCCTCGCAGCCGCCGACACAGCACCAGCAGCAGTCCACCCCGGGACTCGAGCCCGCCACCGAATGCGAAACGTCTGTGAAGTCCGAGGACATGTCCGACATGGGCGACGAGTCAGGGATTGAGGAGGAGGAGGAAGACGGAGACGACAAGGACAAGAAGGAAGGGTCCACCGACGGAAACTCGGACAACCCGCCCAAGAAGAAGAAGCGACGAGTGCTTTTCTCCAAGGCGCAGACTTACGAGTTGGAGAGGAGGTTCCGACAGCAGCGGTACCTCTCCGCCCCGGAGAGGGAACACTTGGCGAGTATTATCAGACTCACCCCGACCCAGGTGAAGATCTGGTTCCAGAATCACAGATACAAACTGAAGCGTGCGCGGCAGGAAAAGGGACTCGAGCTGAACCCGCTGCCGTCCCCGCGGCGCGTGGCGGTGCCCGTGTTGGTGCGGGACGGCAAGCCGTGTCAGCCCCTGGGCAGCATGAACAGCATGATGAAATCCCAGGACATGATGGGGCTGCAGAACGGTTACGGAGGGTACGGAAACTCTAGTCTCAACACCGGACTGGGATCCATGAACTCTTGCACGTCTCTCAGCTCCATGATGCCCAGCAATCAAATGCCCATGACGTCGATGGCGTGCATGGCCGGAGGAGTGGGCTCCTCGAGCCTCGGTTCAGCAGGTATGTCCAACATGAACAGTTCTCTGTCCAGCTCCTACAGCTCGGTGGGCTCCAATGTGAACATGAACATGCACATGAACATGAATATGAACAACGTGTTACCCACCTACAGCCATCCCCTAATGCAGCCTCAGACAAGATGGTGGTGAGAGGAAAAGTTTTGCCTTCAATCTCAGTGCGAGGACAAATGTTGGTGCACTCCAGCTCTCCTGTTGACATTGAAGGCAAAAACATAAACTTTCCAGAAACGCAAACAGCTGTTTTCCAGTTGGAGAAGTCTCCACTTCAAATTTGAGGACTGGTCTGTATTTATGTAAATAAGAGTCTGAAGTGAAGGCTGAGAGGACAGTGAGCTGGACTGGAGTGAATCCCACTCTCCGTGAAGAGGCGAGACTCTTGATGCTCGAGTCCAAACACAAACAAAAACAAACGTTTGACAATGGCAAGATTAATTCCAAGAAAAAAAATTTTAAGTTCCTGGGTTTCGCTTCAGGTCACTTTTGTTTTGGAAAAAGAGTTCTCAACTGTGAAATACCACGCCAACAGATTCTGCGCTGTTGTCTTGCGTCAATTAAACAATTTCTCGCTGCTCGCAATTCGAACAAACTTTCATCACTCATACACGCCAAAGTTTTTCCAAAGTTCTGAGTTGACAGTCACCTGCCTGACACCTTGAAAAGATATCAAGTACAACTTCAGAACAACTTGATGCAAAAAGGACAATCTCAGCAGGGCCGTGTTGTGAACGTCACACGAGAGAATAGTGAGTCTCAGTGCAGTAATTTCATCACATCCATTACTTTGTTAATGAAAATGTGTTTTAATTATGAGCGATGAAAGGATTTGCTTCTTCGGTGAAACACAAGTAAGGAAAGCACGATAGCATTTGGTGCGTCCTCATTCTTCATTCATAACTCTTCATCTTTCACGAATTCACAGTTCCTGATGCTTCGGTTCAACATGAAATCAGTGTCTCTCTCGTTGTTCAAACGTTGCTTGTTTTGAAGAAGTACTTGTAGCCGAATGATGTGAGTTATCAATAGAAGCTATTGAATCTTGGCACAAAATCCATTGTATCAATACATAGGTTCTTGTGACGCGGGGAACAAGAATAATGGGAACAGATCAAGTGTTCATGTAAATAATTTGTTTGATATTGATTTGTGTTTATATGTTTATTATTTGACATTTAGGAATGAATAAAAGCTGAAGTATTGATCAACTTGGAAACAGACTTGGAGTGTGAGCTATTGTCTTTGTTGGCACCTGAGACACGTGCTACTTATCGGAACCAAAAGGAGCTTGAAAGCTGTTCGACTCAACACGAGTTGTGCTGACGACGCCTTGAGGTGCGTCCGGTGTGGAATCTCCAGGTCCCTTTCTTGTGCGTCCATTTCATGCAAAAAGTGAGGCAAGCTTTCATGGATCAGAACGTTTGTTTCCAGTGGAAACGGACTTCGTTGGCTTGTCAGAACACAGACTGATGTTTGTACACAGTTGTCAATTTGAGGCTCGTTAGTTCACGAAAAAAAACTTTTTTGGTTGCGCTTGTTTCTTTGGAAACACAATGAGTTAAAATTGAATCAGAAATGTCAACATCATAGTTGAGCAAATTGAAGTCGACAGGACAATAAGCGTCACGACGTGGTGTGGAATTACACGACCGTTTGTCAGTTCTGCGACAGCGACAATAGGGCCGGGGATGCGGCGCGATTCCCTCCCGTCTTTCCGAGAGGCAGTTGAAAGTTTTCCCCTCGCCGTGCAGCAGCGAGCAGCCCAGCAATTTTCCCCGGGAGCCCATCACTTAGTCCCGGACCAGCCCCCGGGGGCAAAACATCGGGCACGTGCAAAATAAAATTCCGCCTGCGGGCCTGTTTTTACGGCCCGATTGTCCATAACGGGAAGCTGAGCTACCTTTGCACGGGTTTTACAAGCATCCTTGATAACACTCAATCAGGCGCTGATGGTCTCCTGCCCTCGAGCCTCCTTGGCACATCGAGACCAATGCACAACAATATGGTCTCACAAGCGACCGGGGCACCCAAGGGCCAAGCATCTCCAACAAAAAGGGCCGTAATTTGTGACCCGATCTATTATAACATCAGCTCAGATTTCCAAACAAATACCGTAATTGATAATTGAGCATTTCCATCCTTCCAAGCATGAATCATTTGCGATAAAGCAGAGGTCCCTGACATGGCTTCCCCCCTAATTTGACCACCGGTTACTAAGTGTTTCTCTTTTTAGCGGGGTGAGAAAACATCGACAAAGACGCTGGAGGTTCCTGCTGTGATAAACAGTTTACTTTGGGGTGGCTGAGTTTTCTTTAGCAGATTGTTGTCAACTTTATTGGCTCTGATGGGTCTCACCATTGTGAAGTGGGCCAGAGAGGCGATATATTCAAGTGTCAAAATTCCTCTGTTTTGAGAACCTCATCTCAGGTGGAAGTGAAAAACTTGAAGCTACCAAAGAAATAGGACTTGACAGGTGGCGAAATGTGACCAAATTTGGAAAGAAATTCTTGGCAAGAAATTTTTTGACGACATGGAAAATGACAGAGAAAGTGCGATGCAAGGAAAGACCTGTGAGCAGACATTCACCGACCAGCTGGGGGAAGCAGGAACAGACAAAGAACCATTATCCCTCGAAGCACATAGCTCTGTTTGATAGAGATCTCATCAATTGCATCGGGGATACAATTTGTTATTTTCCAGACGTAATCTGCTATTATGATAATTGCTTTGCAAGAAAGACAGGAAACAAATATTGAGCAAAGTGCACGTCGGAAGTTGAGTGTCAGAAACGGACTTGTCCTTGAGCTGTTCGCCCCGCAGCGAGGCGCAACATTCTGGGAATCTGATCGGGCTGCGATGCGGCGGCGTCGACAATTACTCGTCCACACTTTACCCCTCAACACCCTGCGGGTCGCGCGTCAAGCCAAAAACTACTGTTTCGTCAAAATTGATTTCGGATTGAGTTGTCGTGGGACTTCAAAGAACCTGTCTTCACCTGGTCCACAGCCTCTGTTTAAGACAGCCTTTTCTTTGACAGATCCACGGAAAGGAAATAGTGACTGAACTGATGAGTGCAGAACAATTAATTTTCGAAGCGTGAGACGTGCGTCGGTGACAGTTTCAAGACCCAGGTTCCCGAGGCAAGCTGAACCTGATCCTTGTGGGACCGCGCGGAAACAACAGGCGGGCAAAATCAATAGGACAATCAAAAACACTGCCATTCTTCATCTCAACGAGCTAAATGTTGGATCACTTTTCACATTAGTTGTTCATTGCGGTCACGGACTGCCGGTGATTGTGCATCTTCGGGTGGGAAAGAGCTGCGGAGGTCTTTACGATGCTGCCGGCTCTGTGGCAGACCAGACAATGCAGCACGAAAACGGTGACTGCATCGTTCGTGATGAGGATGTCATATCGCAGGCTCATTCTCCGCAACTGCAAGTGGTGACACAGGAAAATCGAAAGGCATAACAATGCGCAATATGTTTTTGTTATCTGAATTAGGGTCTAAGTGCCCAGTGGCATTGTACGTTTTCATTGTCTCGTACAATGCGTTGCACAAAACAGAAAGAATTGGTTTTCAGTCACTTTGAGTCAAATGGCGTGAAGTCCAAACTGACACGCTGCAAAAAACCGGGGCGAGAATCAATAAAACTCAGATCTGCGTCCCAAACGGTGGTCAGACACACTGGACTGAATTTTCAAGGTGTGTTTTTTGTACCATCTCTGTTGCATTCCAGAATCAAACGTGTTTTTGGCAGTTTCCCACCAAAAAAATTCAGAGTCTTGCAGACATTTGACAAAGAATGCGTGGTGGGCCTGCCTTCCTGACCAAGGTTGTGACTCTCAGGTGCAAAAAACCCCCATTGACTGACAAGAGACTTTGCAGTCTCCTGGCACTGTGCAACTCTTGCCCAAAACAATGTTGTGCCGCCTTTTACGTACTTGTCAGTGATTTACTTTTCTCAACCCAAAAAAGAGACATTCTGCTCACACTGTGACATATTTTCGCCACAAAAATTCACACACGTGTACAAAAAGATACTGTACACACACCTTCCGAAATATTCCAACGATATTCGAGCGCAATGAAGAAAGATGGCAGCGTGGAATAGAAACTCAAATGAAGCAAACAGGAGCACAACAACGCACCGGTTTTTCATCGCGCCATTGTTGAGAGCCGGTTCTCGCGATCATGTTGGACTTTAGAATCCATTTTAACATCTGAAGCACGCAGCATCGATTTATTGTCCAAAGTGGTTTTTCAACACATGTCACTTGAGGCTTGTGAAGCAGGCAGAGGTCGCAGGAAAACATTTAGATTAGGGTTTCATGGCTCGGATGTTTCTGCAAGGCCTGAGCGACTGATCCGCGGCACTTTGACACGACGATCAATCGGCGCGACTCGTTCCGCGCCTCGCGCCTCCTCCGCCGCGGCTCTCGCTGCATCCACCGCGGCGCCGCGTCCCAACCTCGCCGCAATCTCGGCTCGGCGCTCAAAATTTCCACCAAGCCTTGTTTTCTGTTCAATGTCGTGCTCATGTTCTGACAACAAAATTCTTAGTCAAAAAAAGAACATGGCAACTCACTTGTTCTTCTAGTGTGTGATTTCGGTTTTCACATACGAGGCATGTTTTTTATATTCCCGTTGTTTCGCCGATGGAATGAGGAAGTCTCCGTGGATTTCTGCCAAACTTTAATGTGACTCAGAAAAAATGCCAAACTTGCAAACAGTAACTACAATAACATGCCAACAATGTCAAAACATGGAGTAAAATTCATGCAAAGAGTGGTTGTGCAGAGGCAACTGGTGATCACAGGTTGGGTTAAGGAGTCAGTTGTCCTCATCAGAATCTGTTTCCTCTCCCACCACAAAGTGTTCAATGTCAACAGGAATGTGTGAACCCTCAAAACAATCACCTTTGGCAGTCAGGCACTTCTGCCAATGGATTGTGAGATCAGAGATTGCCTGACATGACTTCGCCAACCTCTGTGTTGTTACCCTGTTTTCAGACCCTGATCTCACCTTCCTGTCCTCAAATTTCAGACAGTTATTCTCACCTGTGCTTGGGGAGGATGATCAGGAAGACATTCCCAAAGTTTGCTCAAAATCTGTGGTGAATTTGCGATTCTATCGGCGAAACAACGGGAAGATAAAAAACATGCCTCGTACCTCGTATTCTACCTGAAGTGCTCACAAGAAAACTTCAGATGTTGATGCTAAAGTGTTGTGCAGCTGTGTGTGGCGCAGTGGCAGCGTTGTTTCGGCGGTGATTGTGCTCAGGATCCAGCGCTGCGTCCACTGCCCGACGAGGCCATTTACATCGCTCCAGCGAATATCAACCCTATCATATTTATCTGCTGTAGCAAAATAGAGCCACTTTGGGAAACTGTATGCAGTCATTGAATTCTCGATGGCAAATTACCATAGCTACTTAAGTGAAATTCCGGTGATATTTCAACGTGCAGCGGCGCTTGGTCAATCAAGCTGCGCCGTCGCCTCGCGTGCGTCCCGCCCGGTTTGCTGAACGCCGCGCAGCCGCAGTATTGAGCTCGTTAAAGCCTTCTGGCGCTATTGCCTTCCTACCGCGGGCTGCAAATGGGAAAAAGTCAAGCCCAATTTAAAGGCTAAACGGTGGGCCATGCAATATTGTGTGGGCTAGGGGATTCGCGGCGTAATCCCTACATCTATAGCTTTTCCTATTTCATTTGCCACTTTATATTAGAGAGGCGCTGATCCTCTCGATTGCGGGGGGTACTTTTCTCTAAAGGAGGGCCCCGACCTCATAAAAATCAGACTAATGAATAGCTCTTTGGCGGTGGTTGAGACTGCTAATACCATCTCCTTTCAGAGAAGTGACAACCTGAAGTAATATGTCAACGTTTATATGATAACTTTCAACACCCGTTTCTCATTTTCCTCACTCAATGTCTGGGCCTCGTCGAAGTTTTGCAGTCAGCGGGGAAAGGGAATGGAGACGGGAAGGGGCAGGGATCTACATCATAATCAAGTTTTATTGTAATAGGGGGAATAAACCACTCCATATTGTGTGTGCCTCAATCGATGCAAACACTTTGAGTTGTGCTGTGATTAAGTGTATACCTTTTCAGCGGGTTTTCATTTGAGTTACGCTTGAGCAGGCCTCTCTGGCTTCATTACCGCCGCCATCCAGTTTCATGAAATTCATCGCCCTATCCAATTCAATAGTGGAAAAGACCCCTCTCTGCCTTTCAGAAAACTCATACGGCGCTCACAGCCATTTATGCAAATGCACCGCTACTCAAATGGGCTTCATTTCCTAGTGTGTTCTTGTAAATTTGTTTGTTGATTGCCAGCTCCAATTTATATCCTTCAAACACGCGCGCGGCTTTATGCAAAGAGAGACCGCTGCAGCCGCGGCCGCGAACGCAGCCAACCACAATGTCGTTAATAAAAATTTACCTCACAAAGGAATAATAAGGCGAGGGTCCCCGGTGGCATTGTGTTGATGCAGTCAGCTCCTGCTGCATGAGGGCCCCCGTGGTGTATTCATGCACAAAATCAATGAAAAAATCTTGAGCCTCAAGAACGCCCTAAATGAAGTTTAAATATTATTCTTTGACTCCTGTCATGGCCACGGTGTGTGCTCGCATTTGCAAGCTCAAATATATCTATCAAATGCTGACGGCAAAACCCGATTACACGCCCGTGTCGTATGATCGGCAATAAGGGCCTTGTTTGACTTGAGGTGAGGTTTCCTGATCAAACATGAATAAAGAGCTCAGTACAGCTTCGTGTGGCCTGCCGAAAGCGATGTTGTTGGTCGGAATTCTCATGACGACACGAGTATCCTTTATCCTTTTCTTGCAGACTTCAGCTGCGTCTCGTAGTCTGAAGAAATGGATCCCGTGCTCTTGGTTCGGAGGACGGTACCTTTGTCCGACGCTGCCTGTGTTGTTCAATTTTCAACGATATCGATTCAGATGCACCTTGTTTGGTCGGGGCCACAACCTTCAATCTCTCCCATCACTGCCGTGGAGAGCGATTCAGAAATGGCTGTGAAATCAATCAATCCGACTTGAATTAGTCTTCCTGGTTGTGAATGTCCCAAACAGAAGTTTGAACATTCATCTTTCAGCGATCAATCTGCCTGGAATAAATTCGTGCCGTGCAGAGACCCGATAATCTGTGTGAGCTGACGGCGACTGGCACGGCATCAACTCTCGAAACACGGGGCTTTGTGGCCAAGAGATCAGGGGGAGACGCGCTGACGTTTCTCTGCAACAGTTGCGTCAATTGAAATGTCGCAAGCTCGGCAGAAAGACTGCAGCAGTTTTTCAGGGGAAAATTTTTTTACGTTCAATCCTTGGGTTTGTACATTCAGCAATTGCAAATCGCACGACACTGTTGCAATCATGTTTTCATTCAATTAATCTTGATGACAGAAAGCGCAAAATTATTCTGGCCCAAATGAAGTCACGAGATTTAATATCTCCAATTCATTTCTTAAACTGAATGATCGATGCCATCGCCTTGTCAACCCTGAGGTAGAAGATCAGAAAAATTGCCTCAATAAAATGGCCACTTGTATAAAATGTGAACAGCATGGGTTCCCGCGGAAAGCCGATCCAATAGAAGCATTTACATTCAGCTTCATTTGACAGATGCTGGAATGAAACGCAATGAGAATTGTGTCTGAATCCGGGGAAGCAGTGAGACACCAACTCGAGCAAACGTGAGTCTGTTCGGCTTTTGGCTTCCCCTTGAAGGCAACAGCATTCGCACAGTTCGCACTGTTGTTCAAATCAACATAATGAAAAAACAATCCACACAGAAAACAGTGGACACTGTGAGGTCCCACCGCAAGGATTGACAGTCTGAATCAAGGAGTGGTGTTCTGTAGTGTCGAAGGTCTCCTTCACCTGCGGATGTGGAGTGGGACAACTCCGTAAGAGTGATCAAGTCGTTCCAAAACTTTTTTCTGTCATTGAAATTGAACAGTCACAGCAACATTGTCACAGGTGGATCATCAACACCAACAACGTCAGGCAGACAGAGAAAAGACAGATAGAAAGAGTGCACAGCGAACAGCCGAAGGGGAAGGCGCAGATCTACATGTATTTGCCAAAGATTTGAACAGTCTACTCGTACAACTGTTCAAACTTTCAGTTCGGCTTCATGGCGCGATGCGTCTTTCACTTCACATCAAAATTCAAACCAAGAGAATGACAAAGGCTGCTGTGCCCTCTATAATAAAGGTCAGGTAATTTTTCAACCTTTCATATGAAATCTGTTTGTCCTCGATGAAACAGAATTCTGTGAAGCACTTGAAAATAAATAATTGCCGCTGCTGCAGATGCTAGGTTGAACAGAATCTGGTCCCAAGAATGTGGCGAGCATCCCATGCCTAATTTAGCCGACATAGGCACAATTAGTGGTTCTTTCATGGCAATCTGGCTGCGTTGTGGGGACAGACTGGTGTGGGCAGGGACGCGGTGGCGATGGATGATGAAAATTAACTGAGTATTCAATAGAAATTAGACGTGATGAATGGAGGGGCGGGAGGCGCGGATATCGTGTCACACCGGCGTTGTTATCGTAACGTCTTTCACAGATTGCCACCAAAACCTGTGCGACGAGTTTTGAATTGACGTTATGATCATATTTGTGCGGTATACGGCAAACACCTTTGTTTTGAGCCGACTGATGTGCAGAAGAGTGATAAAGATTTTCGAGGTGCGCTTGTGTGCCATTATCTGCAAAAACAGGTCCAGGAACTTCAGGAAAGGGCAGCACCCACTTTTGGGAGACAGCTGGCCTCCACAGAGAAGATATGTGATTGGAAGTCTCAGGCCAATGCAACGGGGGTGAGGCTGGGGGGGGGGGGCGTCAGACGCAGACAACAAACACAAAAAGATAATCATCAAACTCATGAGACTGAACCAGAAAAAGAAAACAACCGGAATGTGACGTTTCAACATTCAGATTGTCAAATTCTCTGTTGCTGACACTTGGCAAAGAACTGTGTTCAAGACTCCAAGTGCAGTTTTGCATTCAAGTAAGGCTGAAAGTTTTCAGGAGTTGAAGAAAATTTGATGCCCCTGGTGAATCTGCTGAATGGTCTGAACATTGTGCTGAAATGATTTTTTTTGTCATTTTGGTACCTGGAGTCTAGAAACAATAATTCGCCAGATCCCAAGGGCAGAGAAATGCAAGAAGAATTTACAGCCATTTCTTGCTGTACAATCAAATTCACATTTTGTTTAATTTGTTAATTTTCCCTGTTGCGGTGTTCATAAGCCAACAGAAAAAGTGATCAACGAGAGTATGTTAAATGTTTCCATCTGAAGTGTAGTGTTGCTTTGTTTTCCTTCAAAACACCTTGAGTCTTAGTTTTCATCAGACTCTTGGTCCAGATCAATCAGGGTGTTTGTCAAATAGCTTTGAAGAAGTGATGGATTTTGTTAAACTGACTGGAGGTCTGAAGCCTCTGGCCAACGCGTGTCTCTGGAAAATGTTTCCTGTGTCATTGCGAGTGAGTCCAAAAACCAATAATGCGGTGTTAAATCACCCAATGACCAAGACAAGACCAAAGATAACACAAGTAAACAGGGAAGGTTTACTGCGCAGAGGGACCTCTTCACGGCGGCCGACGAGAGGCTGGGGTCCCATCGTATATTTGGTGGCTGTAAATATTTCAATACAATATTAGTTTTTTTCTTATATCCGTTCAGTGAAATATTGTAGGCCCATCTTGTTGTTTAAACCATAAAAGAATAAAATACATTATTTGGTCGTAAACTTGACGGATTATTAACCCTGTGAGGATGTCTGATTTACACACATCCACTACGGTGCACGCTGCTTGCGCGACCTGAGCATTCACCGATCACTCCTTTCGTTGAAGTTTCAGAAAAGAAACAACAAGAATGGTATTCAGCTTCCCGGCAACGAACATGGGTATGCGAGTTGGACCAGAGACATATTTCACCTCTGGCCCCAAACAAAACAGCGTCGCAACTTTGAGTGAAAGTTTTACCAAAAGGACTGTCCCCTTTTTGATAATGTGAGATAGTTTTATGCCTTTCTGAGTCGGGTTCTTTCATTGCGAGACCCGCCTATCTTTTTCACGGTTGCTCCTGGAGGGGAGTCCTTTGTTATCTGGGCGGATGTGCGAAGGAACAATGCGCCTCAAGGAAGCATTAACACCGAGTTTGTAACTTCCACACAAGGAAGGACAACCTGCAGTAACGTTGCTGTCTGGTTATTGATTGATAAAACTCATATAAATCGATGTAAAAAGGGGAAAAAGAATGTCCACAAAAAGTTTTGGCTTTGCCATGGCAACTCCGAGAAAGAGTAACCGTGCAACACTGCGTTCAAATGTTCAACTGTGTGTTCCCTACAAGTGTTCTTCTGGACACCTTCAACTGTTCGCAACCGGAGTTTCTGCAGACGATCGGCGGCGCTGTTCACACGAACGAGCATCGGAAGCGTCGCCTTCAGCGCAGCCGAGCAGCAGGTAAACTAACACTTGATACCCAAATTTACACATCCACTCCGCCTACAAGAGCCGCCTGATGCTTGAGAAAATTGAATACAAGGTGCTGCTTTGGAACAGTGAAGGGTCTTCGAGTTTGATCCTCCTTAACCGTCAAGTGTGGCACTTCGTCTCGAGACTTCCTTGACTGGTTTGTCAGCTGGGTTCATTTTTTTGCACTTTTTCTTTGCAAGTTTTCAAAAATCAAGTTTCTTTGGAAAAAGCGGCAAAATTGTCGCGATCCGTGCCAACCAAGTGAGTTGTTCAGATTGTTCCCTGTTGAGGATCATCGCAATTGTTCTGCACAGCTCACTTCAAAAAGAACACAACAAGAAACGCAAAACGCAGAACAACAGAAACTCACGCGTAACATCATGTTTTTCCCCGTCTACTCGTTGGACCCAAAGCAGAGTTGCTCAAACCAGAGTCTCTCAAGCCCAAATTTCTTCTTGATCTTTGCTTCCTAGACACATCATCAGTCATCCTGAGTGGATTCTGTTTGAAGAAATCAAACCAGTAAAATTTGGACAAACAAGAGAAGGAAACTACATAAGAACGAACAGAGTACTTACAAACATTGTCAATGTAAGTCTCAGTAAACAAATGTCAGCACTGAGACATATTCATATTGTACAATCATTGCATTGCTGGGGCAAAGTGAAAGATGTGGCGGCTTGCATCCGGACTTGTAGTCAGACACTTTGGGCTTATCAAGTCCTTTCCAATCATGCCTGAAATTCCATGGTGGTATTTTATTGACAGCTTCTGTCACAGACTTCACGCTTTTGATTTTTGTAGAGGTCCTTTGTTTACCCAGTGCAAAACATGGAAGTCCGAGAAAAATTGATTGAAATGGCTTTCGTAATGGGAAAGGCGAAACAAAATATGCACAGGGTGCAGTTTTGGGCCCACTGCGCTTCCAGAACGAGCCAGGCTGCGTCGTCCAAACGTCTCAGCTTTCCGCCAGTACACGCTTCGTTGTCCTGACTTTTTCATTCACTTTTGAAGAGCAGCTTTCTTCGCTCAGGCTGCTTTTCAACGACTGTTCAGCTTGTCTTCACGCACCCAAAAGCGATGACTTGACGCGAGCTTCTGCAAAACGCTGCCTTTCTCGGTCCAACGTCGAGCAAAATTTTTGCTGAGCAGGAATCCGGCGATGGTTTTGTTGCTCCGGTCCGAAGATAAAGTCAGGGAGCAGTGGCGAGTCTCACAACGGATGTACTCGTCCAATGAAGAGGACTCGAGTGATTGCTCACTCGTCATTAATTTTCACTCCTATCAGCCGCGTGTATTTTTAGATTAAGACTTGCTAAAAACTTAGATAAAACTGTCCGTCAAGTGGACGAGTACTTGGTCTCTCAGTGTCAATTAGACACTGAAAGTCTGTGATAGTATCCAATGTCTCCACTTTGCCGTTTATATAACCTTTGTAATTCTCAAGAATTGTGAGCCAAAGATTATTTTTCCACTCACATCAACGCAATCAAACACGTATCAACAGTGAGAGTTCAAATTGATATCGAATTGATTCAACTTGAGTTTGTTTCGTCCCGCGGTATCAGCTCGGCATCGCGCATCAAAAGTAATCAATGTTCTTTTCAAACATGAATGAGTGTTTCACTCGAGTGTATTTGTTTGTAACAATCAGAACATGAACGAAAAAAACTGAAAAATATCGGTGGTTCACGTGGGAATATGTTACACATGTTCAATGGAATCAATCAGCAAAATATTGACACCATTAAATATTTATATCCAAATTAATGTCTGGCTTGGTGTGGTGTAAGGGAGCTGGAGCACCCGAGGGTGCGGTGTGAATCGTGTGGTTCTCTCCGCCCGGCGCTGGACTCACAGCAGTAGCGATCTCCAGGGAAGCTCCTTCGTTGTTGGAATCCTTTACATCTAAGTGAGACACTTATTCATTCTTGACATGTATTTACAGAAGCTCTGATTCGTAGCAAACACCATTTCCAATATTGCTTGCATTTCCATAAGAGGCACAAAGGAATATCAGGCAGCAGTTGGCTGGGCCAATAGTTTTTACAAAACAGAAAGGACAAATCACTCTTTTCACCACAAGGCCCGTTCGCTTGTTCTTCAGTCAGATTGGTTCAATTTCCATGACATTGACATTTCAATGAAAATGGATGTTTGTAGAAGCGGAATTCCACATGTTTTATCCGAGTTAATCAAAACAGAGACACTGCGCCCCGCATCGCATCTATCTCCAGTCGGGATCACGAAAGAAACTCAACCCCACTTGCAAATCAACCCACTCGAACGCAAGATGTTTTCGAGGCCGACACTGCTTCGAGAGATCAAACATCATTCCACTTTTGGGGAAAAATTAGCTCTGTCTGTCGGATGCCGCATGAATTTTCAATTTTATGTTGGAGTCGGGTTGAACGAGTCTCGCCTGTGTCAGATGACTCGAGTGCCGCCTTCACTGGAGAATCACTGGAGAATGATCACGAATGGAGTGAACCAGCGTCAAGATCAACAATCACATCTTATTGGAAATCTTTGTTTTCAGTCTTTTCCTGTTACTCATTCCTGACACGTATTGACAGAGGCTCTGATTCCTCGATTCCTGGCAAACAACAGCTTTCCATATTGCTTTACATTTCCATAACACAAAGTAATCAAAGGGGAATCGGGTGTAATCCGACTGAGGTTTATGTCATGAGATGTAAGGAGTAACTACATTTGGTTCCCCTCAGCTTCAATTTCCAGCCAGCTTCCCCGCCATTGACTCTCAGAGTTTCCTGAGGCTGGAAGTTACAAGCCTCAACCGCCTCAGCCGCCTCAGCGGCACAAGGAGCCGGATTTTGTGGGACGACGAACCTTGTGTCATCAATTAATTGCACGTGGATTTCAAATCTTCAAGACGAAATGATGTCCTTTTGTTCCTTCTCAGTGAAGACGGGGACGATTGAAGTCGAATGGTCACAAGCTGAATCTCCGTCCCGTGTTCAAAATTGAATCTCGCGCGATGTTTCAATTCTGTCTTGAAATGAAGTTGATTTTTATCTGAAAGTGTCAATTAGACACTCGTGCAGTGCCTGATACGTGAAGAGTCTTGAAAAAACCTTTCTGCTCACCTTTATTCTTCTCAAGTGTGTCAATGATGTGACAATGCATTTCTGCGGACTCTCTCCAGGTGGACTTCAGAGCCACTTTCGAAACGTGACATTGCTGAAAGGAAAGAATTTTCATCGTTGGAAAATTTTGACAGTGCAAAAATGAATGTTGTGTGAGGTTTCAACCAACAATATTTTGTATTCAAGAAAAAGACCTCAACTCTGCAACCTCTCTGCAACTGCTCGTGCACAAGAAAAATTCCACTTTCAAACACAACAGAAGTTGTGACATTTTCACCATTGTGACCTGTTCACTTTCACAATTAGATCACGAGGAAAACTCCTGCTCAGCGTACAAGCACTCAAGTCTCTGTTATAAGCTTTCAAGGAGTGGACTCAAGAATCTGTCTGGCATTACAGCAGCCTTTATTGCTGGTCAGGATATTGCCTGTTAAGTGTCCAAAGGGCAATTCCTGCTGCGCGTTATTGGCAAGGTGACTTTTTGGTATTAGGCACTCTCAGTGTCCGATTTTGGTTTGCTTTCGCACAAACCAGCCAAACAAGGCAAGAAAGAAGAAAATGCACGATGCAAAACTTTGTTCAGGATTCATTTGATCAAAGGTCCAGATTTTGAAGTTCTATACAAGTGTTGCAGTGCAACTTCGATCCCATTTCTTGGTGGAGCTTGGTTCACACCAGTCATTCTGTTATGGTTCGGCCAGAATTTTTGCCGAAAACTAAATTTCTCTCCGAAGTCAAAACAACGACAAGTGAAGGAAGAATTTCCCGTTCATGCAGTCACCAAAACTGAGACCTTCTTTCTCATGCACGCAGCCTAAAAGGAACAGCGGAAGGAAGAAAATGCGTTTTCAAATTGGTTCCACGTCTCACATAATGGCTGTTTTATTTTCAATTCTTTGAAATTTGCATGCGAGTGGGGAAACAGTGCCTGGTATCCAACGAGCACAACCTTATCTTTTGAAGCTATGTGTCGTTTGGAAGCAACTCTTTCCGGTAATTTCTCCACAGAATTCTCATTATCAATGAATGAACAAAAGAACAAAAAGGTAACTTTATGACTTCAGAGGCTTACAGGTTCCGCTGCCAAAAACATATGAAAACCATAGATTACCAAAGACGAACTGATGACATCAAAAGCTCGTGGAAGCGGAAAGACGCGTCGGCGAGAAAATGGGGGTTGGAGCGCCGCCTTTGAGAGCCGCTTCTCTACCAGGCTGAGGCATGGAGACCATTGTTCCTGCGCCGTATTAACAGCGCTATCCATACAATGTTTGTCAATCTGTTTCCAAGCTTTGCCGTGGAAAGGGTGGAGGCGTTTCTGGAGTTTCGAGGGTCTGCGGCTGGCGTTGTCATTCTGGTTGTCCCTGGAAACCTCACCTTTCTGTGAAGCGTCCGACAAGCACTTGATGCCTGACCCGCAAGAATTGCTTCTTCGACGAAATTGACTCAATTGCAATGAAAACACAGGATGTGGGACTCAAGATGCCTGCATTTTATGCAAATCGGTCTTGGAGCTCATTTGGGGGCGATTAGAAATATTAATTGCTTGCCACTGGACGCAGTTTATAACTCAAAGAGAAACTGACATAAAATTCAAACGAATTTCCCGCTCAAGAGTCAAGCCACCGCGCGTGTGAGGACAAGAGACACGAAGACCAATCTCCTTCAAACGGTCTCCAAGATGCAATCAGGTCCTTTGGAGGGCAGAAATTGGCAACTCCGCGTGTCTCTCAAATCATCTGTGGATGCTTCAAAAAGAGAGTATTTCACTTGAATCTCAACAGGCAAAATATTTCAGCACAAGAGACTGTGCTTCAGTGTTGAGGAATCCAAAAGGAACAGGCAGTGAAGATTTTCCACGTGTATTCTAGCCAAAAAATTCCATTTTTGCATCAAGTTTCATTTTACCTGCCTCACTTCAAATGTTAAATTGACCCTGCAGATGAACCTTGAATCTAATGCGGTCCAACATGTGTGTTTTGTAAGTCTATGAAAGCAAAGGACCTTAGTCGGGCTGCTTGAATATTCCACTGGTGACTGGATTGCATACTCGTGTACAATGTTTAGCAAAGAGATTAAACCTATTAAATAATTGTCCTTCAATGTTTGTTTCTTTGTGAAGAACTTGAAGAGACTACTTGGAATGTTTTGAGTTGGTTCTTCTTCGAATATGTTACTCTACCAGGCACAAGCCCCATTGGGTGCTGGTGGCCGATGCCCCGAAAGGATCTTGTCAGATGTCGCTTCACTGACAACTTGGATCGTTCCATGTCGTTGGCATTTCTCCCAGTATATACGAGTAGAATCACATTTTCATTTTTTTTTGTTCTTGTCACAAACCAAAAATAGCACGTAAAGGACGTTCATGATTTTTGGTGCGGACTGAGAAAAACAATGGCTGCTTTGGAGAAAGCGGTTCGCTCGCGTCCCATTGAATCTCGAACAAAAAAGCAATCCAGTTTACCTGATCCTTGATTGCCTTCCTGAATAAACAACAATCTGCTTCACAAAGTTTGTCTGTGGACTAACCAGCGCAGGCAAAGTAATACCTCATATTGATAATGCTTTTTACTACCCCGCTTCTTTGTGCGGCGCAGCTTACCTGCGTTCTCTTGTGGGACATAAAGTGTTTGGAGTGACACACAAGTGCAAAGCTCCCATAACGGGCGCAAAGTCACTCGCCACTGGCGGTGAATGGAAAATTAAGTGATGATAGGAGAGATAGATCAATACTCATCCTGGAAGCACACAGGTACTACTAATATTGAAGTGCACTTCTCCAAATTGCTCAAATAAACCTGTTTGAAGAAATAAGCTGAAATGTTGACTTTGAAGGCATTCTGAGTGGGGGAGATAGAACTCATCAAGGCAATTGGCTTTTTTGTGAAATAGGAGGATTACAATCTGTTTTCCTCAAACTGATGGTTCTTTGGGAACAATGCAGGTGCTCCGTGATGTCATTTCAGAGCGCAACCAGATCCTTCAGCCTCAAACAATTGTGGCCCACCGTTTTGCGAAAAAGAGCGATCTTGGTAAGTTCAGGTGATTTGTAAAACGGCTGGCTTTGATAAAGGTGACCGCTTTGAGACTGAAAATCATTTTTAATCCTGTTGTTCGAGCACCGTCCATTGAGTGTGCTGAACCGTCGCAGAGTCTCAGTTGCAAATCATCTCTCCTTCAAGGTTTTACGATGACGAGCTGCGTGCGATGACAGACTGAGATCACCACAGCATCTCTCAAGTGCATTTCCATAAGTACATTCTAAAACCCTGAAATATAAATCACCCGCCACTGAAGAACAGTGAATTCTTTTCAAAAATAGATATTCATGTCCACATACAATGAAAAAGTCTCCCACAAAGATGAAACTCTGACTTGGATAATGAATGAACATTTCTGAAAACAAAGAAACCCTTCAGTTGTGTTTGTAATATTATGACTTGTTCTTATTTGAGTTTCAAGGTTGACTTCCATGCTAAGTTTCAAATGCAGAGGTAACTTGGGTTGAGATGGGTTTGGGCGCAGTGTGGCTGGCGCCACGAAACCAACAAACGACAGTATCGAGGGGAGATGTTGTGTACCTAGAATCCTTCCATTTCCTGCCCAAAGCCCAAAGTCTAGGATACTTACATAGGCAAACACTTTGGTGAAATATGAATTCATTTTTCCGCTTTGTACATGAAAGTTGTGTCAACACTGCGAGGGCTGGGAACCCGTGCATGCGTGGCCAGAGTCTGCGCTTTCGATTTGGTCAACACATCCACAAACAGTTAGCAGGATGTGGAACATGATTGATTATTTCAGGTGTTTGTAGCTTTCAAGAGAAATTTAAGAATCGTTAAAGAAGTGCAACCTGACATTGTTCACACAACCAACGTCGGTCATTTTTACGAACTGCAGACCTGTTGTCGCGTGTCACTGCAGGTTCCGGACTCTTGGTTCCGATGTCGATGACACAAATTAGGACGCCTGATACTTGAAGAGCTGGCGTCCAAAGACCATGATCATGAACCAACAGAGTTGTTTTGTGACATTTACTTGATACTGAGCTGAAAGATTCAATTCGACCAGCTCTGAGGAGCTTTTGTTCGACATTCATCGGCCAGGGAGGGAGCAGCCCTCACCGAGGTATCGACTTGGCTCCGCGGCGCACTGGTGGGTTGAGGGTCAAGTCTTCGGGTCTCTGCCCAATGCTTACCCAGGCTTAGGCTCTGATTGCCGTAACAAACAAAAACATTCATGAAAATACAACCCGTGTTTCTTTCAAGTGTCTACAGGCAAAGGCTTTCTCTTAGGAATCATATCTGTGTGCACTGGGAGCGACCCGGCGTACGAGCAAACTTTCAAAGGCACGACCAAAAACACAACACTCTGAAATTTTCCAGAGTCACAGTTTTTTGCACAACAGAAGGTACTTTGCTGGCAGCTGCGGGTTTATGATTTTGATCTCATGCGAAGATTTGGAGATGGCACAGAAAGTTATTGAAAATTATGAAAAAGGGCCAGATCCACATCCCGCTGTTTATTCTGAGCAAAAACAAAGTTTGTCCTGCGCAGACTAGCCTCGTCGCTGTGTTTTTAACATTTGTGCCGACCTTGCACTGTTCTGCTCAGTTTGTTTTCACCTCAAGAGACGAGATTTGGTGAACTTGAAGTAGCAGCTGAGATGTAACAGCGCAGCCTTCAAGACACAGAGCGTTTCAGCGTGCTTGTTTGCAAGCCCGATTAAGTCAACTGTCGAGGGCTTGGGACTCAACCAGATACTTGTGGAGACCAATCGACGCCAACAAACCAAACGCTGGATGATCCCAGGGGGTCAAACCCAACTCCACCACTCCGAAACAAAATGAGATGCAAGTTTACTTTCCTTCAACTCATCTGACATTACGCCATCATTGCATGTCAAAATATGTATTTTACAAGACTTCAAAATATGGAGGTCATGTGAAAAGAAGAATCACTCGGAGTTTCCTATGTGAATCTATTTTCTTGAAAAAAAGTCCCGAGTCTGCGAGTCAAGTACCTGGGCATGAAAAAGTGAGCATTTTCCTTTTCAGTGGTAATATGAACTGAGGATATAATAATTTTATCGCCTACTACTGTGACTCCATTAAGCACCATATCAATCTCCGCACAAAGAAGCCTGAAATATTGTACTCGACTCCTTGCATATCAGTTGCCTTGTGTCGAGGCTGATGTAAACGCCTTGTGAACATCAATCGTGGTGCAGGTGACACGGTGCTGCAACTGTGTCACATCCAGGCTCCTGAGGGGAAAAACTTTCCCCGGTCTCAGAAACGAAACACAATGCGCGAGACAGTTCTGTTCTCAAGAAAGGCAGTGAAAAGTTGACTTTTAGAACTGAAACAAGTTTGTTTGGTGAAGATCTTTCAGCACAAAATGAACTCACTTGAGGGCGGTGGGTGTTCAGAAACCTCTTCCATAAGTGGTTCGGAGATGTACTCAAAGCCATGAACACACAGACAGAACTAAGAGAGCGATTCTGCATGCGTGTGCTGAAGAAAACTGACAATAAACGGCATTTGTTTTGTGACGGTTAGTCTCAGTTAAGCTGACACTGGCGTGGTAGACGTCTGCAAATTAACATTCACGGACATTTCTGCAGAGACTCCACTTTTTGGAATTGCACTGTAAAACTCAGCACAGTCTGGACCAGAATCAATTTTGGGTTTTGGTGCTTGTGGGTACAAACACAGATTGAAAATTGTTTTTGCAGGGGAAACGACGACGGGAACACCGTCACTACCAGAGGACGAGATCTCTACTCTTCCTTTCATTGAAGTGGAGAGGCGAGCAACTCAAAGAGAACACATGTCCAGGAGCACGATACAAGTTCAAGTCACCAATCACAATCTGGCACCAAAACGATGTTCTTGTGTTCAGGACAGTGGAAGAAAACTTTTTGCTCCTGTCGGGCAAATAACAAGCGAAAATTTAGTACGAGTAAAATGTTGCTTTGAGGAGAATTCGAGTTTGAGGCACAAGCAGTCGAAGCTCGAAACTGAACAAAAACGCCAGAACAACCTTTAGTGGCATGACATTCAAGGGACGGACACACGGGTCAAGGCGAGGGGAGTCCTCTCTGACCGTCATATGTTGGGCCATCGGCGTTGAAGTCGGACCCCCAGGGGACTTGTCCCATGTTTTCCTGCATCCGCCCCTGTGGTATCAGACAAGTACTCGTCGTATTCATCCAAGTGATAAGTCATGTTTATTGTCTGCGAGTTCGTTATAAACCATTATCATCTGCTGACCAACATACAGCCCCTCATAAACATTCTCTGACAAAATGAATATTAAAAGCAAATGTACTTTGGTGTGTACAGTTCATAAACGTCACACTCGTAGAGCAACAAAAATGTCACAGGTTCCACCAACAGGAAAACCCCTGCAATAAATATCTCCTCGTATGTTGACAAGCAAAATGCTTGCGTTTTATCTGCTGGAATCATGGCTCATCTCTCAGATAGTTTGGGGTCCTCAAAGTTCCGAGTGAAACACTCACTTCACCAAAATAGGAGCTGAAACAAATGTGCTCACCAGAAAGCTGACATCAAGAAATTTAACAGGTCTCTTGTGCTTCGTTTCATCTTCATCGACGAGACTGATTTTCTGGCGGGAAAAGTTCACCTTAATGTCAGAAAAATGGTACAGAATAAATTTGTTCCAAAAGCAAAAAACACAAAAAAATATTACCTGGAAGTTTGCACGTGTACTAAGTACACAAAGCAACGTTTTCTGTACTCGATGACCACGGGATACCACGTTTGGAGACCACAGCGGTATCGGGACCTTACCCTCTCAGTCATCCGTCATGGCGGGACTGACAGCGGGCACAGGCCCGGAGTTGTCTGGCGCACCAAAGGCCAGGCCTCCCTGTCAAACTGTGTATTTGCCCGCCTGCCACGACAGGGCCTCTCGGCAACCTCGGGTACATCGGGTAACTCCAGCGCGAGTCTGCACCCCGGGTCTGTATACCCAGTATGCAGTGTGGTGATTAAACAAGAACCCAGCCACTCTGTCTCCAGCTTGCCAATATTGTCCGAGAGATTTCAGCATTTTGCTTACATGAGAAACAGGAAGCCTGAGCATCCCAGTCCGATTATGTGGCAGGTATGGGCTTGAATAGAAATCGGATAATTACAGTGGGACTCCTTGTGTAACCACCGACAGAAACAAAAGTCGGTCTGTTTTCTTTCAGCACAAAGGTGACTTTATTTCTGGCCCCCGATGCAGACTGTCTGTTTCCTGCCAGTCTTGAGTATCTTCGTTCCTCGCAGTTGAACAAGGATGGATGGTCGGATACTGAGTCCCTGGTCGTTCTTCGTGATTTCAATGTTGAATTTTCCTTTCTCTTTGGAGTTGTAGGAGCTCTGAAAACTTGTCGTTCAATGATCCTGTGTCAAGAGAATCGAACAGCCAGACAAGATCTCTGTCCCATTCTGGTCATCTTGTCACAAGGCATGTCCGCACATATTCTGCAAATAGTGACCAGAAAATCCCATTTTCGTCCGCACAAATCCAGTGACCCTCCCCCAATTTCACGTTTCTACTTGTCCTGCAAACACTCACCTGAGGCGATTGAACAAAATCCACTTGAAACGATTTTGAGCAAAATTGATCCCAACTTGCCACCGTAGAGCGCAGATCCTCCTACGTCAAGGCGGCCCTACACATTTGGATTGAATTTTAAGAGACACTGAAGGCAAAGTCCTTTAGAAAACCAACGAAATGTAATATCAGAGCGCATCATTGTGATAAGAATAGAAGAGCCACAGTAAAACAAAGACGGCTTTTTTGAAAGTTTTCGTGATGTTTGCATTTGTCTTAATGTTTCCTTCGAAGGATAAGGCTCAGGTCTGAATCCGTGTGGAAACTGTGGAATTGTTCAGAGCTGAAGCCTGAAGGTTGTGTTGGTTGGAGGGGCGCTCAGCCTTCAGGGGAACGTTCAGCTGAAGAGACACACCAAGACCACAACCGAAAGTTGACGGCACCAACACATGCTCCTCGACGGGCAACTGAAGAACAACTGGAAAATGGGACAAAACAGAGGCCGTGGACACGTAAACGGATCGCAGGAACGAAATGGTGTGAAAATTCGGACGGAAAGTTTCATCCAGCAGAACAACACACCTTGACGAATTGGTCTCTTCAGCAGATGATCGAAATTGCTAAAATATGCGCTTTTGCAAGCTGTCACAAAACAACATTTGGAAATGTTGGCGAACGGATCGAATACAGAATTTGCCGAGCTTCACATGCAAAAGTGACACTCGTACGCACTCTTTCACTCCATGCACACATCCCTTTCTTGGCGCGTGTCGTGCTCCCGATGCACTTGTCTGTATCACAGGCGAAATCCTTGTGCACAATTTGTCGTTTCGTGCCTCCGGAAAATTCGAGGTTATTGATATATTTGTGCGAAGAGCTCGCATTAGTTGTTGCTGAAAATACACGTCAAGTAGCACTTAACCAAGAGCGACTTGTCATCAAATTAGTAATCCTTCTGCCGGGAACATAATTCTCTCTTCGAGAGAGAAGCTCTCGTGGAATTATGTGACAAATACGAGTAGGGAAGGAACACAGATACATCTGTTTGAAAAGGACTTGTCTCGCCGAGCGCACAACACAAGCAAAGTCTCTCACGCCACAAGATCATTTATATTCATGTTGTGCTTCCAGGTCTCCGCAAGTGTTCACAATGAAACTGAAGCACTGGTAAAGGGCTTTGCTCTTGAACCTTTATCATGAAAAACGAGACCTTCTAAAAATTAACACCATCCACGAAGAAACGGTTGGAAGCAAGAACAACGAGGACTGCCAATGCGATACTTCGCTGCAGAACGAACTTCGATGGATGCATCTTGTTTTGGAACTCATGGATCCGAGCAAAGGACATAAACGACTTGCACAGCTGGTGGATCTTGGTGCGACACAAGACTCAACGCGAAGAGTTTCACGTAGTGTGGAGAAAACTGTCACCAAATCAACACCTGCACGGATTGCCTTTGGAAGAAAGTCGTCGGCCATTTTTGGTGTTCCCTTTTGAGAAAAAAAACAAAGTTGTCAAACCAAACTTTGCAAGAAGGTGGAGATTTATGACAAAAGAACATGTCCCACATGGCCTGCGGTACATCACCCTTGCAGTTCCAATAGAATTGCGAACAAAATTAATCGATTCGACGCAAGTCATGCCATGTGGCACTCTTGACAGTGGTTCACAAAACACCAAAATTGTGCAGAAGAAACATGTTGCTCTCTTCCCCAAATCTCATGCTCGTCCATTCAACCTGCTTTGAAGGGACATCTTTGGGGTAACAAGCAACGCGTGAGAGGGAATTTTCCCCTGGGATTACGGCTGTTTGGAAGTCGTAAAGCCACAAGGCAACGAGCCGGGCATTGTGTCCGCGGACGTGTTGGTTCTGCTTGCCTTCCTTTATTGCAGTCATGCCTTGTATTGTAAATTTATGTTCTTTTACATTTGGTGCCATTGTGGAAAACTGACGAAAGTCAAGGCAATCAGTCACCATTCTTGGCTGAGCCTGACATATCTGGGTGTTTGTCTTTTTTGTGCATTTGGCACTTTCTGACAAAAGCAGTGTCATCTTCAGAATAACTTAAGAAGAGAAAGTGCCAGACATGCAGGTGGTATGGTGAAAAAAGTTTGAATACGGCAGATATCTCTGTTCCGTCCAAAACGCACGTTACGATGAGTTGAACTTTTTACCTGCCACACAGTGCCCGCACTTGCAACCCGTTCTACGTTGAATTTTGTCCAACACAACTGCTGAATATTTCACCTTTCTTGTCCCAATTTGAGCAGAAAACGTTTCTGCTTGAACCACAGACCTCCACAGGCCACCATGCATTTTGTTGTGCTCGGCTCAGATGAGAATGAGCAAACAGACTCAACGTGCTTACGAGTGTCCGTGTACTCACGTCTCAAATATTTTTGTTCTCACCCCCAACTCGGTGTGTGGGATTCCCGGCGTGGGCCTTGTTCTGCACGATCCCGACCGCACGCAAGATAAGGCGGCACCTGGTGAAAAATAGCTTCTTCCACCGGGTCCCCTGAGCCAACAAAACAAATTGACCCCAAATCAGCTGTACAACGAGTACATCCTGGAGAGGAAACACACGTGTCCTTCGTTGTGCAGAAAATCTGACCCTCAACCGTGCCTCGACGCTGCCCGATGATCAATTGACTCTCATTCACTTTTCAGCATTTAACGTGTGTGTGTGGAGGGTGTTTCCATGACAGCCATGATCACCAGTTGCCACAAAAGGGTAAAAGGTCCACAACAGTGTTATATATATTTACCATGACCACCCCCTAAGTACTGCCATGGCCTTCCATAGCCACAGCAACAGCCACAGCCAATCATATCATTCCCTAGATGGAGCCACTAT
>JAAUXT010019550.1_pt1 | contig 34602 bp, 23 predicted proteins | sample 7278171 | NCBI WGS metagenome assembly JAAUXT01 (sample SAMN14350112, study PRJNA611818) | marine sediment metagenome | isolation source: surface marine sediment (1.8m) | place: French Polynesia: Moorea | collected 2018-08 | reverse complement strand
TCCCTCCCCCCCCCCATGGGGTGATCATATGACCCCTCAAGGTTTTCCTTTTCAAATATGGCTGCCACAGGGAGGTTGATTATTGTCCAGGAAGAGGAATTATTGAGTTTCTTGAGACAAAACATTGTGTGCAAGATATGTGAAGTGGCTGCTCAGTTGAATCTACCCAAAACTCATCCAATAGTGTACCAAACAGTTTCCAAATACTTCAACCTGGGGCCAGCTCCCCATCAGCTGTTCGACAATTTGGTGTGGCAACTTGCCCGGACTATTTAAGGTGAGTGGAATTCATGTCACTCCACACAGAGCAACGACAAAGTAAGATTGAAAAGGGTGCTGATCCAGGGGGTGGAGGTTCGCTTGCCCCGTGCAGACCAAGTTTTCCGATTTTGCCATGTTGACAGCACCAGTCAGTCCGTGTTGAAAGATATCTGTGTGACAGCCTTGTTTTGCGGTGAGTCAGGCTGCCCTTTGCCTTGTCTCTTCTTCCCAGGACCAAGAATCCGCCTCAGAAGCTGAGGTGGGCAGGTCCACTGCAGGTTGTGGTTGCCCACGACAACAGGTGAATGGTTCTCAGAACACGCAGAATGCAGGACCTGAATCCACACACAACGAGTTCAGGATATCCAGAGACAAGTGTGCAGATGGAGAAATATGAAAACTGGGTGTATTTCCCGGGGGGGGGGGCATTGAGCCAGTGTTTAAGTCCGAGATCAAGGCAGAATTGTGTCTGTTGAAGACAAACATGTTTCACGAACGCGAATTCCACTGGAAGGTTGATTTTTCTCACGCAGCAGATGATTTCAATGCGAGTCTGTGGACAACAAGTCGAGAGTAATTTTCCTTTGATTTCTGAAGTGCCGTGCCTTGTGATTTGTGCGAATTGAAGGAAGCCGCGATCAATAGATCTAGAAATGATTCGACAACCATCACAACAAAAGTGACAGCACAAATGTGAAAAGCAAAGTTTGCGAAGGGCCGAGCTCGTTCAAAGTCTCTGAGAGGTTGTTGCAGCCAAGAAAAAGCCAAGCCGATCAAAGAAGTGGCTCAGTGTGTGTGTGTGTTTGTGTGTGAGAGAGAGAGAGAGAGAGAGAGAGACAGGTAGAGAGAGAAAAGAGAGTGAGAAAGTGTGTTGGGGGGGGCAGACACGTGTTGGACTGTCAGCCAGACAAAGAAATTGTGTGTGTGTGTGTGTGTGTGTGTGTGTGCGTGAGTGTGTGTGTGCGTGTGTTGTCAGTGCTGGGTGGTTCCGGTCCGCCCGCCCACACGGCGCTCTTCGCGGCGTCAGCAGCACAGCGCCTCGCTCCCCGCGTTATGGATGGGAACCGTATTCATAACGCTCTTGTCTCTCGCCCTGCTGTCTGCATTGAAATGCGCCGAGCCGTTGTGTGGTCGCGCCTCCTCTGTTCTCTTCTGGGTGAGAAGGGGAATGAAGGCATCGACATGAGGACGATAGATTTTCTTGTCCGGTATGGTGAGACCACAACGCCAGATAAAAGGACTTTGTGGGTGAGATTGACTCGTCTTGCTTTGGCTTCATGGAGCACGATCCGTCAGTTTCAACTTTTGAATTGATCCAGGTTCCAGTTTGTCCCAATTTGCTGCTGACTCCGCCACGACGAAGGTCAGAAGTTGCTCCCCTGAACGTGCTGCCTGACCGCGTTTTCTTCGTGTTTGTGCCAATGTTGCTTCCACTGGCATGTATCAGTCCAGAGGTGGATCCAAAATGCTGCCTCAGGTTCTGACGGACATTCTGGGTCCGTCACTGTGCTGATGTTTGTTTGGACGGAGGCCACTGAATTTTGCGCTTGTTGTCGGGTTCGATTTGCATACATTTTGATGATGTCAACTGTGATCGCATCAGTTTTATGCGGCTTGTACCTGCGCAACAGGTGCAGAAGATGAAATAAGTGGCACCTACGTCTCATCTAGATCCACCTTTGTTTGGACACGAAAACAAAATGTTCCTCAAAAAGGGCGATTGAAGTGCAGGACGGACCGGGCGCTGGTCGTCGCTGACCCGTGGACAGCACCTTCAGTGTGATGTGAAATAATCCGAGCAAAAGCCTCACGTGTGACGACAAAGATAAGACAAGGGGGCGGAAGTCACTCTGTTTCCCAGCAGTTCAGTCAAGGTTCATCAACGTCAGGGAGAGGAAACAAATGTTGAAGCACCAACAACGATCGGGAAAACCGAACCTTGAATGGAAACCGGGATTGACCAGATTCGCTTCTACGTTTTGTAAATTGCCCCCGTCTGTGGACTGGAGTTTTGCGTATCTCACGGATTGTCGGCTCCCAAGGGCCCCGATAATTTTGGAGGAGAACGGGAAGAGGGTTTGTGCACATACACATAATTCGGGGTGGACTCCAAATAGGGAGACCCTGTAACAAAACAAACCCACTCGAATCTCCGCTGGTGTCGCGCAGTTCGCGGAAGGAGGATATTTTTGTTTGAGCTGCGCGCCGTGTGTGACCCACACGGAGATTCAGGAAATGTTTCGAATGCATCACTCGCTGATAATCAAAACGCATCACGAGAAGTCATCTCTTTCTGCGTGAATTTCCTTTGACTGGAAGACCACCTGAAGCCTCGCCAGTTTGACGCAGCAGCGCACTCACGGACTGACATCCGCGTGTTCCCGGGCTGACGGTGACGAAAACAAACAGAGCAAATCCGCTCTGATCCTCCGTGACAAACTCCTCACCAGAAGTAAATCAAACAACTGCGTCCTTCACGCCACGCCCAGTTGAGCTCGGGGATCATCTTTGCAGGCGGATACAATGTGTTGCAAAACTTTGAAAAACACGACTGCAACGAGCGGGCAGTTCACAGTTCAGATGACGTGTGCGAGGCAACCTCTGCTGAACCCGAACAGTGAACCTTGAGATCTGACGTGCACGTGTGACTTTTGGTTTCGATCAGGAAAGTTGTGGAACAGCCAGGAGGGACCGCATTGTCCGTGTGTGTTGTGATGGGATCTCGTCGGACGCTCACGCTGCTCTTCGTTACGTGCCTTGCAGGACACGTCGACGTGGGACGCAGCGCTCAGAATGTGACGTTGACGTGGCGTGAGTGGGACGTCGATTCTGGATCCGGTGAGTCTCGTTCGTTTTCGTTTCACTGCGAGTCGTCCAACAAAGCGGACACACAGGTTTTCGTCCACGTTCTCCGCCTGTGGACTCCTCACCTTTTGACGCAGGCGCGATCTTCGGAGCGAGTCTGCGTTTTCACTGGCAATTGACGGAGGCATGGCGGTCTCGAGGGTTGGGCAGGACCAACCAGGTGGTGCTTTGGAGAGGACAGGACCTACCAAGTCAGGCTGGTCCCTCTCCGCCCCTTGGATAGAATTTTGGGTTGGTCCCAGGGGCAAGGCCAACCCAGATTTTCGGCAAGTCTTGCTCCCTGGACAAAATTTCAGTCTGCCACAGCACCTAACTTGGACAAGACAAAACCTTGGGACTCGCCTGTGTTCTGAGCTCTGCTTTCTTGCTGATTTGACTGTTTATGGTGCGTAGGTGTCTTCATGTCCGTAGGTTGCGTGTGCACTCGCAGAGCGGCGCACGCAGAGAGGCATTCAGATTCTCCAGCTGTGTCCAAGTATTTGTGTGGACGTGGACATCTTTTGAGCAAAGTGCATCAACCACAAATATTTGTGAACAGCTCGACATTCATCGACGAGGTCTGCACTTGAGAGAGCTCTGCCCTGATGCGCGATGTGTGGAGCGTTCTGCAGGAGAACCACCAGCCCGGTCGCTATGGAAACAGTTTTTCTTCCCCCAGAGTTGTGATTGACTTTAATGTTCCAACCGGGAGGGCCTCCATCCCTCCCTCCCTCGCAGAAAAACACACTGTGAGGAGGCGGGGCTCATCTCTGTCGATGAGGTAAAGTTTGCAAACAGTTGGTTGCCAATGAACGAGGGCAGCTGCTGTGGAGTTTGTTCCTGCAACCTGTGTTCTGCGAAACAGAACCAGCAGTCCTTGGTTCGGGTCTGCTGCAAAGCAATGACAAGTGCTCACCGCCTGCCAGTTTTCGGACACGTACTTTCAAAAAAGTCGTTTGCCACGCGGGATAAAAGCGCCGTTTGGAAGCGTCCGCTGCTCAGCGTGTTCGCAGCGAACCATCCATCAGCTGCAGATATGGAGACGTCAACTTATCCCGGCAGCCATCACGGCCCGCGGCGCAGCTCCGAGACTCACACGGACAGGACCCGCCGCGACGTGGCTCCGAGACTCACAGGACAGGACCCGCCGCGGCGCAGCTCCGAGACTCACACGGACAGGACCCGCTGCGGCACAGCTCCGAGACTCACATGGACAGGACCTGCCGCAGTGCAGCTCCAAGACTCACACGGACAGGACCCGCCGCGGTGCAGCTCTGAGACTCACACGGACAGGACCCGCCACGGCGCAGCTCCGAGACTCACATGGACAGGACCTGCCGGGGTGCGGCTCCGAGACTCACACGGACAGGACCCGCCGCGGTGCAGCTCTGAGACTCACACGGACAGGACCCGCCACGGCGCAGCTCCGAGACTCACATGAACAGGACCCGCCGTGGTGCGGCTCCGAGACTCACATGGACAGGACCCACTGCAGCGCAGCTCTGAGACTCACGCGGACAGGACCTGCCGCAGCGTGGCTCCGAGACTCACACGGACAGGACCCGCCACGGCGCAGCTCTGAGACTCACACGGCGCAGCTACGAGTCGAGCGCGACGCGGGCTCTGCTGGTCAAGCGGTCATTGTTTTGTGTGCGTCCGGTCAGGGAGATTGGGCGTCCAGGGGCTTGGTTCAGTGCTCGGCGTGAGAGAACCTTGGTTTGTAACGGTCGGTCATTCGTTGTACTCGTTCAGTTCAGTCGTAAAGAGTTGTCACCAAACGACTGCATTGACAAAGTGGTCACAACAAACCGCCTCGCTATGCAATTTCAACGATGTCACGCAGACAGATGCTCGAGGAGTTCTGAGTCTCGGAGCAGGAGCAGGAAGACTGAAGCGACCTCGCTCCTAGAATTGACATCTTGTGTGCGTGTGTGCGTGATTGAGAATCACTGGTCTGTCTCTTGCGCGGGCGCGACAACGTTCATGATAACGCCAGAGGATATTATCTTGATTTTGAACCAAAGATGGTGCTCGTTTGTGTGTGTGTGTGTATGTGTGTGTGTGTGTGTGTGTGTGTGTGTGTGATTCTGCGTTTCGACTTGTGCTTGCCGGATGAGCAGCTCGAATTTCACCGGAAGTTCCAAAGTTGGTGCCAAGAATCGTCAGGTTCCTGATGTCAGTGGCTGCGAGACACGCAGTTGGGGCATTAGTCTGGTGACACTGAACTCAAAAACTCTTTTGAGAACAAGCAAACTGTGAGTGCGCTCCATCATACTCGTCAAGTTGTGACAGGCAGACTGCGTTGCGGAAGAGAAGGTCCAGGGTGGACCCCAGAGTCCCTCTTGCCTCACCCTGCCCCGCCCCAAGGAACAACCAAGTAAGATACCGCGTGGAGCGTTTCTTGTCACAATGAAATGATGTCAGGAGGCTCAGTTTGCCGTCTCCACGCAGCTCTATGATGAATGTGTTCTGCAGTGTTATGAAGGGCTTCATCATTTCTGTCCCGTTTGATCCCCGCGCGCCGCCCCCCGCCGCGCGGCGGCCCCGGCCCCGGTGCGCGGAGGGGAGGCACGGGCGAAGCTGCCTCCTCGTCTGATAACTGCGCAGCCCCAGAGAAACCCAACTCCGTAATTTGTCCATCAAACACACCCGACCCGCAGTCGTTCAGAAGAAGCCTCTCATGTCGCCTTCTGAGGCGAATACGCGCGATTTGCTGTTGGTTTTGGAGACGGACGTGTAACCTGCGATTCTGTTGTTCAGGTTGCCACAGCAACCGGAGTGGGTGGTGGCTGTTGCTCCCAGGGAGCGCCTTGGAAACGGTGGAATGTTGTGAAGCTGGAGAGCGAGAGGGACACGTTGGGATCAGCCAGGTTCACACTGCGTTCGTGTCTGTGGATCGGCACAGGGCTGCGCCCAGCGATCCCGCCGAATTTTCATTTGGATCAAAACTGGTGTGGAAAACAGACAAGTACGAGCATCTTTGCGTTGCCACTAAACATTCAACACGTACGCAGGGCGAACGTGGACACAACCACGGCACCATCCGTATCGTGTTTGGTCCACGTTTGTGTACTAGGACCCCAGGACGCTTGAATTGAGAAGACGCCACGCTTCGTGCCGAGAAGAGACGAGGTGCAGAATTCTTGTCTCCGAGTGACGGGATTTGCGTTGTTCTTCCCGTCTGAAGATCGTAATTTCCTGCGGCGGCGGCGGCGGCGGCGGCGGCGTCGCTGTGAGGGAGCGGGGCGGGGCGGGGGCGACGCGAGAAGGCGTCCGACGTACAACACATCCAAATGTGAACGTTTGCAGATTTAGCAAGCTGTTGTTTGTTCGTGTACAGGAGAGGGAGGTTTCTTTCTTGTTGGAGCGTCCAAGGATTTGTCAGAAAACAAGGTCGTCAAAAGAACAACTCCCAGAAGGGGAGACTGTGGCAGTGTGGAGATGTGCTGAGAAAATACTTCTGCGGACTCAATATGAATTCATAATCATGGACTTCAGAAATTAAGCCCAGGAAGGAGGTTCTTATTCCCGGCAGAGTCTTCGTGTTTTGCCGTGAACAGTTGTGAGAACTTGAGGCAGTGACATTGTGTGTCAGGCGGGAGGGACGTGTCTGAAGCGCTGCAGGTGCCTCGGTGCGGCAGTGTTGGATTTCTACACAAGGCTAAATATAGTTGTGCCGTCTCCAAGGCCACGTTGACACAGGATGCGCGGTGGGATGCGTCCGCCCATCCCTGCACGAATCACAAGCAACGACGCAGTACCTGTGTACAACGCACCCAGTGAGGCAGTGCACACCGCGTCCAGTGTGAACTGCATCTGAGGTGCACCACATCCAGTATGAACTGTACCTGAGGCACACCGCATCCAGTGTGAACTGCATCTGAGGCACACCGTGTACCTGAGGCACACCGCATCCAGTGTGAACGGTAACTGAGGTACACCGCATCCAGTATGAACCCGGCCGGAGACGTTGCTCGGTGCAGCTGGATGCGTCGTGCGACCTTCGCTCCTGCTCGACACGGAGCTGCAGCTGAATGAGACGATCGTGGTGTCGTTACCTCGTACAGCACGAGCGCTGGATCATACGCGCCTGTATCCTGCCTGCATGACTCGCGTATCAAAGCTCGCTGCCCCCAGGGCCCTGATTAGAGGCAAGTGATTGGCACTTTGCTTCAGACCTGCACTTAAAGGGAACGCGTTTAGCCGCGGCGGACGTGCAGCCGCGAGCGCCTGTAATGCACGACGCGGATCACAGGGAAATGCAAACGGGATTATGCGGCGCGTGATGCATTTTGCTCACTGACCTGTAAGCCGAGCGACTCTGACGGCTGCTTTGGGAAATGGATCGGACTCTGAAGCCGCAGTCGCGGTCGCTGCTGCGGTCAGATTGACGTTGGTGAAACATATGAATCTGCACCACGGACAGCACAGGTGAACTGCGTGAGGAGTGAGCGCGACGACGTGCAGGCACCGGAAGCGGACACAGCTGCAACCATCGCTACATGACCATCTCTTCTGAACACGCATGGAGTGAGCTTCCACGTGGGGAAAACCGCTTTCTAATCTTTGGTGGAGCCTGGAGCTCTGGATTCCTTCTTAATTCTCCTCAATTATCGCTCTCAGGACAAAATTGAAGACTTTCGCCGGCGGAGAGAGATCGGAACTTTGGGCGGCGACGGATCCGAGATGATTGAATGGAAATTAAAGGATTTGCACAACAATGACGCGAGTTAATTTTCCGCCGGGAGCACACTTGGGAGCTGGAGGCTGATTGGTTCTGGGTGCGGAAGGCCTGCGCAGCGCGCTCCCATCAATCCCCGAGTCCAGCGAGAAACTCATAGCACTGAAACCTACGGTGGATTCTCAGCAGCAAACAAAACAGACTCTAGATGCTTGATAGTCATTGTGATTCAACCAAATTGGGCTGTTTGTGAACGGGACACGAGAACGAGCACAGGAGCCGATCTGGAGCGCGCATGCGCCCGCTGAGCCACCAGGGGGAGCACGGGGCGCAGTCGCTCACCAGGGGAAGGCGCAACCTGCACCTGAAAACAACTGTGCGCTGCTGAAGCAGTGAGGTCAGATTCGGAACCCTGCGTTGGTTTTCGAGACGCTGTGGATCTCCGACCCCGCGGTGGAGCGAACGGCAATGCGCGGGTGTGGTTCAGTGAACCGGTCGATACTTTTTGCACGGCAATGCAGGAGATGCACGGAGATTGAACTTCACAACTGAGATCCAGAGATTCACCCTGCTGCACCTGACGCAAGCACAAGAACTCTGAAGCTTGAGTCGTCGTCACCTGCACCGAGCTGAGAACTTCGAGGTTCCCCGGGTCAAACTTTCTGACAAGGAAAACGCCAAAACCGGTTACATCTGGACAATGGAGCGATTTGCAGGTCTCGTGTTTCTGGTGCTGGTTTCTGCGGGCGGACTGAAGGTGGGATCAGGAGGAAGGCGCTCAGGGCCAGGAGGAGGCCTGGACGGCCGCGCCCCGTTACGTAACACTCATCGTAATGGCGCTCTCAGCGAGGTCCAATATCCGCGGCGGGGCGATCGCGGGAAGGACGCGCGTGATGTGAATCGGGAACCAGACGAGCAGCCGTTCCCTGCGAGCACTGAGCACCAGAGCGGTGGCACTGTGAATATGAATCCACAGGGCGCGAAGTTTGATGCGGAGAGACCTGGGCACGACATGAATGGCGATTGGGACCAGGAGCCTTTGGGGTCCCCGGGTGGGATGTCACGTGTTAACGACCACTCGGACAAGCACTTGAGTCCAGGAAGTGTCGCGCGTGACCAGCATCCAGAGTCCCCCGCAGACGCCAGGGGATCTTCCTGGAGGCGTGAAAACGAACGTGCCCGCAATGACCTCCGTGCAGCCGCAGACAGCGCCGCTCCAGGGAGACGCAGGCGCACCACAGACGGGTCCCCGGCGGAAACCCGACACCGGGAACCAGGCACCAGATTCCGCAGACCCGCGTCTGACCTTCGCTGGACGTCACCAGAGGCGAGGCTTGTGGAGAATAAAGATCCGATCAGCGCTTTACTGCGCGAACTTGGTGCAAAGGAGTCGCGCTGGAGGCGCGGTGCGTCTCACCTCGAGCGGGAGGAGGAGGAGGACATCTCCGTGACGAACAGCGGCTCAAACAGCCATTTTCGTGTCGGGAGGGAGGAGCGCGGGCCCGGACCCGCTGATCAAGACGCCGTAAACCAGCGGAGACGGCGACACGCCCCGCATACGAGCACAGCGCGCCGAGCACAACCGCGAGCAGTCAAGAAAAGGCAGGATTCAGCTGCAAGGACAGGCAGCAGCGGAAAAACAGAACCTGATCTCCTCGCCTTGTTGTTCAAAAACGTTCAATCAGGAATGAACAATGCTGGGGAAATCAATCCGAAAACAGCTGACACGGCGCGAACTGCGCCGCAGCGAAGTGATCGAGTACGTCTCATGCATCAAGCCGTGTTCTTTGCTGACATTGGGGAACCTGGACATTTTGATCACCAATTGGGCATTCCCAACGCAAAGCACAAGTTGTTGCAGACACAGCGTGTGAATGTCAAGAGTTTCCGTGCAAAGTCAAGTGACACTTCAAGGACACAGGTTGCCACGGCACAGGACACGGGCAATTTGTATGCGGAGTCAACAGGTTCTGTTTCCGGTTCTGCGAGCGTCGGGATTGTGGACACTGACGGTGGTAAACAGTATTGGCCCCGTGTGAAGCTCGGCCGTGAACACACACAGACAGATCCTGACCAGAAGAAGAAGACGCGGCTTCGCTCCGAGTCGGAACACGACGCGGGCGACAGGCGCGGCGCATTGCCGAATGCAAACAGCCCGGGGAGCCAGACGGGAGCGAAGCTGGGGAGACCCGGGGGTGCGGCTGGTGCCGCGTCCCCTCCCCCTCCTCCTCCCCAACACAACCGACAGCCCAGTCAATACGCTGACGGTAAAACAATGAGAAACGAGCCTCAGAATTGGGTTGACCCACTTAAGAGGAATGCAGATGGTGCCCCGTCGGGGATTAAATCGAATTGCGCTCAAGGCGAACGTCAATACAAAAACACCGCGCTGCAATATGACCCAAATTGGGCGCCGCCGCCGCCGCCAACAAGTGACGCAGCGACGCGTAAGCCGCGAGAAACACCTGCACCGGATTTGTTTTTTCCCCGGGAAAAGCGTCGCCACGAGAACGTGATGCGGACAAAGGGCAGCGGATCCGGAAGCCCCGGGGACGAGGCCGCGGTGCGCGGTGCCGTGCGCCGGTCCGCGCGTGAAGCCGGCGCGGCCCTCGGCCCACCACGCACGCGACGACGGGAGCCGGGGTCACGAAGTGGGTCGGGTCAGCCGGTGCACGGGCCCGCAGCTGCTGAGGAGAATCCAGCTTCAGACCCGGACGCTGCTGAGTGCGGTGACGCGGTGCCAGGACCGACGGGCAGGGGACGTGGGAAACCCGGTCAACCATTTTCGACGGCGTCAGAACAACCAGGACACAGAGGCCGCGCTGATGTCGTGGCGTCGGTACAGTCCCTGCAGTGGAGAGGTCAAGAAGTGCAGGGGCCTGCAGGTCTGGACAGTCCTCCCGCCGCTCCTGCTGCTGCAGGCCACGCTGCAGTGTCACCGGGTTCAGCAGTAATGGCCCGTGTAGCCAGTGGCCACGGCACCAAAGGAAATTGGGCCGCACTGAGAGTCAAACCGCAGCGGGACCTGGATCATAGCAATTATGGACGACGCGCGCAGAGCCGCGGGGCGAGCAGCCCTGAACGTGCGGGGAGGCGCAACATTATGCATACGCGATCGGAAAAACAGAAGCGCGCATATTCCCAAAGGAAATTGCGGGGAAGGAAAACCCACTCCATGGCGTTGAGCAGAACTGCGCTGAAGCGAGATGGGAAAACAGGGAATGAAATGGCACGCTACGTCCAAACACACGGAGCTGGAGCAGACGACACAGATAACACGTTCCCAACGGGAGATTTGAGATACTTTGTGGACTTCATGAGCGACCAATCCTTCCGACACCCACAAGACAAAACTCATTCAAAAACAACCCAGAATAGAAATTATCGTCTTCAGGGAGGAAGGAAGATTCGTTTTCTCCAGCCCATTCAAGGTCCCAACGGTCCTGCCCTTTCCACCTCAGGTGGCAACGTTGTTCGCATGAGACTCGGGCTGAGGCGCATTTTCCCTCCGACCGCGCACAGCGAAGCTGCCTCTCGCAGCGCACGAACAGTCAGCCTCGCTGGGAACCCACGCCAAAACGGCTTGGAATTTTCTGCGCAGTTCAGACCGTCGGCTGCGGAGTATTTGATCGAGGGCGGCCGCTTGCCTCCCAGCCGCGATCACCTCACTCACAGTTTTGATAAAAACAACATCGGAGACGCTTTGAAGAAGCCGCGGTTGCCCGACGCGGCGCCGGCGTCTGTGCCCCGCGCCGCGGCGCAGATCGTCGCCCGGAGCCCGGCGCAGTTTGCCCGGGAGGCTCGGGTTTCCGACGGCCTCGTGTTGACAGAGGGAGACCTGAATGAACCGCCTCAGCTGACGGTTTCTGAACGTGGTTTCTCTGCTCAGAGGAAGACTCGTACCGTAGGAGAGAAACCGCGCAGTAAAGAGTCAGTAAGAGGACGGCAACAACTCCAACTGAAGGAAACTCATCCAGCCTCGAAGTCCTCATCTTCTCAAGACGAAAACTTGACCAACTTTCAATCCAGAATCCTTCTATCCACCCGGACCATTGAAGCTGATTCGTTTTCAAACCAAATCCCGGACAATGAGCCCAGCGCAAAGTTACATCAGTGGGAAAGTGAAGCGACGAGTGTTTCCGGGCCCAATAGAGGAGGTAATGGTGCCGGACTCGGCGAATTGAGGAGCATCGGGCGAGTCCGGCCCGATCTGAATGGGCAAAATCCTCCTCAGAGTCGGGGCCATTTAGACGCTGATTCCAAACTCAATTTTGCGGGAAAAGGGAGCAGAATGAGAAATACAAGTCAATTGAAGAAATCTGGGGCACGTGCAGTGAAACGTACTTACGCTCACAAGGAAGCGATCCGGAGACTTGATCAATCCAATTTTGGGTCCGACAATAGAGAAGCAACGTCTTCAGTGGCGGGTAAAGAAGCTAATTCTGGGCGGTTCGGCAGGTCAAGATTGACTGACATTTCTGCACCGAGTGGGCCGGATGAAGAGCCCGGCCGAGCCCTGGACGACGCTCCCACTGACCCAAATTCCCGGGTTGTTCAGGGTGGAGGGGAGGGCTCCGCCTCCGCAGAGAGACGCGCAGTAGGAGCGCCGACATCAGCCGCGGCGGCGATGCGTATTGACCCTGTGATCCCCGCTGAGCCGCGCCGATCCGATCCTGTCGCCTCTCATCACTTCCTCGACACCAATGATTACGGCGCGGTGCCCGGACCGGGGGAAGCGACACGCGAGCGCGCCGCGTTCCCGCGTCTCCGTCACAGCCAATCAGCGCCGATCGCTCCCTCCACTCGACGCGCTGCGGAGAGACTCGGTGCGTCCCCGGGCGAAGTCAGGACTGACCCGCACGTGTCCGGCGCGGAACGTGGAGTCGTGTTCCGTGTGACGGGTGACGACGTTGACGCGGCCCCGCCACGTGCCTCGGGACCCGCGGGGAAAACACCCTCAAGAGGTGCAGCTGGGTCCAGCACACATCTTCCACAGCAGTTCGGGCAGGAAATGAAGACGAAACACTCGCCACTTGAGGCCCTGGCCCCCGGGCTCGCTTTATTTCCCGGTGGATCCGGGACCCGACGCAGCGCTGATGATTATAAACCGCAGCGGTTGAAAAGGGACGTGAGATACGCTGCCGCCCCGTCATCAATGACCCATAAAGCAGAGTCTATGTCTGATGAAAGTCGGGACCGGGACCCAGGCAATCCGTTCCACCGCTCTACCGTGTCTGAGCCGGGGCCTGAGACCAATACCAAGTCGGCTGCGTCAAAGCGGGCGGCAGCGCGAGAGGGCGGTAGACAACGCGGTGCGTTGTCAGAGGAACAGATCAATCCGCGTCTGTTGTCAGAACCCAGAGCCGCTGATGATGCCAACCAGGCTCCATTTGTTCCAGATGAAACACAACATTATCTCGGCCATTCCCAATCAGATCACGTGAAATCTGTCACAGTTCGCCATCTGCGCAGCAGAATATTTGGGTCCGCGCCGAAACTTGATCAATCTGAACGCAACTCCAAATCGGGGCTTTTCAGGCGGAAATGGGGCAAGTATCCAACTGTTCCAGGAAAGTTTGTGGGACAAAGTATTGACGATTCTAGCAAACACCGGGGAATCGAATCTGCACGGAAACTGGGGGAAGAGCACTCGAGACGCGGCCCTGTGAATGGACAGAGGGAGTCGTGGCCTCGTTCCTCGAGTCGTGCGCAGAGAAACACAACCGAAGACCTGTCTCCCAGGAAAATGCAGTCGTTGTCTCATTCAAACGAGAAGAGCAGTTTGTTTCCCGGGCCGCAGCGGAGAAGCGAAGTGATCGCGTCCAATAGACGGAGGAAATTGAATCCTCGGAGGAGGAGCACGGATCCCCCGTCCCGTTGGAGAGGGAATCCGGACGGGGATCCGGGATTGCGCAAGACGCGTGAGTCATCCCGGGCGACCGCGCACAGCTTCGAGGGAAGTGGAGTGGTGGTGGGAGGGAGCGCAGGGACGAGGAAACAGCTTCACGGAGAATCGATACGTTACGGATCTGACGGATGGAGGGGAGTCGCGGATACGGACGGTGCTGGAACACACGTCGGTCTGTACCCGACCGAGAGACGCGCGCACCGGAACGGTCCTGCCCACCTCGGCGCTGACGACACCGCAGACCCTCCACCCTTCACTGCAGACACGGGTCGGGAGGCGGGCCCAGGAGTCAGGGCGCAGCTGAGGGACAGGCATCACCACATCAAATCAGTGGATTTTCGAGGGTCATTGATATCGGACTGGACGGACCACAGTGGGGGAGGGAAACCCGAACTCAGCTCCACAGGTGCAAGTTCGCACTCAGATCTCGCGAGGAAAGATTTCGAAGGAACAAGCACAGATTTATCATTGGGATATGATGATGATCTGCAGTGGAAGGAATTGAATGAACCTGTACGACAACGTCCATCTAAAGAACATTTTCGTGACTGGAATATTCAGAACGGGTCACACGGTTCACATCGGAAGAAAAAGGCGCATTTGAGAAGAAGACGGGCGAAGAATCATATTTCGTCTCGATTTGTCAGCCAAGTGAAGTCTGCAGTTCGGAAGCGGCCCCGAACTGTCAGGTTCAGACCCGCCGGGGCGTCTCGCGACCCGGACTGGGCAGCGACCATTCTCCAAACTGCGGCGCTGCGGCCGAGCGGGAGGTCACAAAGGTCAATCACCGGAAACGGTCCAAACGCAGCTGTCAGTGTTGGCGGCAATGGAAGCTACGCAAGAGGGAGCGACCAAACCTCCGACCAATTAAGCGACAAGGCGGCTGCGGGTGTCTCTCAGCAATCAGAAGCGGAGCCGGGGGAGGGTCTCGAGGACCCGGCGCTCCGCTATCGCTCCTCGGCATTCGTGGAGGATCGGCCGGGGAGGCCGCGCCACCCCGCCCCGGGGGCTGCGCCGGAGACGCACCGCCAGCACAACAACACGGACCGAGGCGATAAACAGGACCAGAGACACAGAAAGAGCTTTAAAAACAGAAATAGCTGGAAAAACAAGCTTGGGCCTGAGGAACGACGGGGTAATAAGTTCCTCGACACAGACAGCGAAAGCCTTCCAATTACAGAGGAGCTCATCAGTACATCGCCAGGGCCAAACCAGCCTGCCATCAAGTCAGGAGGCAACGCGGCTCCAGATCCAGGGAGGCGAAGCCGAGTGTCCAAGGAGCACCAGAATTCGGGTCATTCCGCAGGCGAATCTCGGGGGAAGGCGACGCGGGCCCCGACCGGATCCAGCAAACCGGAAACGGACAGAAAGCGCACGCCGGAAGTGAATGTGGATTGGAACCTGGAGGAGGGAGAATCCTTGACACCGGATTCCCCTGCAGAGGAGGGGTATCCCCGGAGACAGGGAAATCCCATGTCGGAGACGGTCACGGACGGTCTTCATCCGTACAGCGCTGGTAATGACAAATGGCGGCGATTGTTTCTCTTCCGTGTGAATGAGTTCGTATTGATTGGTCGCGTGATTGCACCGATTCCAGTCTGCTCTCAGTGCGGGTTCGTTTTGCAACATTTGGGCACAAGTGTGTGAACAAATTGTGGTGCAACTGCCACAGGATCGGTGGATGAAAATTGGTCTGCAAATGCCACTGTCAGTGCAGCCAGTTCAGAATTTGGGCGAACTGCAGATCTGCGTAGAGTCTTCAGTTTGTGCACGAGTGTCAAAAACGCTTTCGCACAAACACTGGCTTTTTGTCACCAACTGAAGCAAACCGATCAAGACGGATTTAGCAACGGAATGTGTGTGTGTGTGTGTGTGTGTGTGTGTGTACGAGTACACACTCGTATGTCTGAGTTTGTTGTTTCCTGTTGTTCCCCGCTTGACAGAGCAAGGCTCGGCTCAGTTGTGTAGCACAGTCTCAGCTGACCTGAGTGTAAATCTTGTGACGCGACGCGACGGCGGTGCTGCGTCAGCTCGGCTCCTCCCACGCAGCGCCGCCGGTCCCGTGTCGTGCTCTGCGTCGCGTGTTTCAGCGTCTCTGCGGAACGTTAATTGCACCAATTTAAACTGTTCGCCACAGGTGGCTCGCTCAGCGCGGCGGCTGAAATGCGTGTTGGTTCGTGTTGGATCGTTATCGCGAGACAAACGTTTGTGACCAGTGAATGAACACGAGACGAAAATTGATCACAGTTCCAGTGCAAGACGGAAGAAAATTTTCCACGGCAACGTCCAAACACGGTGTTTCTGATTCTTGCCTCAAGCCAGGGACTCTGTGTCACGATCAGCATTCGTGATGCAGCAACAAAAGAGGCTGAGCCGTGTGTCCTGTTTTGTCGCAGACCCACAGGACGAAGCACTTCACCCACAGAACGAAGTACTTCACCAGACGAGTTTGTGACTGACGAAGGGATTAATCGTGTGTGTTGCAGGAGCGGTGAGCGACTCGGTGCGCTATGGAGCCGCGGACGATCAGCTGATGGAGATGGCGGGATCCGGAGACAGCGCGACCACCATGGGCCCCAGCGCCGAACCGGAAGGTACGTGACCCGAGGGCTGCTCCACACAGGCCGTGGTGCGGTGTCTGTGCTGATCAAGCGCGCTGCGTCACTCAGTCACACCGGATGTTACACGCGTTGCATCTCTGCTCGTTACGGGAGCAACGTCGTTCAATTGCACAGGACGCAAGGGACCGGGCACTGTGTCCACTGAACGAGGTCCTCTTTCGCTGCAATTCATCTCATTTTCAGCGTGAGCCAGTGGAGTGAAATCACAAAACATGGGTTTTCCAGGCACGGGTGTCTGGCCATTTGGGTTGGTCCTGAAATCACCCCACACTGGTGTCTCTGGGTTTCAGGTCCTTCCTGGAATGGCCACACACCCTTGTTTTCTGGTTTCTGACCAGGCGCAGCCAAGTACACTTTCGTTTTGCCTGACAAACTGAGTGTCATTTCCTTCGGTGGGAGGAGGTTCTGGCATGGGTCTGATTCCACAAGACATTTTCCTCCTTGAAAAATCACACAACGCTCTGTAACCCTCGTGCGAAGATGTCTGTTTCGTGTATTGTCCCCAGAGAAGAACGGAAAATATTGACAAAACCGTTGAAACGTTCCGATTGTGGTTGACGAGCTTGGCGTGTCTGATGGTGAACCCGGCGCGGGGCGGCTCCGCGGAATCCACGTTTCATTGGCCACTTCGCACGCGAAGGGCAGAAACTTCAAGTCCGCACTGAAGGCTCCATTCTCGTGAAACCGCCACTTGAGGAAGTGTAGTAGCCGTGTCTCAATGACGGCGGGTTGAGTGAGAAACTATTTGATGGAGATGGAGGCGCGACGGAGCTGGGTGTCGGGTCGGGGCTGAGTGGCGCGGACCTCCGGAGTCGTTAGTGATGAGCGGCCGGAGCGCGACGCCCAAAGAGCTCCGGCTGAAAGCGTCTAATTTGATCAAATGGAGATCGGTGGGCGTCGCTCTTAGTTTGATCGCTGTTTGATGCAGGTGAAGCCAAACTTCGGGACACACTTCGGTCTTTCAGCCTGGGTTTCACGCTGGACGCGTCTTCGCGCGTTTCGATCCGCCAGCCGCGAGTTGTGTGGTCGCTCGGACCCAGTGTGAATCCTGATCAGAGAACCGCTGCACTGACACTGGATCTTCGGATTGTGCCCACTTACCCGGGAATTGGCCAAATCCGAGCCGTCCACTTCCCTACCATCTGATGCGGCTGATAACTCGATGCACGTCGCTCGGCCGGCAGCGCTTATCGCCCCGCGGCGCACGCGCACGCTGACCCCGGGGGACGCTGCGTCCTGATCCAGGGTCCGGCTTTGATCCAGTCCAGTTGTGACTTGTGCAGGACATCCAATACAGACATCACAATTTGATGGACTATAATCGGACATTAACAGCGCGGCGCTTTGTATGGATTTATCGATTCTTCAGATTTAATAACCAATCTGCCGCGCTTTAATCCTCCATAAACCCGCGGATGAAGTTGGGGTCCGGAGATGGCTCGAGACCGTTTCGCACTGGGCGCGTCCTATGTGGCGACCAAGTGCAAGTGATTGGTGGTGCTTGGCTCTGTTTAAATGGCGTCCGCTGACTTCATCAGTGCGTATTCCGTCCAATGTGAACCCAGCCTGACAAAAAGAGAAATTGCACAGGTCAGCGAGTGCTGAGTCGGATGAGCAACCCAGCGCTCCGCTGAACAGACGTTTCATTTCCAGTGTGACGGTGCAAACCCGGCCTTTTGTGTCCGCACAGCTCCGCGCGTTGCACTGAGCAGCGGAACGGTTCGGTCGCCCGACGCACCACACAAACCGCGCATCATCCGCACCGAACGACCCAAAAGCACCGTAAAGTTGTATCAATCTCGCTGTAAGTGGCTGCTGTGCGGTGCGTACGCAGGCTGTGTCCATCGGGCCTGGGAGTGGAGCCTGGCTCTCGATGTGCCGCGCGTTGCGTCTCTGTTCGTGTCAGTGGACGCTGCGTCCTGTCATCGCAATCCAGTCTGATGATGTCTGACCTTCGTGGGTCCTTTGTTCCACTGGTAAAACAGATCTATTTTGGCGTGTTTGAAAAATTAGGTCTGACCACTCGGTTTGAAATGACATTGTGAGCCAGGTTTGTGAAGCGGGAACGTTCGGACCCTGGAGCCACTTCACAGGCACAAAGAAAACCAAGCACAGAGGTTCCGAGAGCCGGTGTGGACAGACCCTTGGGCAAAAATTCGTGTCGTGTTTTCATTCGACGTTTGTTGTTCCGCAGCCTCTGAAGAGCCGATGGCGGAGACTGCAGCACCGGAGTTATCCGTGGAGCCGGAGGGATTCCCCGAGTCAGAGTGGGTACACCTAGAACCGGAGGGAGAGTACCCAGAACCGGAAGGAGAGTACCCAGAACCGGAGGGAGAGTACCCAGAACCCGAGGGAGAGTACCCAGAACCGGAAGGAGAGTACCCAGAACCGGAAGGACCCACACCGGACACCACTGATGACGTCACAGAGGAGCAGTCGTACGCTGAGCCAGAGCCTGACTGGCCAGATGCAAAGGCCGTGTGGGGGTGAGTATGGGAAGCACGCAATTACGAGACAAATAACACACACCAACTCACACGACGCGCGCACTTGTGAAAGCGAGCGCTGAAATTCTTTTCTTCCAAAATTTATGCCCGACAAGAGGATGGAGGGGAAATGTTGCCGCCACAGAAACTTTTGTCGACTGACGGCTCAGACAGCCCGGCTATTATCACGTGCACGTCGTGTCTCTGCAGCCCGCTGTGGGAGCTGCACGTTTACGTGGCCGGCGTCTGCTTCGCGCTGCTCGCACTCTACTCCATCGTCGCCATCTTGCGGCTGTCCCGCCACCGGAACCTGCTCAGCGCCCCCTACTTCCTGTCGCTCAACGTTGCCATGACGTTGATAGGCGGTACTCGCGCCGTGTACTTCCTCGTGGACGCATACAACACTCGCGGCACATTCCACCCGGTTCTCTACTACTTCCTGTACAGGTGTGTGTCAAAAACGTGGCTGCAACTGTTCCATTTTCATCTAAATGTCTGTTGCAATTTCATGTTTTCACAAGTGCTGTTTTGTTTTCAGTGTGGGCTTCCCGTGCCTGACCTCGGCCTTCAGCATCCTCTTCCTCGCCCTGCTGCAGACGACCCGCATGCAGCTCGTGCCGCCCAAAATCCAGCGCGCGCCCGTCCTGGCAACCATCATCACTGTCCACTTCATGCTCTCCATAGCAACCGACTTCGTGGTCGGCTACTTCTCGGACGCCGCCGTCCTGATGCTCGTCTGCCAATCAGCGACCGTTGTGTGGGGCCTCTTCCTCTTCGGGGGATATCTCTACGTTTTCAACAAACTCTACAAGAGCGCGAGGTGGAGGCAGAAGGAGATGCTGAAATACCAGTTGTCACAGATCAAACTTGAAGGGGTTTCTCCCGTCACCAAACAGCCGAAATTCACACTGAATTTGGCCATCAAAGTGACTTTTGTAACTGCCATATTTGGGTTCCTGTTCGCTGGGATTATGATTTATTCCATGTTTGGAGTGTACAGTGTGTTGTCCAAGGGCCGCCCCGCCCCGTGGCCGTGGTGGTGGTTCAAGTCGAGCATGAGGCTCGTGGAACTTGCTATGTGCGTCACCATGTCCTACGTTGCGACGCAACCGTTCAGATACAGCAATGACGTCAGGAGCGTGAGCCGGAAGTGGAACTGCAATCACGTGATGTTCTACTTCCCGTGCAGGAGACTTTGTCAGTGCAACGAGAGAGAACTGAGTGACGACGGTCTCCACTGGCTGGACCACCAGGAGTCCTTCATGGACCCGTCCCACCCGGTACCCAACGACCTGGGTGGGTACGGCATGAGTCAGGTGATGGTGGAGGAGGCCATCCCCATCACGGTGCGCATGGTGGACTGCCACGCGGCCGGGACGGGCTGCAGCGGCTCCACCAGCTGCAGCGGCGGCGGGTCGGGCTGCACGGCGGACGGGTCCTGCAGTCGCCTCGGCACCTCGGGCAGCGGGCGCAGCGCCTCCAGACCCACCTCGCTCCTCGTCACCGAAAACGGACTCGTCAGGTCAGTTTCAATTCCTGTTGATTGTGAACCACTGTGTGGATTGGCGGATCATTGCACGAGAGCTTGATGTTTGAATGAAATTTTCTGCGGATCGTATCTGACGCCGGGTTTGTGCAGTCAGCTGCGCACAAACTACGAACACGGAACGTGCTTCCGAAACCAGGAGCGATACAGCCGCACCAGCCTCAGGATCAGGGCGAACAGGCGTGACGCTCGTGTGCCCGTTCTCCCGCAGGTTCCGGCAGGACGGGGACGAGGACGTGGACCCGGTGCTGCTCTCCACCGAGGACGAGCTCGACCCGGCCGACCCGGCGGCGCGCGCAGACCCGTTCTCCGCCGCGCTCGCGCTGCACCTGCGCGGGGCGGGGGTGGGCGGGGACGGGGCGGACCGGGGCAGCGCCGCGCCGCCCGACCGGAAGGACGCGCTCGAGACGATCCTCGCAGGTCAGTGTAGCTCCTGTTGACATCGGCTCCAGGCACGTGGGAGGAGCTCAGACCAAGGAGGAATGTATCGCACCCGGATCGACAGGCGGGAAGAACGAGGGAAGTGAAGAAAAGAAGAGCCTCATCCCCGAACCATGCACTGGTGCCTGTGCACAATGAGGGAGACCTTGAATTGTCACAGGCGACACTACCGCGTTCAGTGAAGACAGTGTCATGTGTGTTCGTCTGTGCGTGTCTGGCCGAAATTCATTCTTCAGGCTTCTGCTCGTTTGATGCTGTTCAGCACCGATGTCTATTCCTGACAGTTGTGATTTTCCGTGTTCATTCCAGGCTGCAAGAGAATGAACCTTCCTGACCAGTTCGGTGAGACCAGCACGGACCAGCCTCAGTACCAGGCGCAGCACTCGTACCCAGGAGCCGCGTCCACCGCCGGGAGGGGCAGTCACAAACCCAGCAGGGGGCGGCGCAGGTCGTACCCGAGAAAGAGGTCCGTACCCAACTGGGCCCCGACTGGGTGCGAGACGCCAGCGTCGACGCGGTCCTTCTGCTCGAACGACACGGGTCTGGACGGCGTGTCGAGCGTGTGGAGCTACCGCCCGCCGTCCTCCATCCACCTGCAGGACTCCATCGAGAACTACCTGGACATCAGCCTCGAGACCCCGGACGACTTGGACGCGTCCCCTCCGGGGTGCAGCAGGAACAGGTGGAGGGAGAAGGGGCGGCGGAAGCCCTACCTCAGCTCCTCCACGAGCGACCTGCAGTCCCTGCAGGAGTACCACGACTCCCTGGAGCAGCAGGCGCGCCGGCCGCACCACGCGTCCCACGACTCCATGACCTTCAGCACCGCCTCCGAACTCTCCCTGGACGCGGGGTACTTCCGCAGCCCCCGGAGGCTGCCCAGGTCCAACAGCGACTCGGTCACGAGCCCGGGCGGGGGCGGGGGCGGCGCCGGTGGCAGCGGCGCGGGGATGCCGCGGGACCTGTCGTTCCCCTCCGGCTACGAGTCGGCCGAGTCGGAGCGCACGTCCGGCCGAGAGGACTGGAAACACGTGTTCGACTCGAAGAGGAAGGTGCAGAACCTGCTCGATGACATCCACGACCTGTGCACAGAGACGAGCGACTGAGCAGCGCCGAGGGAAGCGCACCCAGTGTGAAACACGACTCAGCCTACTGAAGAAAGGTCAACGATGACAGAACCGTAGTTTTTGTCGCAGTTTTGCGGTCTGCTGTCAGTTTGCCCATTGCATTTGCTGTACAAAAGACACACAAGGAAGCTTGAACCAGTCTTGTGCATTGGATACGCACGTTTGATTCTGCTCAGTTGCGCCACTTCTGCCTGTGCAATTTGGGATTGGGTGAAACGCATCCCCGGATCACTTCACATCCTGTCTGCAGAAAGTCGACTCAGCGCCGTGTGCTAATCCCCCATCCTATTGTTGCAGGACGCTGCGTGCGCGCATGTTCTAATTACTGCTATTAGCCTGCTTCAAGCTAAAGACTTCCAAATGAGCTTACTGCTGCTGAGCCTGCTGAATGGAACGCCGTAGATCCAGGGGTCTCCAGGGACGCGAGAGAGTTGGTTCTTCGTTTGAATCACGGAAAGTAGTGTTGGGAGCAGAACAGCGTGTTGAAAGGAAACGTGAGTGAAGATCGTCTTCTCCTCGACCCTTGACCCGGAGACGTTACACGTGCGCACGGGTCATGCGTGCTGCTTTCGCTTACGTGGAGTCACTGCTTACGTTTTGCGGGCTCAGTGTGCGTGAGTGCGTGACAGAACGCCCAGCTTTACTTTTACACTGAGATATTCTGAGATTCTGTTGTCCCAACGTAGGGTACAGGTCACGTGGGCAGGTGAGCGTGGAGTTCAGGTCGAGTCGAGTTTCTTGGAGGCATTGAACGTTTTGTTGTTTTGTGTTCGGATCCCTGAGAAAAATCTTACTTGCGCTCGAACAACGTGTTTCGTAAACTCCATGGTATCGGCACCTGAACCTGTGCGTGAGGGTGCAGCAGTGATTGAGGTTTCCGCTGCACAGGTCAAGGGACATTCCGCCGCTGCTGCTGCGGAGGGTTCGACCCCAGAGGTGGCGTCCGCCGCAGCGCCTCCGGAGTGCTGCTTGACCGAGATGTGCCTGAAGGATGGGAGAGTCACAGCGGGGCCTGTTCACTTCGAGACACTGCCCCGTCCTCGGCTGTGGTCAGGACAGTGGACTGCAGTTCCACTCTGCTCAAAGCCTCACAGCTCGGACATCGTGCGCGCAGAGTGAGGAGGACGTGGGGAAGGTGCCGACCCAGACCGGACAGGTCAATCCCTCGTGTTTGTGCCGAGAGTTGTGTTCGTTTGTTGCGCCACTGCCAGATCCACTGCCGAAAAACAGTCGCGTTTTAGTCTTGCCCTGTTTTATCGAAAAAGTCATTCCGATTCGAATCTGCCGTGGTCATGTTGCTGTTTCTGGTCAGGATTCCAGTTCTCTACACTAGTCGCCTTGTTTGCTGTCCGTTTCGTGCGGTTTTTAGTCAGAGTGCGATGCCAGGTTCTGTTGCGTTGAGTGACGCGATGTCTGTACACGTGGATTTGTGGGGTCTCTTGTGTCCGCAATCAAAAACTTGTCGATTCTACGTTTGATGAAATTTTCTGTCGAAATGCAAATCATTTCTCACCGAGTCAAGTTGTCTGTAATAAAGGTGCAACGTTATGTGCTACGAACTGAAGTCAGACGTGTGTTTTTCATGTTCATTGTCCAATTGTCTTTTCCTCGGATGCGTCAAACACACACACACACACACACAAACACACACACACAGACACCAGTTGCGGCAAGTCTCTTGCAAGTTCAAAAATTGCCATGATCATCATCAAATCGCTTTCATCGTCCGTGCACGCACTCCGCATCGGCCTGTAAAAGTATTTTGATGCGATTGTTGTGAGATTCTCAAGGGGATCCAGGATTTAGGTCGGGGGGAGAATCCTCAGGGGTTGGAAAACCGTGAAAATATGTTGTGCTTAAAGACCCGAAGTGAGGCAGTGGTAAAGTGTCGGGTTTCAGCACGCCCCTGGATCCAGCGTCGGTGCTGCTCCCAGCGGACACGTAACGATGATCCATCGCTGCATTGGAGAGAGCAGGGTTTCGGTGAAGCTCCCGTAACAACTGAGCAACTGCAGAGTGGCGAGCAAGGAGGTGTCGAGAAGAGGCCAGTGCTGCCCGAAGCTCAACACACACCAACTTTCAAAACGTTGACGTGCGAAACGATCAGGAATTTTGTCTGTGTCAGTGCAAAGTTAGACTGGAGTGGAAATCATTTTCAAGGAAATGAGAGAGAGATGTCTTCAGCACGCACGAGATCTATGCAAGCCTGTTGACTGGGTTATCTATTCTTGTGTTGGGCATTTTCTTCTTCCACCACGTTTGTTCGTGTGTGTGTGTGTGTGTGCACCTGTGTCCGTGCCCGTGCCTGTTTGTGAACGAGATGTTCAGTGTCGCGATCGTTCTGATGAATTTGGCTTTTTACGCAACAAATCTGGCTTTTCTTCGTTCAGACCAACAAGCAAAGTAGTTTCACTAGACCATAGTTCTGTTGAAGACATCACAATCACAGTTGGAATCTCCAGCGTTTGCCAATGGCGAAAACTGCACAACAATCACAGCATAAGTGGCCACGGTGCCAAGGATCTGAAAAAAAACATTTGATGAAGTTGCTGTTTCAAGAATCTCACGACGACGAACTTTGCTCAATCATGTGCCAGAAGGACATCATGTGCCCGAAGGACTTACCCCCATTGAGCTTGAAAAGTTTATTTCAAATGCTCCCATCATTTGCAATCCGGGTGTCATCCTGATCTTGTTCATGAACATTTGGTGCTGAAATGTAGAGAAGGGTTTATTCAACATTCAGATGTGTTTTGGACCGCCGAAGTGTTGAACTACACATCCCTCCAACCCCCTCCCCCAAAGCCCCCGAATATTGTGCCGCAGATGCAAAATTTGCCAAAATTTTCAAGACCACCGAAGTTTGGCCCTCAGTCCTGGATTTGCTCCAGGAGTCCAGACCTGATACGTTGTTGATGCCGAAATGTTTTCCAGTTTCATTTCATTCAGGAGAGGTTCTGCGGATTCTACCTGTCGGGTGAAACCACGTAAGAACTTCAAACGAAAATTGTAAAGAAAAGAAAAGATTTATTCACATGTGGATTTTCCACTTGGTAATCCGAGTTTCGTTTGTCACCAGAGCAGAATAAATAAATACCTCTTGTTTGAGTAGAGAGCAGCATAACAGTGTCCCCATCAAAACCAATTGGTACATGAACAAGTAATTGAGAAATCCAACACTGCTCCTCACTCTCACCACATAAATTTCCAAACAAATGAGAACTGTCCAGATTGGCACATTAAATCCCAACAGCAGGGTGAACTTGGTGTTGAGATGGCCCAAAGTTTGTGAAAGTTGCTTGAAATATGTATAAAAAGTGCGCAAATTGTCAAAAGTGTGCTCAATATCAATTCCTTCAGCCAAAAATTTGTTCATTCTTTCAAATTTTTCCAGCATATAAAGAACCAAAATTATGAAGAAAAACTGGAAGGTAAAAACAGCTTGTGGTACAATGATAAAAACTGTGGAGATCATGAAATACTTCAGCTTGTTGAACACACTGCTATCTAAGAAATGCCAGTCTCTTTCCAAATACTGATTGGCATCAGTGATGTATGCAGTGTGAGCCAAAACAACACAGCTCGGAATAAAACATAACACAACAAGGGCCACAGTAGAAACTTTAGTTTTCCAAAAGTTGCCTGTGGCGTGTGGTGTTTTGATATTTTCCATTTCCTTCAGCAACTTGAAAATTCCACCCGAATGAAAACTAAGTAGAATACAATAACATGAGTTGACAAAGGCGGACAGTTGGTAGACAATAATCTCTGTAGCATAAGGTAAGTCTACTTTTGTGGAAAAAATTGCGAACGTTCCAGTGCACAACAACAAGACATCGAAGCAAAATCTGCACAAACACCAGAATGCACTTAGAAAGATGAGCAGTTTGGATCTTCTTTGGACGTAACCAGCAAAGTTCATTTGTCCCGTGAGGCACAAGAAGATGATTATGACTTGAGTTGCTTTCTTGAAGAGCATGGTTTTGAGTCAAGAAGCGAAGCAGGTCAAATTGGTTTGCTTGAACTGCCACACACAGAACGAATGTATTCCACGCACTGACAGTGAATATTGCATCAGCAAGGCTTTTCGCTGGATGCCTTGTTTGTGCATTTGCAGAAAACGCTGTGCAGCTTCCGCGTCACGCATTTCTATTTTGGTGAGTGCATATTTGAGCTGCCATCCAAACTTGAATTGGGAAGTTCAGTATTTGTTCAGTATTTTCCTGTGCACGAGGTGGGTGATGAGACGTTCAATCTGTTTTGAACGCGTACACGGCGCTGACGCACTACATGTGCCGCAAAGAAGGGGTGGTCAGAGGGCGTGGCTGCGGTTGGGTTATGACTGGGCCCCATTCGCAACGACCCCTTTCCTTTCGCAGCCACCGCAACACGCAAATTGCACACACACGTACTCATTCACACATACACATAACACACACACACACACACACACACACACACCTTTCTGTCGTTTATTTCTGCGTGCCTTTGCTGTCAGAAAGGGCGAAGGGTTCTCATTTGAGGGAAACCAACTGCGACTTTTGTCTGAAAACAATTTACAACGAAAGGCTTCTGCCTGCACACACGATGGCCCTACTTCGCAGGAGGCCAGTCGACTGAACCACCGTCGTTTCCGTCACGAAAACTTGGCACCACGCAACGTTCCATCGTCAAGTCCACAAACTGAATTCTCCAGCTGCCAATCAAAACCCTGCCGCACGTCTCAGCCTCCCAGAAACTGAGCAGTCACCTGAGCACTGTGTTTCTGCAGATAGCAGTTCCTCACAAACATGAACCTGCAAGTGAGAAACACAGCCCAGCTGACAACTGAAAACTTTCTGACGGTAGTTTTCTGAGGCCGTTGAACTGAATCAGGCTGGAATTTTATCAGTGCGGTTTCGGATGCCAGAAGGTTGAACCGAATGTACCCACGGTGGTCGAAGCCAAATGGTCTCAGCTTGCACTCAGATCGTCGCAGTTGTATTGAAGGTGCTACAGTCACAATCTGCATGGTTAGGAAATGGTGCAAATTGTGCAACTATCACAGCATAGGTGGCAACTGTACCCAGAATCTGCAAAGGTAAAACTAATTGCAGGACCAAAGGTGTTGTTGATGGTATGTTTGCTTGGGAAAGTGTTTGGACATCACTCACACCAATCATGCTTGAAAAGTTTATCTCATAAATTCCCATGATTTGTAGCGCTGGACTCATCCTGATCCTTTCGAGAAACATTTTGTGCTGCAACAGAAAAGATTTTTTGTTTCAGCAAGCTTTCTGTTTCAGAAACAGAATGCTCAGGTTACACCAGCATTTGTGTCCCACAGCACTCAGTGAGTCTTTTGTGCCATGTACCTGATAAAGTGTTGACACGGAAATATTTTCCAGCTTCAAATCACAAATAACTGTTTCTGTGGTTTTCACCTGCCACAAAATAAAACTCAAAAAAGATGTGAGAAGGAATATGTTCTTCAAATCTTCAGTCTGAATGCAAGTTTCAGAAATTCCAAGAAATTGTTGGTTCAGTTGACTTTGATGTAATCTGCATTCGCACCAGGTGGAAATGTAAAAACAATGACTGTACCTCTTGTTTCAGAAGAGAACACCACAGTAATGTCGTTGTCAAAAGTATCAGGAACAGCAATACATACAAGAACATGTAAGTGGTATACAATACACTTCTGTTTCTTATTCTCACGGCATAAATGTCCAAGCAAATTAGTGCAGTCCAAACTGGTACATTAAATCCCAAGAAAAGGGTGAAGTTTTTGTTGTGATGACCCAGAACACTTGCCAGTTCTTGAAACTGTGCCTGATATTTGCACAAATCTTCAACTGTTTGCTTGCAATTTTCACTGGTTATCTTTTGTGACACATGTCTGTTCATTTTTCGAAACTGGTCCACCAAGAAAACCACCAAAATAACGAACAAAAACTGGAAGAGACAAACAGAGTGCAACAAGATAGGGTTCATGATTTTTATGAAGTGCTTAAAGTTGTTGAGCATGCTGCTTTCCAGAAAGTACCAATGTGTTTGAATATAGTTGTCGTATTTAGCAATGGATGCAGTATAAGAAACAATTGTACACACTGGCATAAAACAACACAAAACAAGAGCCACAATCAAAATTTTCATTTTGTTTCCTTGATGAACATTGAACTGCACGTTGATGCTTTCCATTTCCTTCAAGCAGTTGAAAATTCCATTGTCTTTGAAACTGAGTATTACACTGTACAGTGGATTGACAAACATGTAAAGCGGAAATAAAATGTTCTGCAGTGACACAACGAGATCCGCCTTTGAATCAAAAAGAGGCAAAGCTCCTGTGCAAACTACTGCAGCATCCAAACACAACCTACAGAAACACCAAAACGCAGACACAAGCAACAACACTTTTGATTTTGTTTTGAAAAGGCCAGCAAAATTCATCTGCCCTGAAAGGCACAGCAGAAAGATGAGAACACTTGTGGTTCTTGTGAATACGTGCGGCTTTGTTTTCATTGTCAAATATTAGCTCGTGTGTTTATGAGCAGTTTTTGAAGCGGAGGTGTTCCAAAGAGCAAGTCCAGTTTGAAGTGAGGTGACAAATCTTCTGCTCTCAGCAAGACACGCCTCGGAAACGAAGAAATCGGTAGCTTTTCCTCGCTGCTTCAGAGAACCCTAACAATGTTCGAGCCAGTTTGTTTTGGGCTTATTTGCGTTCGTGCAGCTGTGTTCTCTCACACGGCAAGATTGTTGCAACAACTTTTTCATTCACATCACGAGCTTCGAACGATTGTCGGAGGTGGACGGTGACGAGACCGTGAACAACCAAGGCTCTTGTGGCCTGTTGGGAGGAAAAAAATCCATTCGAGGGTGAGGTTACCCCAGACCATTGGTATGTGATCCTTGTCCACAATAAGCTGAAGGCGAATCATCCCCACCGTGTTATTCCAAAAAGGTGTGTGGCCATTGACAGTGCAAAACATCTTCAGCAAAGTGTTGTGTAGTTGACCGCATCGTTCAGTGTTGCATTTCGCTGTGTCGGCCCCAGCTGTTCTCGAGTCGGGAGCGAGGACTTGGTAGTCTTGTCTCCATTGACTCAGGTCAATAACTGCGTGGCTTTGAAATGGACAGGTACTTATCAGCCCTCTGAAAACAGTTTATGTCTCGTCAATTTCATTCAATTGGTCCAACAGGCTCAACAGATCAAGGCTTTGACCTCTTGCATACCCAAATTCAACTTTGAAAAACAAAAACTGTACACATTTTTCTTTCCGCGGATCAGGGGGACTGCCTCCTGGACTTGCCCCTGGGACCTCCCCCCTCCACTGAGAGTGCGTTCTTCTCACCGCCGGTGGAAGGGACAAAGAAAGTGTAGCTGTGTGAATCTGGAACAAATTAACAGTTGGTGAATGAAAATTGGCAGGCAATAAAACCTTGGAGAGGGGGTTCGGGTTTTATGTCCCATGTCCCTTCTGAATCCGCCGGAGGATCCCGGTCTCGGTGAGTGTCCAAGAGGCCAGCATCTGGGAGGAGTTGGTGTAAATTCACGGTTTCGGGTTGGGCACCTGGGCCTTCAAACCAAAGCTTCGCACCCCTTTGCTTCGTTGGAACCCTGGGCTGCAAATTTTCCTCCTTGCCAGAGATCTTTTGCCCTTTTGACCCTTACGAAGTCAGCGCGAATGTTGGCAAAACATTTGCTGGAATCAAGCCAGTGAAAAACAATACGAGTAGAAGTGTTCAAATAGCTCCTTGCTTTCCATTTCGTAGGTACGAACTCCACCAGAAACAGTTTACCTGCAGTTCAACAAGTGGGAAGAAGAGAAGACATGGAGGAAGGGCTTCTTCATCCGCCTGATCAGCTGTCAACTCGTCTGTTACTTCTGTCCAAACCATTGTGTTGGGATATTGTATCAATAGCAGAGGCAAGAAACAGGGTCATTGAGCAGTTTGTTCTCAGTTTGGCTTCAAACCAAAGCTTTGCACCCCTTTGCTTCGTTGGGACCCTGGGCTGCAAATTTTCCTCTTTGCCAGAGATCTTTGGCCAGTCCCTGGTCAGAGGCTTGAATTCCCCAAACGCTACAAATAAGTAAATTTGGCGTTTTTGGGACACACCCTTCTTTCTTCTTGATACATCGGCTTGGGTTCTGGCTGCATGTACTGTGACCAAATATTCATCGCAAGGCACCTCTGCCGGTTTCGTGAGATCCAACTCACTCATATTTTCTGGCATGCTACACTGAGGTTCCAGAACAAACAAACCAACAGCCAAGCCCTTATTTTTATCACCTGTGAGTGGCTAAACCAAGACGAAAGTCCAACAGAACGACAAAAACAATCACCAGGTGAATCAAAAGAAGGGGCAGCACGACATTTCTTGGGGACAAAACTTGGCACGTCTTCAGACACGTACACCGGGATGAACAGGTCAGTCCTGGCCAACCGAAAGTGGTTTTATTCCTTTTGTTCTCTTTTGTCGTGCTCCGTTCTTTTCAACTGAAATTTACACCACAGAAGAAAAAATACCTTGATTGATCTTTTGTTGTCTAAACATTTGGAAAACGAAACAACAAAAGCAAAATTTTGTTTTTGGAAAGATGATCATTCGCTGGTAAAACCGTTGTGTGCTGTTACTCCCATCAGACGCGAAAAGACACAGCTGAAATGACCCCAAAATTTGGCATCGCTTTTGTGCGATGTGTTTGGATTACACTTTTCTGGAAATCAAACAAGATTGTAAAAACGTCTTTTGCCAAGCAAAATCAATCAGTTGTTGAGCAAAATGGACCAAAAGACTGGATGAGTTTTCGCGGACTTTTTGTGGGGGGAAAATTGAGCAAAAGTGTGAAAACACTTGGAGCAAGAACATTGAGCCACCTTTTCCGCCTGAATTACTTGTTTTCCAAGCATTTAGAGTTTGTGTCCAAACAACATATTTCACAAAACCGTTTCGGGTACGGTGACATGGAACAGAACATTTCCAGGTGATGTGGAAACTCGGTGTTCACAAAGCCACTGGGTTGCTCATTTTAGCTCATTTTAAATGTTTTTCAGATCCTTTGCACCGTGGCCACTTATGCTGTGATTGTTGTGCAGTTTTCGCCATTGGACCTTTGCACTGGAGATCAGACTGGCTGCAAAACTTAATGTTCATTTGATAAACAGTGTTGCACCAAGCTTCGAAGGCAATTGCTAGTTGTTGCCTCTGCTCAGTTGTTCACTTCTGTTTTTGTCTGTGCCCTGCACTACTTTTTGCTCAAAGAACTTTACAAGTCTAAATCAACCATCGGTCAGTCCAAATCATCCACAAATCCCAATGTGTCAATGATTGTTCAACTTGCAACAATGACTGCAACCAACGTGTTGTGTTGGATTCCTCCTTGTATTATTTTCATTGTCTCTTTATTTGTCTCTTCTGAAATGGTGATCTGGACAGCTGTGGCTGTTGCTCCTACAACACAGTCATTAGTCCCGCTGTTTCCACTGTGACACCCATCAGAAGTTTGTGCAGACAGAGCAAAGAAGGCTATGGGGACAGGATGAATGTTGCTGTAAATGCAGCGAAACAACGAAGAGCCTAAATTTGCTTGCAGGCGAGGAGAAACAGGTGAGGAGAAACAAGTGAGGAGAAACGCTGATACCTTCCAGATTCTTTTGCTTTGGTCAGGTTTCCTGTTGTTTCATGCCAGTTACAATTGAAATTGACTTTCATTTGAGGCAGTAACTTGCGAAATTGCACCCAAACTCGTTCTGTTTTCGTGCAAGGAAAAGACTTTCTGGGGAGGTGGATGTTCAAAGCAAATTATCGTAATATGATATATATATATATATATCATGTGATAATCCCCAATTGAAACAGGAATTGTGTTTGCCTCTCACCCCTCAATCGAAAATAACTTTTCTGTTGCTTTGTCTGAAGAAGACCCAGAGTCCGAGCCGCAAACATCCTGTGTTGATCTGGTCTTGATGTTCGCGAGAAACTGTACAGGGGAGCTCTAGTGGGTGCAAAATCTGGCCAGGGAGTGACCTTGGTCGCGCCCAGCGACCAACCCTCGGAAGCGCAAAAAGAGGGGCGGTAAATTTTCTTTTCAAAGTCAGGGGGCCCAACTTCAAATTCAAATATTAAACACGGACATGCAAAAAAAATAAATAGAATGCACCAGAGGTGAAAAAGTGGGGGGAGGTGATTCCAGAGTTGGGCCCGGGCCTCCCTCCCTGGATCCACTGGACGAGAGGTATGTGCCCCCGGAAACTGGTGAGGAGAACATGCTGGGGGGCGTCTGTGCTTCCCCTGTTCTGTCCTTCGAATTGCTTCTCGGAGGCGATTGTCTCTCCAGCAAGCAGGCCGCAGGGCCAACCAACCCCAAAGAAATCTGTTTCAGGGCGAAAGAGACCCGTCCGAGTTGGTCTTTCAGGGTTGGGTCGCTCGGCGAACGCACCGTTCGTCCACAGGGTCGACACTTCATTCGAGCTCTTGGAGCGGAGACGCGTACTGCGCCACAAGCACGGCGTACGTCGCGACTGTGGCCAGGATCTACAAAACGTACATTCATTTGGCATGTGGAAGCAACGCTTTTGTGTGTTCGACTGTCAACGTGGAACTACAGATTCCTGCGTTTCATCACGTGGTGAACCAGATGAACTGAAGTGGCCAGCGTGAGAGTGACTGATGTCGTTTGGCTCTGTTCGAGTTTTCATGTGAGTTCCTTCACAAGTTAATGCACACACCGTGAGCATGCCTCCGTACTTGATCTCGAACCGAACGGCCGCACAGTCGGGCTGCACTTCAGCTGCTTCAGGAACATCTGAAACTGAAACGGCTTGGGGCGTCAAATCAAGTTGTTTGGGCTCTACGTTCTCCCTCGCCACACAACACAACCCAGAGTCAAAAGGGTGCAAGACACCTTGACTCTACGATCGTCCATGTGAAAAGGTACCAAGGTACCTATCCACTCATACATGTACCTTGTGATGTATACAGGGTCAGAACGTTACCTTGGTACCTTTTTGACACGGACCAACAGACCCGAACGGGGACTCGACAGAGAGCAAATGAACTCGTGCAATACGAAGACGACACCTGGTGAAGGCTGGCGGGAGACGCGCCCGGCAGCTGGAGCCGCAGCAACACCGGCCTCGCTGCTCTCACCTGCGGAGACAGGACAACTGACAACCAGAACGTTGGTTCAGCCGGTTGGTCGTGACTGACATGGAACAAAGTTACCGGTGCCACTGCAGTTACCTCATTGTTCAGGAGGCAGCAACAATACAGAGTGACTGTCAACTCCAGCAAAAACACCATCAAGTACAGATCATGTCCGTTCGTTGTTTGTGTGAATATCATAAACAAAGTGAAGCAAACTAATATCATCCACAACAGTATGTTGAATCCCAGAAAGAAAGAGCACACGCTGCTGAAGTGTTCCAGAGCGTCGGAGAGCTGTTGGAAGTTTCTTTGACAGTTGCGCAGGATTGATGAAGCTTGGTCCCTGTCTTGTGAGTTCAATTTGTCTCTAATGTCTGTATTCAACACGTGAAACTTTTCATAAAATGCGAGGATAAGAACAACAAAGAAGAATGCAAAGAGAAAATTTGAAATTGGACAAATTTGTAGATAGTATATTTTGACAAGATATGTGAATATTGCAGTGTTTTTGAAGGGAACTGGGGACCATTGGTGGTTCACAAAAACAGCATAATCGAGAGCCTGGCCTGTGTAAATAAAACCACTCACAGCTGGAACAAAATACACAATGTCCACAACAAAGAGTACGATCACAGGCTTCCAACAAACAAAACGTGGTCTTGAAGGTGACCCTGTGTTCAAGTTCTTCATTGTTTTTTGAAATCCATTTGCATGGAAACTCAAACCGAGGCTGAAGCACAAGTTGATCATATTTTGCACATTGAACAAAGTGATTCCAAACTGGTTCTTGTTGCTCCATGTGCTATTCTCAAACAGCAAATAGATTTTCACAACCAGCCTGCACATATCAAGGCTGAACCTGCAGAAGCACCAGACCACAGACACACAGAGTAACATTTTGTGTTTTGTGTTGAAACATGCAGTGAGATTGAAGTATCCCAGAAGAGACAGAAGCAGACTAAAGACTCGAATTTTCCACATGAAAATGTGCTGGCAAAACGTCCTCATCACAGACATTTTGACACCAGAAATGCCAGTCGGCACACAGCCTCGGCAAGGAGCACTGTGATCGCGCTGCCACAATTCTGGGGTGATAAGTGACTTTCCATTAGAGATAAACGAACAATATTTTGCAATAAATCTTGTGTGCCGGTCTCCCTTTGACACACACATTTGCCCGCTTACAGAACACACAACTGTGTCAATGTACCGGTACGTGCTGTCAGAGGATAAACTTTGTCAAATTCAGGAGAAAATACACAGAGAGAGAGAGAGAGAGAGAGAAAAGGGGGGGAGAGAGAGAGAAACAAGTTGCCAGTGCTGCCCAAATGTTCTGTCCCTTAAAGTGTGAAACCGGTGTTGTTGGCTCTTCGTGAGTTTGACGCAGTTCAATTTAATCTCTAATGTCCGGCTGTCACATGTCTGTGACAGTCATCCAAGTCGGTGCGGTGGTACAATAACCAATGCAGACTTTTTGTGCCATGCTGTTGGTTCAACCAGAGGAGATCCTGCTCTGCGCCCTGAGCAGTTCCTTCACCCTCAGCAGCTTCTTCTCATCCGGG
>JAAUXT010085807.1_pt1 | contig 34618 bp, 36 predicted proteins | sample 7278171 | NCBI WGS metagenome assembly JAAUXT01 (sample SAMN14350112, study PRJNA611818) | marine sediment metagenome | isolation source: surface marine sediment (1.8m) | place: French Polynesia: Moorea | collected 2018-08 | reverse complement strand
GGTAAGAAAGACTCTTACCTACTGTCTACTGTTCCCCAAGGATCAGGAAAAATTCACACTCAATCGACAAGAAATACTGCCCAATCGGGAACTTAGATTTCGTGCCTCGTATCTCACAACACCGCGAACTTACGAGCCTTTGAAGTCTGCCAAGCGAGTCCACACCTTCTCGACAACCTTTTCAAATCAACTCGCCTGGGTTGCAGAGCTCATTGTGGAAAACATTTCAGCATTTCATATCGAATTTCAGCGTTCAAGAAACACTCTGCATGTTGGGATGCCAGGGGTGTTTCGCAAAAGTGCACTCAGCGTTGTTTTCGATATCACACCTAATTTTACCAAATTATGCCCCAATTTCACGTCACAGGGCGACACTCTCGTAACCCCATGAATCTTCGCACGTCACTCGCGTAACTTCGGCGTCAATGTCAAGATTGTGACCACTTTTTCCGAAAGACGTTTCCAACTCAAGTGCCACTCAAATTATATAATTTCACAAGAGAAAACTGCTGCCAAGTGCATTCATGAAGAAACTATTCATGAATATCGAATTGCGATTCAAAACAAAAAATCTGGTCAACTTTGAATGTTGTGACAGATGTTGTTTTCAACTGCACCACACGATTGAAAAGTCAAAATTGTACGTATATCCCTGAGAACAGACTGCACAGTTCAGGGTTTGCTCCACTCACTTGTTCCCCCGAAGCGCACCCCGATGATGAGCGCCTGCGGCAGCCTGCGCGCCAATTTGATCCGCTCCGGTTCGCGCTGGTCCTGCAGGCGGAAGACGCGCTGCGGACGCGCCGCGGCGCCGGCCCCGCCGCCGCCTTCCCCGCCTCCGCCGGCGCCGGCGCCGCCGCCCCGCGCCGGGGAGATGAGCGCGAGGTGGAGCGACGGGCGGCGCGGCTCCGACGCCGCCGGGTCGTTGGCGGCGAAGAGCAGAATGAGAGTCGTCGCGCACACGCTCACGATGGACAGCTGCAAAGTGAAGAGAAGCGGCGTGTGGACGACGAGTCAGTCAAATGAACCTGATCGTACTTTGCCACTGTCCATGTACGATTGGCAGGTGCCATCCCCACATCTTGGCATCAGCCACAACAAGAAGGCTATCGCCTAAAAAGCGCGCGGTCTTACGCCAGTTCAGAAAAAAATCACCTGAAAGATTTTTTGGCCATTTCAGGAAATTTTGAAAATTTGGTTGAGTTGAGCCAGCCCATGTTGAGTTAAGTAGGAAGGGGGGTAAATGAACATACTGAGAATTTGCCAAAATCATTTTTAGCCAATTTTGGGAAAAAAATCTATGTTGAGTTACCAAGGGGGGTGGTAACTCAACATGGCCAAAAAATGAAAAATGATTGAAATGGCTTGAAAATAATCCTGGCTAATTTTCACCATGTTGACTTACCCCCCCCCCCTATTACTCAACATGTACACATACATACAGACAGACTGATGGTGATTACAATAAGTACGCGTCCTATCGGGGACCGCGCGCTTGAAAATGTGTGGACTTTTCAGTAATTTCTGTAATTTTTTCACCAAAAAGCAAAGCGTAAAACCGCAAATGCTCACAGGTGAACATGCTGATGCACACGTTTCTTGGAAGTGAAAGCAACAATGCCAGTGCTTTGATTCAGTCGTCAGAAAAGTTGGCTTGAACAGAAAGGTTCATCGCAGGACAGTCGAGGAGCCTCGCCTGCGGCGCGCACACACACACTCGTGCACAACTCACTCACCTTGGCGAACAAAGCCCTGATGCCCTTCCAGCGCCGACAGCACTGCACCACGTCGCGGATCCCCTTCATGGCGTCAGCTGATTGAGCTCAACACGTCAATCTACAGATCCACGATCCATGTTCCTCCGACTCGGAACTATCCGATCCCGCTGAGCGTGTTCTCATTTCGTCTCCAACAATTTTTTGGCAAGATTCGAGTTTCAGGAGATGGCTGTGTAATGACGGAGTCTCACCTTCCACGAGTACGACACCTCAACGAAAAACACGAAGGTAAATACGGGTGCAAATGAATTTCATTGCTCAGCTCTTCGTGTGTCCTTGGTGGCACACGCCTGCCATATTCTTATGTAATTCCACCATTTATCTTAGCTGTCTCCATTTCCCAAAGAATCCTCGTCAAATATTTGCAGTAAAAAGTGTTTGTTTGTGAGCTGAGTCTTGAGTCCCACGAGGACATGCATGTTCTCTTGTCCCCGACGTGTTTGATTCCCACCACGAACGTGTGAAAACTTTGTCTCTTTTCAAACAGACATCGTTTCCTTGAGTCGCATGCCTCGGTACGACGTGAATTGCGGGGACATGCCACACCGTGTTCGCAAAAGGTTCCTTCGTATTGGCGCAATGAAGGTCGAACTACCAGGCCGTGACACCAAGCATGAACAGAGGATTGCTGCACGGCGATAGAGTGGAACTCACACCCATAAAGAACCAAACTTCGATCTCTTGGCCAAAAGAGACTGATCGTCAGGCAACATGCGAAGTTTTTTCTTTTGAGTTCACGGAGAAAATAAACTTTTGTAAACAGACCGTTCCAACGTTTTAGTGCCAGGACGTTTACTCGATGTCTACGGCTGATACTCACGCAAAATTGGTCCTTGATGTTCGCCAGAACATCTTGGCGCCAGCGGCGACTTGTTCCGCTTTTCCTGTGTCATTTCACGCTTGTGGCGGAGAATGCCAAGAAGGAGTTGCAGTTCAGCCAAAAACATCGCGAAAAGAGCACCACGGACGCTCTGCTCTGAGGAGAGCGACACCAATCCAGTGTCTCCTCCGGTGAATCCAGGAGGCCCATGGCTTTTGTCTTGAACTTTTATGTCTGGAATCTGGCCACAGACGAACACTGGAACCTGGCTTCACACGAACACGCACGCACGCACGCACACACATACACACACACACACACACACACACACACACACACACACATACACAACGCGTGCGCACACTCACACGATCAAAACACGCTGGGTCTGGAGACCATTGTTCAGAGTGGGAAAACATGAATGGGGAAAGATCTTTTTCTTGTGTCTGGAAGGACCAGTTCACAGCGACCTCACGTATCAGCGTCATCATTCAATGACTCCTGCAGACACTGCGAAAGTCACCTCAACCTACAGAAGCTGTGACAGAAAGGGCCACAAATACAATGTACGCACTACAACCGATCCTGGGACAATTGTGTTCTCAGGTCGCGAGGGTGCAGACCTCTTCAAATTTCCGCCGCGTCGGTTCACGGGCACCAAACCCAGGCATTGTTCCCTGAGAGCAACTCTCCTGCAGACAGCAACCACAGGGAAGCGGCAACACAGAAGTAATCTCAGTCACAGTCGAAATACATCATTTTCACTTCAAAAGAAGAGCGTTTTGTTCCAAATTGTCCTGAAACCCAATTCAGAGCAGCCAGGTTTGGTTCGCGAAGGGCAAAGAAGGGACAAAGAATTGTGTGATGATGCCAATTTCCGCCGACGCCACCAAACCTGCGCACAGCCGTCAACTTTGGAACGACCACACCCAAAATTTGTGCAACACTCATCTCGTTGAACTCAAGTCTTGATGGAAAGCTATGCACAGGAGTTGAAACTTTTTGAATGATAATATCGGCAAGGTATCCAACATTTCAAGAAGATTAGGCTTTGATAATTTCTCGAGCGTAAACTACTCAAATTAAAATCAGGGTGCTGAGGCGTCATGAATTGCACAGGTTTGCCGATTACATTACAAATCAAGCGCAAAAACGGAGGAGGATTCAAAAGAGCAGGTCAACTGAAAACAGTTTTCTCTCGCAGACATCTTGTGGGCTCAGGTTTGTTGCACCGTTGAAGTTGAGGTCCCTGTCCTCCCCCTTCCAACAATTTTGCGCCTCCAACATGGGACCCTTGCTGACGCCGGTCCCCACCCTGTTCTTGGATCTGCTCGAAAATACTTCATGTTCTCTCGCGGACAGGAGCATCGTCACTTTCTTTGTACCCAGAAAAAGTCTTCGCAATTGTGTCCAATGCCAGTTCCGCCAATTTACCTTTGGCAAAGTTGGTTCCAAATGTCAGGAACCAGTCGTCGAATTATTGGTTGTCGTTTACACGCAGTCTTCTCGCGAGGTTCGTGTCAAGTTTGAAGACAAAGCACAAAAGCCTGTGTGTTTTCCTGAGCCTTCATGTGTTTACCGGCTCTGGACCTCAATTTTGCTACACAGAGGAATTGTCAGAGACTTGGTTGTCCAAAACACGAGGGGGAACCATCTGGGCCTGCAAAGCAACGCACACTGACGAAACCGTCGGAGTGTTTCAGTTTCTCAGGTGGAAGCACTTCTTCAGCTGAAACTTTGAATGGGTTTCAGCCGAAAAGTGTTGGTCTGCATGCACTGCTTGCCATAGATTTCGTTTTCTGCCACAAGACCTTCAGGACTCCAGGGTTCGATCCCCCCTGTCCCCTCAAAGGTACAATCCGCCACAAATTATTTTGCGCCCGCAGCACCACATGCACACTTTTGTTTGGTTATCGCAGGTTTCCAACGTCGGGTTGACATCAACTGCGGGTTAGAGCCTGTGCCACTGATGGGTCAGCTGTTCAATTGTTGCATGAACAGATTCCCTCCCGTTCAGCAGTCTCAGTCCCAGGCAGATCGGCCTTGTCTGTTTGAACATCTGCACAGAAGGAGTATTTGCGGTGTCCTCCCCTCCACCCCTCAGTGGTGCGAAGAAGCTTCTCCTTGTGGTTCAACAACGTCTCATACACCGGAAGTGGGAGCCGACCGCTGCGAGTCGACGAGCGAAACTTTAAAACAAATTCAAACCAAATTAGCAATTAAAATTGAACCATCTGAAACGCACAACTTTCATTTGGTGAAGTTTTCATTTGCAAATCTGCAAAAGGCCTTTTGTTCAGGGCAGATTTTGTGGGGTTGCTCTCTTCTGTTTGAACAAAAGCGATTTGCATTTTGAGAAAAAGAAAAATGTTTTAGTTTCCAGCTGTTGCGGACAAAAATGCATTCAACCGAAAATTCCTTTGTCGTGGCCGCAACATTTGCTTCTTTCGATGCATTGGAACGTCGATTTCTCCTTTTCGAAACAGAAAAAGGGACTTGGAAGGACTTTGCTTCGGTTGTTCTGTCATTATTTGGCACCTGAGGTATCCGGCAGGAAGTTCCACACATTTCCTTCTCTTCATTCCTTTGTGGGCATTCCTCTTGGACAACTATGCTGTTGATTTGGCACGGCAACCCGCACACCAGGTTCATGTCAAAGAACGCGCTTTTCGATTCTCACAACCTTGAAACAGAATTCATGAATGCAAAACAGAAAAAAAAATTCTCTCAACTGAAAGTTTCCAGGAAAGTTTGATTCATCCTCTGAATTTGTCAATTCAACTGTTTTTGACAGCTTGTTGTCGATGTTTGTTGGCAGACCAGCACAAAATGCGAAGGTGGTGAGGACGCCAGAGGAGGCTCTGCACGACTCCGCCGCGCGTCCTCGTGTCGCGTCGTCGTCAACGCGTCGATCCTTCTTTACAGCAACAAATCCAGTGGATGACATCAAGCTGTTTGAAAGTTACTTCCTTTAGGGAGGCGTTGGTTTCAGATCTTTTTCCACACAGGTTCTTCTGGCGCGGGAGTTCCGTCTTTTCACTGCAAATTTTCACACGAGAGTCAGAAGAGACGGTAGGACTGCATTTGTCGTGCACCCTTTTTGCTTTTGTCTGCCGAATTGCACAGAAATGAGGTGGGCGGACCTACATATTCTTTCAAAACAAATCTTTGTGCCAATAGTTGTGCGCTGACTTTCTGCATCTTGTGCGTCAAGTGTTCGTTCCACTGCAGTGAAAGTCCCGTGATTGTACTGCGTTGCGTGCCGGTGTTTTGGGTCTGTTCGCGACTGCACAGCTCGAAAACTAAAAGCTACTGAATCCAAAAACACATGAAAACCAAAAATCCCCACAAAGGGATCTCAAAAGTTCGGCACTTTGTTTACAATCGTTCACCTTCCACTGAAAGTTCGTGGTGGCTTGGCTATGCAGTCTTTGTGTTGTCTGTGACGTGATGTTCCCTTGCGTGTCAAACGGAAGGTTTCCCCACAGCAGCGCGTTCCCCGGGAACTGTGTCATGGCTGGCCTGTGTGCCATGGACTGGAAACTCTCCAAGTAAGTGACAAGAACTTTTCATTCGTTGAAACGAACAAAGGGCAACATGTGTCAAATGGTACTCGTGAGGGCTGCGTGCAAACACCAAATGCAGGGAGCAAACCAACATTTTCTGCGTTGCTGTCAGGGCCGAGTTGTCAAGAGGACTCCGACTGCCACCAGTTCGCGAGCTGTGTGCAGGGGCTGTGCGAGTGCAACCAGGGCTACACGGGCGACGGGCGCGACGCGTGCGTCGGTGAGTGACCCGCAGCACAGAAACACTGATTGCGTGGGTTGTGGTCAAGAATTATAGAGTGCGTGGGGTGTAAATGCAGCACCCTGATGTCGACCCCTCCCATGCAGCAAATGAGAAGGCTCGAAGACTGATTGTGCACGGATGGTCGTGTTCGATCACAAAAGTGTATCTCAATTGAGACTTGAGTCCGAGTCTTGTCGCCACACGCATTGCAGACGAGTGTTCGTGCCGTCTCCGTGGTGACCCGATCCTCGACTTCTACGATGACCAGTACTGCATCCTGCCTCCGACCCCACAGAACAAGAAGTTCATGCTGACCAAGTACCGCATGGACGGAGACCCCTGTGGGTGAGTGCGACGCCTGACAATTTACCCCAGCGCAACTTCAGCGCGTTACCTGCAGTGTTCGCGTGTATCCGTCGTCGACCTTTCCCATTCCGTCGCCTTGCTACGAATAATTTACGAAACACCACACACTTATGAGTCCGGAAAACCTGACTCGGATCCCGGAGTGCACTTTGCACTTGTTCTGCAGGTTGATGGTGGAGGTGATGACAGCGCACCCTCTGGCGGACGGCACCGTGCTCAGGGGCGCCAACATGCCGCGCCTCATCGACGTCTGGTTCGGTGGCGCCATCATGCGGTTTGATCAGCAGATGGCGCTGACGGTGAGTGGAAACGCTCCGCGACGCAACAAATGGCCCATACAGAAAGGCGTTTCAGTCAAATGACACAACTGAAAACGAACAGTTCTGGCAAAGTGATTGTTGGACAATCCACGTCCAACATTGGACCTTCGCCCTCCGGTGTGAATCGTGATGTGACGTACGTGAAAATACATATCCCACGCCACAGGACAACTGTGCATGCATCAAATGAGGAAGCATCACCGGTGAGGGCGTCCATGTGTGTGCGGCGCCACATGTGTGTGACAGGCTTTACAGTTACACCTGTTGACTCCAGCGTGCATTGTTCCGCAGATCGGAGGCAAGGACGTGGCGCTGCCGTACAGCGGGGAGGGCTTCGAGGTGGTGCGCGACGGCAACTTCGTCGTGCTCGACGCCGCCGAGTGCGGAATCAAGGTGCCGAACACTCGTACTCTCATCCACATTCTGCCTTCTCGGTTTTCTCAGAATTTCGTGTGAAATGTATCTGCCGGTGCATGCGAGCCGTTCTGTGGCCTCGATCGAAGATTTTCGCCAAGTGCATGAGCACAGTCCACTCGCGTCTTTCGTTGGGCGCAGCAGAGACCAGTGCACCATGGTGAGCTCTGCCGACGTTTGGCATCGACCAAACACGCAGATGAAGGCGAGTGCATCTCGAGCGTTGTGTCGGCAGGTTGGGTTCGAGGGGACGGGGCTCACGTCGATAGCGACCATCCGCGTCCCGGCCGACTTCGGGCCCGAGCTGCAGGGCATGTGCGGCGACTGCAACGCCGTCCCCGACGACATGCGCACCGCGGACGGCACCGACGTGCAGGACCTGCCCGAGCGGTGCGTCCCTCCGTTTCCTCTGCTCGGACTCGACCAGTGCATGGCCCTTTGCGCAGCGCACTCGCACTGACGCTGCGAAGATGCGCTGAATCGAATCCGTCGTGTTCATTGGACAAAAACACTTTCCAGAGACGGTTCTGAAAATCATGCCCACGCCCCAAAATATGCCTGCCCCCGAATGAAAACACTTGCTGATAATTTTACGAAGCGTGTTCTGTTTTGCAGGTGCAAGCTCATCGCGAACTCGTACATTGCCGACGATTCGAAGAACATCGGCTTCCCTGGGCTGCAATAGTTCGTGATAAATTTGCCTTTTGTTTCTGAAACACCCGTCTTGCCAAAATTTCTATTTTCTCGCACGATGCTGTTTTGTGTTCATTCCGGATCTCCTGCTCCCCCAGAGTTTCAATCAACTCGTTTGGTTTGGATTTCTTTCTTCGATTTTGTTGAAGGTTCCTGCAGATTTTTGAAGTCGACGTGCAAACGTAACTTCTGTTTGATACGGGCAGCAGACGGCTGCGCGATCCCAAGGGCTTCATAAAACCTGCAGAAACGAGCAAAAGCAGCGAGCCGTGTGTCAATTCACATTTCGAGTCACATTTGGATTCCACTTGGTTCGGAGTTGGCACAGAATGACGGATCCTTCGCCTTTGCTGCTCGTATCAAACCCACTGAGAGTGTTGTTGCTCAACGCGAGGCAGCCTCGATCATGATGCGGGTTTACCAGTGTCTCTCTCAATAAAGTTGCTTCAAATACTTTCACTCGTTTTCAATCCGGTAACAAGAATGCTACGCATAAAAAGCGTGTGGTCACATAAACGTTCGTTGTTCATGGAAAAATGATCAGTGAGCATCAACCCCCCCCCCCTGGGTTAGACCCGCTTTGGGAAAAATGGCCAGAAATGATCAGTGATGCTCACTGACCATTTTTCCAAAAGTGGGTCCAACCCCCCCCCCCAGTTAGACCCACTTTACACCCACGGATGGACACACATACAGACTGATTGTGATTACATTAAGCGTGTGGTAACACCCTTCGGGACCACACGCTTAAAAACCCTTTTGCCAATGATTTTTTCAAATTTGTCAATTACGCGTACCACGCCAGAAAAGTGCTTCTGCCTGTCGTGCTCAGACGCCCCATGAAGTCGACGAATTTATTCCTTCTCGTTCTCCACTGACCAAACCACCCAGGGTTTGGGTATTCTCTTCCAAGTTTGGGTTCAACAGCGGCGAGAAATGTAACAAACTCACTTCTGAGATGCACCTTTGCTGATTTTCACAGTGGCCTCAGCAAAGCCGTTTGACTGAGGGTACAGTGAGCTCGAATTTTATCAATTAAATCGATCAGTTTCGCCAAAATGACGCCTGGTCAACAAACGAAATCTTTGACGGGTACATAACACCCTGAGCACCCAGCAGAACTGGAATTCTTTCTCCCTGTGTTGTGGAGGAATGACAACAAATGGGGTCTTTTTCAAGTGACTTGAATGCAGCAAAGGCACAAACTTTGATCACAGTTCTTTCACTCATTTGCGCACGCGTTACAGCTCTGAGTGGTCGCCGGCCTCCTTCCTGACCTCGAGCACCAGTTTCCCCGTGGTGACGTTGCTCTCCATGACGCGGTGCGCCTCTCCGACGTCGCGCAGCGGGAAGACGCGGTCCACGATGACGCGCAGCGTCCCGCCCGCGAAGCGCGGCAGCGCATGCGCCGAGAACTGAGACACCAACTCGGATTTGTACTGAAAAACAGACGAATCAATTTGCAAGAATGACCAGACATTGCGCGCCAAACAATGAAAAACTGCCAAAAGTTGACAATCCGGTTACAAGACCCATTATTATTGTTGGAAGCACCAAATGAGGTTGTGAAAGCTTTCGTTTTGTGAAAGACACAACTATATCACCAAAGAAATTGCGAGGCACTGCCTGTCAAGAGGCCGTGAAACTTCAGAGTCTCCAGTCTCACCTCAGTGGTGCGCGCCCGCAGCGTTGTGCCCTGGAGGCGGATTCTCTTGCGCAGAATCTGAGACAACAAAGCGCCGTTCACTTCCCCACCGCCTACAACAGTGGTAAAGTTTTTAACAAGGTCCAGTGCACTCGATTTGCAGCTTTGGGCGGCAAGTATATTGCCGTGTGTGTGAAGACAACGAGCAACACGCAAAACTCACCCATCAAGCCGTAGAGAACCCATCTTCCGTCCGGCGCAAGAGATGCGACGTTCTTCTCCCAGTACGATGACCCGACACAGTCCAACACCACGTTCACGCCTTTGCCTGAAAAGATAAAGTGCGCCAAAAATTTGGTCAATGCAACTGAAAAGAAAACTGCCCTCTTGCATTTCTCATCCTTCTATGCCCATCAACAGGGCGTAGGTTCTAGCAAGGCAGTAACGGTGAGCAACAAGAAGGCTACCGCCCAAAAAGTGCGCGGTCTGAACTGAACTGGCCAACTGAACCACGGTTGAGTTCTCTAGGGGGGGGGGGTGGTAACTCAGCCATGGCAAAACTTCACCAAAATAATTTTTGAGCCATTTTAGAAAAAATTGAAACTTTTGGTTCAGTTGACCATTTGCAGGGGGTGGGGTAGTTCAACCATGCCCAAAAAATGAAAAGTTTCTCAAAATGGCCTAAAAATCATCCTGGTAAATTTTTGTGATAGTTGTCACCCCCCCCTTCTTTACCTCAACTAAAGTGACCACACACATGCAGACTGATGGTGACTACAATAAGCGTGCGTTCTATCAGCAGAGCCGGATCGCGCGGTCAAAAATATGAGATATACCGTTTCAACAATGCAACAAATATTTTGAGCAACCAAACTACGGTACGGGTACGTACCGTCAGTCACCTCCAGAACTTTCTCGGCGAAGTTTTCTTCCTTGTAGTTGAAGCCATGGGCCGCCCCGAGGGACTTGGCGGTGTCTATTTTGGCGGCGCTGCCGGCGGTGACGATGGAGACGGCGCCGGCAAGTCGAGCGAGCTGCACGGCGGCCGTCCCGACGCCGCTCCCGCCCGCGTGAATCAGCACCGTGTCGCCCTCCTGCACCTTTCCTGACCAACATCAACAGAAGAATCACTCCATGTGTGGAGCGCTTGGAAGAAATTCACATCAAAGAGTACTGTCACAAATGCCAAAACTCCTCCACGGCGGGGCTCGCTTGTACATTTACCTGTTGAAAGCCAACTGAGTTCAACAGAAGATTTGACCAGTTATGCACTGGGGAAAACCACGTGTCCACTTCTCACCCACAAAGTGCAGCAGCTGGTAGGCGGTGAGCCACACTTCCGGGATGGCAGCAGCGTCGCGGAGACTGAGCGCGTCCGGAACGCGCATCGCGTGACCCTCGTGCACCGCCGCGTACTCCGCGTTGCCGCCCCCTGCACAGGCGACCCGACAAAAGTTTTGCAATGTTCGGGACGAGCTTGGCATACATTTTTGTTCCCTCCAACTTGATGCTGTCGACACATATTTTTCAATTTTGTCACACTTTGAGTTGGGACCGAGCCTTTCAACCAAATCCTGAATCTGCATCTTGCACACAGTCCTCAAACACATCGCAATCCAGCTCCCTCTGAATGAAATGCGCGCAGAAATAAACCTCACCGCTCAGCAGCGCCATCACGCGGTCGCCCTTCTTCCACTTGGTGACTTCCGGTCCGAGCTGCTCGACGACGCCCGCCGCCTCGAGGCCGAGGATGCTGGAGGCGCCCGGGGGCGGCGGGTAGCTCCCCTTTCTCTGCAAAGCGAACAGTCAGCACGATTGGCCTGCCTTCCATTCAAGCGATTCCAACCCACATTCTCGTGGATTTTTAAAGCCCATCTCTGATCTTTGTTTGCTTCGATCCTGATTCCGCGCAGCGCTCGCTCACCTGCAGGGTGTCGGCGCGGTTGATGGCGCTTGCGTACACCCTGATGAGGATCTCGTGCTCCTTGGGGACGGGCACGGGCACGGTGCCGGTCGTCAGCTTCTCCGGACCGCCCACCTCGTACTGCGCTGCCTCCATCGTTGCGGTCCCTGCACAACTCTGAAAGGGAGAATCACCAGTGTCATCTTTCAAACATGGCAGCAGTGAATAAGCCAGAACTGAACCTGAAACTGTGGCCCTGCCAACCCAGCCACTGCCTCCACCTCCATGAGATCCATTGCTATAGAGAGGGAATTCCCAGTCACATGATAACCCCATGGGGAGGGATGCAGGCTAAAGCCTGCAAAGTAGTGATATTGTGCTATTTTCTATCTAATATATATCTCATTAATTATTGTAAAAATACACATAAATATTAAAATTGTTGCTGATACCAGCACCCCACCAGGGGGGAGGAGTGTGGTGTAACACACCTGACCCAAATGTTAGAACCACCACTCACCAGATGGTGTGATTGTACATAATAAATATGGAGGTTCCCACCCCTGGGGGCAGTCTCTCCTGAGATACCAAACTGATTGTTTGTGATATGAGGCTGTTTCCAAATGTCTTTGATGAGCATGTCGATGGAATGGGGAGTTCACAAAGGTTTTTTGCGCAGTCAGCATGGATCATTGGTCATCACTGATGCCGAGTCATATGCCTGGTCAGCCTCCAATCGATTCTGTGAGAACACAGTTTGCTCAAAATGACACGAAATCAGCCACAAGTGACTCCAAAATTGTTCCAGCACCACATAATTTGGTGGTTGTGGAAAATGGAAAAGGATGCCTTGTTGATCTGGACTGAACTGTCTCAAGTGTTCCAAGAGGAGGTGTACTTGATCCAGTCCATTTGTCACTGGCTCTGTGAGTTCCGCACTGGGCATGAGACTCTGGTTGATTTGCCCAGGAGTGGCAGGCCTTCCACTGCACACACAGAGGAAAATGTGGAAGGTGTTCTGGATGCTGTGACCAGTGACAGGTGCAAGACTATTGCAGACATTGCGATGGAGATGCAGTTGTCACACTCATCTGTCTGCCAGATTTTGCACAAGGATCTGAAGTTGCGCAAAAAATGTGCCAAATTCATTCCTAAAATTTTAACCCCTGTTCATCTGCAAGCCCGAATCCAGACCTCCAGAGATTTTCTGCAGTGGATCAGGGCAGAGCCACACCTGTTAGACAAGGTGATCACTGAGCATGAAAGTTACATGCACAGCTACATTCCAGAGTCCAAACAGCAGTCCAGACAATGGTTGGAACCAGGTGATGCCAGGCCACAGAAGGCACTGCAAGGGAGGGGCACCAGACATTCCAAATGTATGCTTGTGATCTTCTTTGATGCTCATGGGATCGTGTACAGAGAGTATTTCCAGAACCAAACTATCATGGCACAAGTCTACTTGGGTAACCTGCAACATCTCTTCACTGCAATCCAACACAGAAGGACTGCTTCCTGGAGAAGGAGGGACTTTGTTCTGCACGATGACAATGCGCCTGCCCACAAGGCCAACCTTGTGCAGAACTGGCTGGGCAGATCACATGTGAGGATGTTAGATCATCCTGCCTATAGCCCAGATCTCGCTCCTTGCAATTTTTGTTTTTCCCAGAATCAAAAAAATGCTCAGAGGAATTAGATTCCCTGATTTGAACACCATGAAGTTCGAGGTTGACAGACTTTTGGGTGAAATTCCTCAAGAGGAATTCAGGAAGGCCATCCACCTTGGCCCCATCATCTGCGTTATTGTGTTGCTCAGGGGGGGGTGGGTGAAATTTGTGGAGTGACTTGAATTGAACTCACCTTAAGCCTGGTAGGGTGCGAGGTGTATGCTGAGTGCAAGTGGCACAACCACAGTCCGAAGGCTGAAATTCCACACTGGGGACCCCATGTAGTAATACTGCACAACTGCATCAACTACAGGGGTACTCAGGGGCTGCAACCCCAACCTATGTGACTCAAAATAGATCCGTCTGATAATTTGTTGCTTGAGAAAAGAAAAACACTCAAATTCAATCACATCAGCCATTTTCCAGAAAGGAGGGAAAAACCCTTGATCACGTGACCTCCTCCTGGGGGGAGGCATGCTGGGTAATTCCAGCAAAATAGCTGAATTTTGATATTATGCATCTATTCCCTGTCTAATGTATATAATAATTAAATATAAAAATATTCAGAATGTAAAAAAATTGGCTGAGGCCCCAGCCCCCTGGTGGGGGAGGAGTGTGGTGTGACACACCAGCTGTAAATTTAAACTACTGCCTCATAGATGGCAGCACTGTGTGGTCAATAAATACGGAGGATCCTGCCCTCGGGGACAGTCTCTCCTGAGATACCAACCAGTGTGTTTGTGATATCACTACAATTATTTTGAAGGCAGGCCTTTGGTTGATTAAATTTTTTTGACAGTGTCTCTGCGTGTTTGTTTACATGTGTGAACCATAACAGTGTCATACAGGCACAGCTGAGTGAGCCCAAAAATGTGCTTAACTCGATACTCAACAAACAGACCCGATCCGCACTCCAGCAGTATCGACATGGTCATCAAAGACATTTGGAAACAGCCTTGTATCACTACAGCACCACAGGTGACGCTGAAAAATTCTTTCGCACCATTGAACCAGGCCACTGTCCCTGATGGGGTGCTCTGTATTCATGACAAGTTGGCATGCTGACATGCTGAATGTCTACTTCTGTCGATAGAGTCCAGATCCAATTGATGTCCGTGGCTTTCCACTGTGCACCCAGTTCCTTTGCCAAAGAACTGTTGTCCCGTTTATGGACCCTGCAGAACCTGACAAATGCCGGTAGCCAATAAAAGTGCTCACTCACCTTCGTTGACGTTGACAACTGCACAAAGATGCAGAACAAGTTTCTCAGAGTCCACTTAACTCCAGAAAGCTTGTGAGTTCTCCTCATGAAGTTTGACAGTTCGTAAAATGTGCACTTTTACAACACCAAAAACCTTCGCACTTCCGCTGTTGTTCACCCAGATGGCGCAGAAACAGAACGGTCTCTAAACTGAAACGAACAGGGACGGAAAAAGTTTGTATTTCGTTCTGATAACATCTTTTCAACGGCGATCAATTTGTCTCAAAAATTGTTCTGATTCCTATATTTGTTTCAAAGTTGAAATTCATGCCTGTTGTATTTGTTTGTCGGCCAATTGTGTCTTTGCAACGCATTTTGCAGAAATGTTAGTCGATTTCCTAAAGACAGAACGAAATTTAAATATTGAAGATGGCGCCTTGCAAGTGGTGAAGCGCGGATTGTATTTTGGGGAAATATTTTGATGATTTAAGGTACAAATATTTGTTTGATAGATTAACATTTCAAGGAGCATTTTGACAGAAAATTGTGTGCACCTCGAGGTGTGGGTAATTTGTTCATAATATGCATAGATTGTCTGAAAATGAGCGCAGCGTTCACAGTCGACACCCGGCATCTTTAGCGTCTGTGCAAAACGTGACCCATTTGTTCCCTATCAATCGAATTTTGGACGTTTAATGACTCGACTTGAAGGTCGATGGCCAATCCCTTCACATCTTGTGGTGCAGTGACCACAGAAATGCCAAACGGGCAACGTTTTGGAAGTATTCTAACAGCGCAATCGAGGATTATGGCTTCGCAACAAAGAGGTTTTGTGTGATGGATTGACGGATGTTCTGTGATAATTGGTTTCCTCCATTCATCCTTGAAAAAAAAATTATGAGCATTTCTTCATTTGGTGTTGAATAGAAATATTTCCCAACGATTTCTGACACGGTCTGACAGGTGTCAAAACGAGGCATGGTGCCACTCCGGACTGTCCACAATCTGTCGATCAGTGCCCTCCCTCCCCCATTGGTGGAACGTCACGAAAGATATAACTGCCACAGCACTGCACTTTCAAATAGCATGCCTCTGAAATGCTCATGGAGGTCGCACACCTTCGGCTGAGTGTTCTTGTCAAGCAGACTTCCCGCATCCCGTCTTCTATCTCCCTCGCCCCCGCGTTTTGTCTCCAACAGGATGCCCAAGAGAACCCAGTCCATGTCAGGGCAGGACTCCTGCAGCGCCGGAACACTTGTGTCATTGTCACTGGTGGTTTCAGGGAGAGCGTCTGAAGATCGTGGAACATGCCCCGCAAGCGAGCTCCGCCGACCGAGGTTCCCGAGGGGGAGCGACGCGTGACGAGGCGCAGTCTGCAGCCGCCTGCACCGCCGCCCGAGAAGAAGGAGAAGGCGGAAAAGACTCCAGCGCGTTCCAAAGGACGGGCGTCGCAGCCGTCACCCACACCGCCAAAGTATGTTCTTCCGCTGCGCCGGAAAGGGCGTTCACCTTCAGTTTTATCACTGCACAGACGCGTTGCAGAGCAGAGCAAGCCAGGCATGAGTTACGAGTGGCACAAGCTGAAGCACTGTCACTCACGGGGAGACTATCGCTTCCCTTTTGTGCATGTCCGCCACCTCCCTTTGAGGAACATCTTTTCGTCACTCGTGCTGATGGCATCTGAATTTTGCGTCACTCGTGCATGAAATTTTGGATGCCACTCACCTGACAGGCAATAAATATGAGTGACAGACTGATAACTGTGGATGTCACTGGCTTTGGGGGGGGGGGCAGTGACACGCGCTTTTCGATCGCGTCGGTGAGAGAAGTGTGAGCCACTCTTGGTCAGATGACGAAGCAAATTATCCATGTGCAGAAGTCTTTCGCTGACAAGGTGTTTGTGGAAATTGCCATTGTGCAGGTTTGGAGAATTCACGCTGAAGTGTGAACACAAACGTCTGACCTCATCTCTGTGACACCGGTTGTCTGTGCTTTGAATTGACGGCGTTTGAATTTGCATTTCAAGGAGTCGTGGACGCGGTCGCAGCTCTGCCCGGGGAAAGAAAGGCAAGGAAGAGGACGAGGAAGAAGAGGAACCGCAGGAGGAAGAGGCCGCAGCCGAAGAGAAGGAAGACGTGAAAGAGGACAAGAAATCAAAGAAGGCACCAGGTAAGTTTGCGGGACGTCACCATCCCTCGATTTGAAATTTTGCAACAGTGTGGATCAACACCGTGCTCAACCTGACAACTGGATGTCACTTGCTTGAGCGGGGGGCAAGGGGCACGCACTTTTTGAGTACACCTGTGTTCGATGCGTAGCATTGCATATGTCTGAGCCTCTCGTGTTCTGTTGTGTTCAACAGCGTGAGTTTTTATCAACCGCGTTCTTGTAGATGTGGAGAAGAAGAAACCAGCCGCTCGAGGTCGGGCCAGCAGAAGTCGTGGCAGAAAGACGGCCGCAACAAAGGAACCTGAGGAGGACCAGGAAGAAGAAAAATCTGAAGAATCAAAAGAAGAGAAACCAGAGGAATCAAAAGAAGCCACAGAAGAAGCAACTGAAAAGCCAGAAGAAAAGGTAGAAGCGGAAGCGGAGGAAGCTGAAGCAAAAGAAGAAGTGGTGACTCCGAAGAGGGGTCGTGGTCGGCGGTCAGCAGGGTCGACTCCGGCCAAAGCGGAGACTCCGCCGTCAAGCGGCCGCTCCTCCCGCACCCGAACTCCGAGGAAGTCGCTCCCTGAAGAAACTCCGACCAGGAGAAGTGGCAGAAAGCGCAAATCCGCCGCAGACGAGGAGACACCCAAGAAGGAGGAAGAGGCCAAACCCGAGGAAAAAATGGAAACGTCTGAAGAGCCCGAGGCAGAAGCGAAGGGAGAGAAGAGGAAGCGGGAGGACGAAGACGAAGAGGTTCAGAAGAGTGAGAAGAAACAGAAAACAGAAGAAGCAGAGTCAACGGAAGAAGTGTCAATGGAAGCAGCAGACTCAAAGAAAGAGGAAAAGGCAGCGGAAGTGGCCCCGGCAGCAGAAGCAGCACCGAGCGAACCTGTGGAGGAAAAGGCAGCAGGTGATGTACCGGCAGCAGAAGCGCCCACCAAAGCCGACGCCGAGGAGAAGAAGACGGAGAAACCCAGTGAACCAGACGAGGCCAAACAGGAAGAAGCAGCGAGCTACCCACCAGCAGACGAACCTGAAGAGGCAGAACCAGAAGCAATGGACACAACTCCAGCAGCCGAGGCAGAGAAACCGAAGGAGGCGGAGCCAGACGTTAACGAGTACGTTATGGTCAACAAAGAGGAGATTCCGCCCGCGGACAGCGCGGAGGTGAGGAGTGCCGTGCCTCCAGAGGAGCAGGACACGCCGCCGCAGGAAGAGGAGCCCGAGGCGCCGGCGCCGCTCGAGCCGTCGGCCCCGCCCGCCGCCGCCGCCGCCGAGGACAGCGCCGCCACGTCACAGCCCGTCTCCGTCATTCAGGAAACTCCAGCAGCAGCGGACGAGAAACCGACAGAAAACGGCGAGAACAACGAACATCTCGCTGTCAATGCTTCACAGGACGAGCATTCAAAAAACGAGGCAGCTCCTTCCAATAACATTGACTCTGTAGCTCAGGAACCTCCCAGTGCTACGATACCCGACCCTTTGTTCCAACGTCGATTCACAGCTAATCCGAAGGTGGATCCCGCACTGGCGGGAAACGCCGCCAGGAAGTTCAGTGTCGCTTCGTACAATATCCTCGCAGACTGCCACGCGCCACTGAGCAAGTACCAGTGGATTGCCCCCGATCACTTATCTCAAGAGTATAGGCACAAAAAGCTGTTGCAGGAGCTGCAGTTTCTGGATGCAGATGTCATTTGTTTGCAAGAAGTTGGACCTCAGTACTTTGAAAGCACACTGAAGCCCACCTTGGGAGCGTAAGTTTTGTCTCGTCTGCTGACTCTCATTAAAACAGCCATTGGTCGAGTGATCTCTGTCTTTTCCTGTTTTTTTGTCATCAGATAACATTCACACACATTTTACGCACGCTCTTTGTGCAGGCTTGGCTACGAAGGCAGCTTCTTCAAGAGAGTAGACGACGCCATGAATGAGGGTGAAGCTACTTTCGTCAGGTCGAGTCGTTTCACAGTCGTATCTCACCAGGGACATGCTTTGCGGGACCTCGCCTTCAAGGTGTGTTTTTTTCTACCTTGACTTCTGAACCTGAAAAATGTGTACTGTGCAGTCTCACCTGTCAGTCAAGATCACTGTACAATGAAACTTCGCTCAAGATAAAACTTTTGTCCTCTTCCGTCCCTGCACGGCGCAGGACGTGTCGACGAGCGGGCTGGAGAGCGCGAGCCTCGCGGCCGTGCAGCGCTTCCTCGACAAGCCGTCCGTCGTGCTCATCTCGCAGCTGCGCTGCAACAACACCGGCGCCGTGGTCACCGTCGCCAACATCCACGTGAGCTGGGAGCACCTCACCAAGCCAGACCTCCAGTGTATCGAGGTGAGCCGGCCGTGTCCCGGGTCAAGATTTGTTTCGCGATCCGTTGAAATTCGCGATGTTTGAAACGATTGAACCACGATGAGGTGCAGCTGTGTTTGGTGTTTGACAGGTTTCGGAAGCGATCAAGCAGTTGGTAGAGACTGCGACACCTCAAGGCGCATTCCTCATCTGCGGAGACTTCAACTCCTGGCCTGGAACCTCGGTGTATCAGCTCACCAAGGAAGGCTACCTCAGCGACATCAGCGTTTCCGAACTGCAACACCTCAACAATGTCCGCATGGAGGACGGTTCGGTGAGTGCGAGCTTCTCGTGTTGCGTGTTGCAAACCACTGTCTCGAGCAAACCCAGTCTGGTTTTCTTTCAGTGTTGTGTCTAAAGTTGCACAAAATGTGTTTTTGCAGGTGTCGCCGTTGATAAACATCTGGTGGAAGGGATTCCAGCACACAGCGTCCAACATGAGGAGCGCATACCACGAAGTTCTTGTGAGTTCAAGATTGTGTTCACCCACATCCTTGTCCATGACAACGTCCCTGGTCACTTCCTCATCAAGAAATTAAAAATCTGCGAGTCCAACCGTTGTTTAGAACAGGTCCCAGAAAACTGAACCCAACCGAACACAGATGAAATGCAGAACGGAGACTTTGTTTTGCAGGGAGTCGAACCGCACACAACCCGGTACCCGCACAACGGCTGGGTGAAGCCGGTGGACTTCGTGTGGTTCAGCGGCAACACCCTGGACACCACCGGTGTTCTGCAGTGCGTCAGTCAGGACCAACTCTCTCAAATCCCCAATGCATTCTTTCCCTCCGATCACGTCTCGGTGAAAACAGACCTCGTTTTCAAGAATGTCTAGGCAAGCACGTGAGTATTTCAATCTCCGGAGTGTTGTCTCATTTTCAGTCGCAACAAAACCGAATCGACGACAGGGTCAAACAGCAACAGTAGTTCTTTGTCCAACAACAATACAACGCACAAGCTGTGGCCATTGTTTCTTGTCAAAACACAAAAGGCAACGATGGCACCAATTCGGTGAAAGAATTTTTCTGACTGCCGGTTCTTTGTTCTTTGTAGGTTCGGTCGGCGATATGACAGTTGTACACAAAGCTGCCACTTGTCTCAAGGACGAATGCAAATTTATTGTGCATTGGAATTTTACCATGTTTTATTCTGGGCGATCGTTTGTCTTGGTTTGTTCTCGTTTGACGTTCAGTTGCAAAACTGGAAGCGGTTCGTTGTTGCAGTCACTATTCCACACCAAGCAGTCCAAGAAAAGGGCAGATCTGTTGACAAGTTGTACGACGAGAAAGCTGGATGAATGCAGACAGGCATATTAGCATCTGGAACATCGATTCAACCAAAACCAAACCATGTCAACAGCGAAACCAGCAATCTTACTGCTCAGCCACTTTCGAGAAGACACATCAAATCTAGTTCCAAATGTGTAGCAGCTAGATCTGATCAGAAACGTGATTGTGTAAATAGCGATCTCTCCGACGGGGTAGAAACTTGCACTGTTAAGAATGGACGCATAGTTGGAAGGAGGACTTCAAGATTGTTGTTTTTGTTGCCAATTTGGAATTTTTAAGATGAATGGGAGCACATGCTCGTTGTGTCTACTTTTGTTAGTTGCTGGGTTTCCTCCAAAAACATTTTGCCTCCATGATTTTGGTTTCAACGATGAAAGCGATCTCACAAGGGTACTGTGTCGTATATGCGCAACCAAGATTTGTGAACTGCATTTATCGACATTTCCAGCAATCCACTTTCATCAGAGTCCAGAAACAGAAGCCGGTAATCGCCGCGAGTATTTGTGTTTTATTCGCGTTTGTGTTTCGACGAACGTTCACTCGTGTTACAGGATTAGCTCGTAAGCAGTTGCCCATATCTCGAACATTTTGCTAAGTTCCTGTTCCAAATTGCTTGATGAATTCTGTGTACATGTTTTCTGATGTTATTTAACAGAAATCGAATTAGCCTGAACAGTTGTAAATTCGTGTCGTGTGTAAATTGGCCGACAGTTTGTACATTGAAGGCTTCACTTTTCCCTGTAGTTTGGAAGCTTTGTTGTACCAATGGGACTTGCTGTACAGTTGTCGCTTTTACAGATTTTACAGTTCGTCTGTCACGAAGTATCATCTCTACTCATGTTTCCTTCTAGCGGCTTCCCTTTCAGAAAAAGTTCGGTGTTCTGTCTGTGACTTGTATTCCATTTTATGCCCAATAAAGTAGTTTACACAGTGATTCTGGTTGAGGTTTTGGTCACTTTCATTCGAGCGGAACTTTGCGCCTGGTGTTCAGTCGTTTGTCAGTTTGTTTCAAACTAGAACCTCGACACTCGAACACTGCTCGATTTGCGAACCATCTCGGAAGCTTTCCGGATCAGAAAATACTTCCCAAACACAAAACACCTCAATTGACGGTCCCCCACCCTGCGAACCCATTTGTATAAATTTGGATCCTTTGTGTGTGTGTGTGTGTGTGTGTGTGTGTGTGTGCACGCGTTGGTGTGACAGGGAGGTGAAAAATTCCCGTACATACAATTTGTCCTGCGACACCGTATCAAGCGCCACCTTGCGTAATGTTCCTGGTTTCTTATTATCGCCCACATAATCAGAGCTGATGGTACGTATCCTGGTTTAGTTTTCTCTTTGTTTGTGGCCAGTGCGTCCTTAATTCACGCACAGAAATTATTTCCGACAGTTTCAATGTTTGATGCGCAGTATCTTGGGTGAAATGTGACGACTAACTTGCTAAATCTGTGTATCTTACGCAAAGTAGATCTGGATGAACAACTGCGTTGTGCAATGGATTCCACATCCAAAATAAAAATTTCCGTTTCATTTCAGGCTTCCACATCGTCGGCCGAAGCCTCGGCGAAACGAACTGAGCGACTGGCGCGACTGAGGGATCTGCATCTGAAAAGGGTTTGTGTCTGATCAGTGCTTCACGAATCTGTTCTGCGAGAATGGCGTCTGGATTTTGTGTTCGAGAAATGCTTTCTCAGACCAGACTGCATTGTCATTTCCTTCAAATTTCGTGGACTCATCACTTCAAGAAAACTCTGACATGAACGCAAACGTTTCAGAATGAAGCTCGAAAACTGAACCACCAAGAGGTTGTGGAAGAAGACAGAAAAGCGAAGCTCCCTGCAAACCATGAGGCGAAACGGAAACGAGTGGAGTGGGAAGAGGAAGACGAACGGAAACGACAGGTAAGACCGCCTCGTCTGTTTGAACTGGTTCTCTGAAACTTTTCAGAACTTCGTTTCAAACACAAGTTCTTCAATTCACAAGCAAAAACGAGAAAATTTGGTGACAAAAAGAGACTGTGCCCTTTTCAGGAGGCGGAGGAGCGGGGTGAGGACTACGACCGCCTGAAGCTGCTCGAGGTCGGCGCCGACCAGGCCGAGCGCTGGGAGAGGAAGAAGAAAAAGAAGAACCCCGACCAGGGATTCTCAGGTCAATTTACCTTCTTTCACTTCTGTACATTTTGAGAGGAAAATGGCAGCATGGTTTTTGGCAACTCGGAGAAAAGTTGCCCTCAGCATTTTTCAACCTTGATTGTTCTATTTATATATTTTTTTCTGGTTGTCTGTTACAGATTACGAGCAGGCGACGTTTCGACAGTACCAGAGTCTGACGAAACAGATCAAGCCGAACATGAGCGACTACGATCGCGAAAAGGAGAAAATGTAAGAAACTCCAAAAAATCAATCATATCGAAATATTTCCACAACCTTCTTTCCTCAGTGACTTGTGCTCTCACAGCGTTCATGACGTGTCGTTCTTTGCAGGGGCGAAGCGTTTTACGCTGGAAGCAATACGCTGGGTGTGACAGAGCACAAAGACAGCGAGGCAGCAGTTGACAAGATGGTGAATGATTTGGAAAGACAGTAAGTGATTATTTTTTGTTCTTTGTTGGGGTTTGTTCTGGTTTGCAAGTGATTTCTGTCCAGAAATGGATTTCAACAATCCCGTCCCTTTCGAACAGGCGTCGTGAAGATTTGTGCGTTTTGACAGTCTTCTCCGCTTGACGTGAATCACCCAAGGTCTGGACTTCGTGTTGCAGAATCGAGAAGCGGTCCAAGTACAGCAGACGCCGCACGTACGACCAAGACGAAGACATTGACTACATCAACGAGAGGAACATGAACTTTAACAAGAAGCTGGAGCGCTTCTATGGGAAATACACGACCGAGATCAAGCAGAACTTGGAAAGAGGAACTGCTGTTTGATTACGCGTTGCGCTGAAGACTGACGTCGCTCTTGGGGACCACACCAAGTAAGGCTCATCCTCTCACGGGCTTCACTTCACGTTCAGTTGCATTTACACGCATGCAACTAGTTGTAGCTTTGGTGCGAGGGGATAAGCCACGGATAAGCAGGTTGAATCCACATGATCCTCAGGTGAAATTGAGACAATAAAAATTCATTGCAGGCACAAGTGTGATCGCGCAATTTTGGAACAGTTTGATGCCCCGGCCCCGTTTCACTTTTTCGCTGGTATCATGTGGGTTCCAGCTGCACAGGTGTAAAAGTGAGGTTTTAAACTGTAAATCGGACCGTTGTATTTGTGTGTATCCATATTTGACGTGACGAAGCAAGTAGAAATGAATCAGCTGACATGTTGAGTTGGCAGAAAAAAAGCAAAGAACGGTGTTACTGTTTATTGTGCTGTAGAGGCTGCTTCTCATTGGTTGATTCTGGCAGAACCGCTTTCTCGGAGTCGACGTCAAGGGTCGATGTGTCGAAGTACAAAATGCAGATGTTCATTGCGAAGAAGACGCCCAAAACACTGCTGACCGCTGCAGTGTTGAGGTTGATGAAGGAGCCAACGCCGAACTGTTTGAAGAGTTGTCCTTGCACAACAGGGGCGAGGGTATCCCCGACTGAAGATGCCAGTATGAGTGTCGAGGCCAGCCTGTCGGAAAGGGGGATTTTCTCGTTCGCCCATGCCAGCGTCGAGGCGTACATATTGCCCACAGAGAGTCCTATAACTCCGGCGGAAACCCAGATGAAAATACTGCCGAAGTTGAGAAAGTGAAACAGCACGGCCCCAGTGCACGCCAGCAATATGCTGCACCAAAACAGCATGGTGACGCCAATGAGTTTGACAGCGAAAATGCTGACGAATCGTCCCACGACGAGCCCTAAAACATAGAGCGAAGTGAGGCTGGCCGCCTCCTGGTCAGTCCAGTGCAGGTACTCCACCGCAAACGTGGCGAGGAACGTTGTGAAGTGCGTCAGTGTGAGAGACGAGCAGATAAACAGAAACATCGCCAGAACGAACAAAATTATCGTCTGACTTTTCGTGCAATTGCGCGAATGAATTGTGTCTTTGTTTGCATTTCCTGTTGTTGTTTCTCTGAGTGGCTCCGTGGTGCATTGCGCGCAAAAATAGATGAGGGTGGAGAGGAGCATGGAGCATCCGGTGCTCCCGGCAGAAAAGGTCGCGCGACGACAGAGGCCACGAGCTGCCCGACGGTGAAAGTGCAGTGCAGAAACTGCAGCAACGAGCCGCTGTACGCGCCTCCGTACGCGATCATGTCGATGTTAAAACCTGGAAAATAACACCACGAAAACTCGCTGTTGAACAAGTTCGACAACAAGTCCTTCGTTCAGCCAAAGCAGTTTCCAACGCAAGGCGTACTGATGGTCCCGAAGGTGGTGGTGAAGCCCCAGAGGACGGCTGTGAGCACCATGTAGGAGACGGAGCTGAACATGGGCAGCGCGACGACGCACGGCACGTTCAGCAGCATCGTCGTCACCGTCGCGCAGTGGCGCCGCAGGCGGTGAAGAACCAAACTGCCTGTCGCGAAGAGAGGGGATTGTCAGAAACACGTTTTGTTTGACACTTTCAAGTTCACTTTCACCTGCGACGCCTCAAGAGCAGATTTTGCAGCTTGGTGGGTGGTAGAAAGAGGTGGTTCACCCAGCAGGTATCCAGCCATCTGTCCCAGGGACAGCCCTGTCGGCACCCAGGACATGGCGCTCGCGTCGACGTGCGCGATCCTCTGCAGCTCGGGCAGGGTCGGCGCGACGAGGCCGTAGCTCAAGGCCTGAAACATGCGAGGGAAATACTTGCAGAAGAAATCAATCACACTGCGACCTGAAACGAGAGCAAAGAAAAAGGTGTTGAACGGGAAACGATCGTACATTTCTAGTCTGCGATCATTTCTCGGCGGAAGTGTGATCTGGTCTGCACATGTTTGCTCTTTATCTCGGAGTGTGAAGGTTGAAACACGAGCAGAGGCTGACACACTATGACAGGGACTTTGGTTGGACTAACAAGGACAATGCCATTTTTTTGCGCGCTGTCTTGTTGAATTGACGGTGCGTGTATTAGAGTTGTCATGAATAACTTCGAGGTCTGGGCAGGGCCCTCTTGGGATTTCTAGCGGATCGAGGGGAGTGGCTAGCCCCCACAACCACGAAAATTCATCCCGCGGGCACAATTTTTACACACGCCAACGCAGAGCTAATTCGGCGTGTGTTGAGCTTCGCATTCGGCGTTTGTGTTTTCATGTCGTGCTCCAGATCAACTGCAGTGAGGTCTCTGGCAGCAAGGTAGTTGGTGATGACATGGCAGGGTGAGGTTGGGCCCAGTGTCCGAATCCTGGATCCGCTCGGGGGAGTTTTGTTTCCAGGACGTCATCACACAATAATCCCGAATGACGGTGGAAAAAAATTGAAGGTTTCCAAAAATCAAGGAGCGGGCAAACATGTGACTCCAATCTTGTGCTCGAATTGAACATTTGTGTGTCAAGTGCGTTGTAAATTGTGAGCTTCAATACACAGCAGATCTGCCAACGAGAATGCGATCTCGACGAGAATGAGGTGAAATCTCACTCACCATGCTGAAAAAGCCAAAGTTGGCTGCAAATATCCGGATAAAAATAGTTGCCTGACGAGTCATTTTGGTGTTTTAATGTCTGCCTCGTCCGTTGTGGTAAATCACTTGTAAAGCAATGAAGTTTTCGTGACTCATCAGGACACACAGAAAAAGTGTGCAGACAAGTGAACAGCAGCCTGAATAAAGTGTGCTGCAAGAGAAGGCTCTTATCGAGTGAAGACGAGTGCTGGAAAAGGTTATTGGATCAGACAGTCACAGCTACATTGTTCGGTGTCATGGACAACAATGAGTCTCTTTTTGTTATTTTTATTTGCGTGATGGAAAAGTTGTCAAGTTTTGAGCAGTTGCTCTCTTTCCCCGAAGTCTTCAGCAGGAGGTGCGGAGGGTTCCACGAGGCGCGTGTGCGTCTGTGTGCAGCTCACAGATACGACGAGCACCACGAATAAGACCAACAGGCCAACCAACTCCGAAGTGCACAACCACAGGAAGGACAAAATTCCATAAAAGTCAAACAGCAGTCCTTGCACAAATGGTGCGACCACGCAGCCCAAAGTTCCCATGAAGATCAGCATTGAAGTCAGTCGTGCTGAAAGCGCCACGTTCTCGTCTGTCCAGGTCAGGGTTGTCGCGTAGAATGTCGCCATGGACAACCCGATGATTGAAGATGATACCCAGGCAATCGTCGAGCTTTCACTCACAAAGTACAGCGGTGCGAGTCCCAAGGTGCACACGACAAGGCTGAAGCAGAGGAGGCGTTTGGCGCCAAGACACTTGACCAGGAAGATTCCGAGGAACCTGCCCAGAAGGGACGCGAGCGTGAGCAGAGTGACGAGGTTCACCGCGCGTCGGTCGCTCCACTCCATATACTGAACCGCGAAGGTCGAGAGAAACGTCATGTACGTGATTTCCATGGCACAGGAGAAAAAGAAATAGATCAGTGTCAGGGCGAAAATGCCGTGTCTGGCTTTCTCAGATCTGGGCTTGGACAGTGTGCGGGGCTCCGAGTCCTGGGGTCCCCCCGGTGACGACGTGGATTTCAGTGCGCAGGCCACGCAGAAGTACACCAGACTGGCCACGAGCATGAAGACTCCTCCCATGGAGTAGGCGATCACTATGGGTGAATATCCGTGATCTTCAATCATCTGCACGAGGCTTCCGTGTCCCGTGCTGTTGTCCGAGTCCTCGTGCAGAAAGGGCGTCACGGCCAGGGGCGCGAGGAAGAGGCCCAGGTTGAAGACGCAGTGCAGCCCCTGCAACGCAGGGCCGCTGCCCAGCAGAATCATGTCCGTGTTCATGCCTGCAACGCCAAAATTTTGCATTTTGAACAACGCGTTTCAAATGCAGCTCAGGGGAAAAGTCATGTTTCCCGATGACGTGCAAACTTTCTGCCCGCAAAAGCAGATTGGTCTTGTGCGGAAGTGGTTGAATGGTTTCACCGGAAGTCAAAGGCTGAGCGCAAACACGCGCAGTGTTGACGCACCCACGATGCAGAAGGACGACAGGAATCCCCAGAGGCCGAGGTCGAGCGCCATGAGCGCGACGCTGGGGATGAAGGGCAGCGCGACGGTGCAGGGCACGTTCAGGAGCAGCCCGGCCGCGTTCACGGCGCTCCGCGGGAAGCGCTCGATCGCCACCCCGGCTGAAATCAGTTCTACAGTTGAGCATGTCGTCCCAAGCAGCATGAAGATCTCACTTCGGAGAGGAGCAAATGGCGTGTTATGTCGAAATTAGATGGTGTCCTTTGATTCGCGCACACTAATTTGTGTTCTCTGTACGAGTAGATCTACTCGCCTATCAAGGAGCCGAGCAGCTGCCCCAGCGATCTGCTGGTGACGATCCACGAGATGGCGCTCGCGTCGACGTCGGCGATGCGCTGCAGCTCGGGCAGCGTCGGCGCTACCAGACCGTACGCCAAGGCCTGCGCAGAGAACCAACATCAATCCAACAAACGTGGAAATCTAGACACCTTTCTGCCGTCACGGCAGCATGAAGCATCTTTGTTATTGTGGATTGTGACCAGATATGGTGCAAAATAGACTCACGACAGCGAGGAAGCCGGGGTAGACGGTGAAAACGCGGAGGCAGGGGCCTCCGATCAGCCCCATGCTGAGGCCTGGGCGTCTCGATGTCAAAATTCCACCATCAACTCAGGGTCACGGCGTTTCCTTCATTTGTTGTGCGCAACACGCAGAAGACTCGTTCGACCTTTTGAGAACTTGTGTGTGAGTGAGACCAAGTGTGGTGTATTTCACCACGACACTTGGTGCTCCCGATAATGTCCGAGATGTGGAGCACGCGATAAAGGAGGCGGTCGGGCGGATCGAGGGTTTCGCGGTTACTGGGCATCGACAGCGGGGATCAAGAATCCCAAGCATTTTCTTTGCAGTTTTGGAAGTTGCGTACAAATCTTCAGTGGGCTGTGCTGTGCTGTCAACAACACTCGGGCCCAACACAGTTGCCACATTTGGAAGTGTGAGTTGAGCCTCTGTGTGCTCACTGAGATGGAACGTCCTTGCAGAAGTTCTGTCAGCGCTGAAAGTTGTGCATTTTGATTGCCACGAACTGACTCTCCGCAGTTGTGAAAGTTTGATGAATTTGGCTTGGACTTTGAAAGTGTATTTCCAATTACCAGCTCCAAACAACAGCGATCATTGAATTTTGAGGTAGATGTGCACCCCGAAATCGAAAATCAAGCTGTTCGTTTTGACATTCAACAGGAAATATACAGAAAGTACTCGCACGTACAGCAAGTGAAAAAAACGTTTGTCTGAATAACACACGCAAGGTGCACACACACACTGGCAAGCTCATGTGCACGCGTGCGCTGATTTTGCCGCTTGGTTCAATTCTTCGCTTCCACGCCCTTCGAGGCGAGAACGACAGTCGATTCTCCCAGTGCAGACGGCACGGTTCCGTGTGCAGCTTCCTTCGCTCACGGAGAACCACAGCGAGTACTGCGTCGTCGCGTCTGTATTGAACGAAGGGAGGTCGGCGCGCTTGGAAGCCAATGTTTAAACTCCGCACACGGAATAAACACAACAGACCCTCTGAACAATGCACAGCAGGCAGGCAATGGCAAACAAGTACACACAAGAATTCCACACGCCTGAGTTCGTTCGGCATAAAATGCGTTGAAATGTGATTCTATGTGTCAGTTGACTCCAGCCCGTTTGTTGGGCTGCACCAAAACATGCAGAACGTCAAGAAGACCTTCCAAGCCATGAAGGTGGAGGCGCTGGTGAAGGAGATGCTGGACAGCCGACTGGAGCGCCTGCAGTACGACGTGGATGTGTGCACGTTCGTGGCGAAGCAGCTGTGTCGCGACATCCGGGAGAGGACGAAGCAGCTGCAGCTGGACAGGTGCAGACTCGTCGTGCAGGTGCTGATCGGGCAGGACTCGCCGCAGAGCCTGCAGCTCGCGTCCAAGTGTCTCTGGAACACCTCCACCGACAACTTCGCTGCAGTCACCTTCAGAAACTCTTCACTCTACGCGGTGGCGGTTGTGTACGGTGTCTATCTCGATTGACAGCGAGTGAGTGCATTTGGAAACAGGATAAACATTGGTGCGTGTCTTTCACGTGGAGCTGCAGGGGACTGGTTCGGATTTGCCTCGATAGAAGCGACGGCACGTTTCTGCTGACAGCGTTGGTTCCGTTTACATCCCCAGTGTTGTTCACTTGAAAACAAACTCGGCTCGTATCCACACGCAGGACACCGGCATCGCGTGACTGCGAACAATGTTTTGCGGATTTGGGCTTCAACCACTGAAGAGCTTTGTATCGATTGACACTTCATTGTCTATTTTTTATGCTGTGACGGAAATCATGAGGTGCACGAAATCTGTCAGCTTTTGTGGTTTTGTTGTTCTCGGCACATGGGATCGCGCCCCACAAAACCATTGACAGACTGGGAATATTTGAACGATTTTCACGAAACTTTGTAATGAATTTTTGAATGATTTCACGACTCAAGGTCCTTGCACCGAGAAATTGTCCAAAAGTGGCAGCTTGGTGTATTCAGAGAATCAGCCGCAGTTGATCGGCATTTGTGGAATGCCACAACATCGAAATGTGACACTCGTCCACTGCGAACCGTTAAATTAGACATTGGTCGCTTATGTCGTCAACCTTGATCCATTACTGAATGTTAAACAGGTGCGATACGATTGTGTGAGCTGTGTTGGTTCGACCATGTACCACCGGAAAATCTCCATCGCGTTTGTGCGGACACCTGGTCCTGGTTGGCCGTTGTGATTGAGCTGCTCCGCCATCACAGCTGTCGTGGCCGTGCGGACATGGAGACCAAACTTCAGACGTGGAAGGTCAGCTGTGTCCATCCGGATCGTTGGTCAGGAGCATGGGATCCAAAGGTTCTTGTTTGTTTCGGGTCCGAAAGGTGCTCAGCATGCCCACTCGTTGCGAGGAGCCTGCGGATCGGGGCCATAAAACCCAGAGGTCGACTGAATGAACGCACACGTAACGCCTGCATGTTTTGGATGAGAGCGCCTTTATTGCTGAAGGTTGTCAGAAGTTTCACAGGGTGAATTTTTCTCAGTAGGACAGAGCTGCAACTCGACGTGAACGTGTAGCTGTCAGGTGCTCGTCTTGTACGGACAGGTGCGAAGGTTGAGGGATTAGTTTTGCTGAGCTCTGGGATTGTATCGATTGAGACTGACATTGTATTGAGATTAAACTCGGAGCCCTGGGGTCTGTGGGCAGGACGAGACAAGCCGTGATAAAATCCACCGCCGCATGACGACGTGTCGACGCAGTCCTCAGATTTCCACGTGTTGAAACAGGTTTTTATCAGCCAAACAAGGCGAAAATATTCCAAATCGATCGAGTTCCCATTTCCTTCACACACCTGCTGACATCAAGGGTGGGGCAGTTTGTTTGAACAGTAGATTTGCCATTTCTACCCAATGCAGTTGTTCAAATTGCTCTTGTACGGATCGAATTGCTGACAACAAATTTGGAAATCTCATACTGCTCAAGAGTCGCAACTTGACACTGGCGTCAGAGAAAGTTCTCTACAAGAGAGGATGAGTGTCTGTGTACAGGTTGATGACGCAGTAATACGAAGATCTAAGCAAAGGTCGACATTAGAGATGCGTCGTCTCGAACTCGACGGTGACCCAGTCTGGCGCGGCGCCACCCGGCCCGGGTGCCGCGCCGCCGGCGGCGTCGCGGATCTGCATGAAGCGGCGCAGCGCGGCGTCCGGGTCGCCGTGCGCCGCCTCCTGCTCCTGCAGCCGCAGCGCGTGGCGGTGCTGCTCGTGCCAGCGCTTCTGCTGCTGCCGCTCCTCCGCGCGCTTCTTCTCCGACTCCTGCCGACACGGGATCAGAGTCAAGGGACTGTGTGAGCCGGGAGGAGAGGCGAGCCTCAGGACTTGGAATTCCTGACAGAATGCTGGGTCCCCCCGCCCCTTGGAATTGGTTCTCCGATGGGTTTGAACACTTTGGGGATTGGAGTTGCACAAATTGTTTTTGGACTGGCAATTTGCATGACTGACGACCAAGGTCTTTGGAGAAAAAGGGACGAAAGACATGGCCCCTGCACTCCCAGGACGTCGCTTTGAGCTTCTCGTACCTCTTCCTTCTGCTTCTGCACGAGTGAGAGCACGTACTGCAGCAGCTCGTCGATCTTGGACTCGGTGGAGTCCTCGTCCAGGTTCGACAGCGACAGAGCTCGGTTCAGCGGGAAGAAGTCGTACCGGTCGATCTTCAGCTGCAGAACAGAACCTTTCCATGCTCACAGAAATTCGTCCGAAGCATACAAATCGCAACAGTGAAATTGAGCCTCTTTCAAGCTTGCAAAAGATTCAGCACTTGATGCTTGGGTTTTCGTGGGCTTTATTTCTGCATACGTTGAACGCAGTCGGGAAGCCTACTGACCAGAGAGCTGACGTAGAGGTCGAGCGCCGTGTAGTCGTTGGGTTTGGTGTCGTCGAGGTGGATGAAGAAGAAGATGTAGGCCCACATGTTGTGTTCCTGCCGCACGTGGTGACTGAAGCCCTGCGCGACAAGCGAAAAGGGATTTCTGTTCCTGTGCGAGCCTGAATCACGCTTTCTTTCGGGGGTCAAGGCAATGTTTCAAATTTCGAAAATTGTGTGAGTCATTGGAATAAGAAACGAAAACAAGATAAGGCGGTTACCAGGCCGTGGTGCTCGAAGTCGTAGCTCTTCCTGCTGCAGATGAAGCACGTATCGCGCATGTCCGACTCAGCCGTCCACTGCGGAGCACGAGCAAACCACGTGGTCAAAACGTGACGTGGGCTGACGAATGTGGCGGGAAATGTGTGACAGGGTTGGGTGCTGTCCGCGGTCTTCACGCTCAGGGTCCGGCCCCAAAGTGACAAAATGCTTGCCCACCCACCTTGAGATCGCGGAGCTCGGAGAAGGTGTCGACGATGATACCGAAGATGATGTTGAGGCCGATGGTCGTGATGCAGATGAAGAACGACACTTGGAAGAGCGAGAAGATGGTGAACTTGTCGAAGCTGTTCTGCTCGCGCCTGCAATGTATTGTTCCAATTCAGATTTCAAGACGTAGGCAGAGACAGGGACAAAACGTGGGATTGGGTCTCGGTGACAACTCGTACTCACCCAAAATCCGAGTGTGCAAGAATGCAAAAAATATACCTCAGAGAATTAATACGGAATTGGCACATTTGCGTCAAGCACTCAACACGGGTGGAATCCATGTCATTGATTGTTCAGAAAGAAGCAATTCGAAGACACGAAGAAAACGACACAACAGCCAGTAACAAACGGCCGCACACACACACACACACACACACACACACACACACACACACACACACACACATACGTACACATTTGTAAATTAGGATGCGCGTTTGAATCAAATTTCTACAATTGTGAGTACAAGACAACAGACTGATTCTGTACCACTGCGTTGTGAAGTAAAGCAACAAAAGGATTGTTCCAACTCACATTGAACCTCTTGAACTGAAACACAAAAACACAAAGAACGTGTGATCAGGATGTTGAAGAGCTGAGTGTGAACGTTTCAGTTTCGCCGGAACTTTCGTCAACGTTCTTGCGCTGAAATTATGTTGACCTGCGAGTCCCTCAGTTTTGCTGATCAAGAAGATTTGTACATTGTCCCCCAAAACAAAGAAACACTGGGAAGATCGCCAGCGCCCCCCCCCCCCCTGCGGCTTCTCGTCGGTCGGCACCGCCCGCACCTCGTCGTAGTCTCCTACGAGCCCGTAGCGGATGATGGTGACGGTGCACTGCCACAGCGAGCCGCAGAACATCTGCTGGCGCGGGTCGAACACGTCGCGGAAGCCGGCGAACGCGACGAGCGCGTACAGGTAGAAGAAGACGAGGCCGAGCACCGCCACCCACAGCAGCGACTTGCCTGCAGCGACAACACGCCGTGTCGACAGGGTCTGTGCGTCCACTCGGTCAGGCATGTCGCAGACATGGGCATACAAACACAGATAATCGCTAGGCACTGTGCAGGGCGCAGATCCAGAGGGAGGGGACAAGGCACTTTGTGACGTGAGGGCGAGGTCCGTCACCGGAAGTGAGAGGTGTCTATAGATCAGGCCAATCCAGCTGGACCGTTTGCTGTCAAAATTCAATCAAAACCGAAGTGCAAACAAAAATTTCCAGTTTACGTCACAATGCTGGACTCGTTTGTGCTTTCGCGACAGACAATTTGTCAGCCAATTTGATGTGTCTGGTTTGTGGACGTGGACTGCTGCAGAGCGACTGACTCCACTGCCGCATGGAAAATTTGCCCCATGATAGGATGAGCGGACGGATGCCTGGGTGGCGCGGCTCACCGTTCTGCGTGACGGCCTGGATGACGCCCGACAGCAGCTGGTTGTTGTTGACGATGTTGATGAGGTGGAAGGCGAAGCAGTAGCCGTGGAAGGCGGAGCCCGCGATGGACATCCCGACGAACGCCTGCGGACGAGACGGAGATGTGGGAGAGTCCGTCAGTGGAGAAGTGCACGACAACACAGTGCCTCCACAGATAGGAGGTGGCGTCCATCGTGTTCTTTTGTCTGTCTGGCCGCACCGACCTCGACAGCTTCAAGTCGGCCACACCTGGTGTCCACGCCGTAGTTCGAACATATTTCCGCAAGAATAGAAACCCTCAAACCCCAACAGTTTCCTGCGAATCGGGCGTAGTTCCCTGTGCGCGTGCGCAGCTGTACCAGGTAGTAGAAGGTCTTGAGGCTGACGAACTGCACGTCGAGTTTGGAGATGTGCGTCACCTCGTCGTCCTCGTCCTCCTCCTCGTCCGGCCGCTTCTTGCTCCTGCGGGTGAAGCATTGCGAGGCTCAGTGATTGGATCGGCACAGTCACGGCGAAATTGCATTGAATTCTGATCAAGATGACTCGAACGGGCAGTTCTGAAGGGAGCTTGCAGACATAATTGCATGCAGCTTAACAACCCTGTCAAACAGGAAGCACAGTGCTTCATAGAAGATGGCGGTGACCCTGGTGAGCCAATTCTTCCTTCGATGGCAAAGGGCCAGAGTTCACCTCAGTTCTTGAGAGTGACCAATGTTTTTACAGAGAGTCGGGGCAGGGAAGGTGAATCTCCTCCAAGTTGTGTGTGTGTGTGTGTGTGTGTGTGTGTGTGTGTGTGTGTGTCTGTGTCTGTGTCTGTGTCTGTGTCTGTGTCTGTGTCTGTGTCTGTGTCTGTGTCTGTGT